>Ga0247814_10000072_pt1 | contig 100982 bp, 74 predicted proteins | sample UWRJL179409R1_FD_179947 | JGI IMG/M metagenome (GOLD analysis project Ga0247814, IMG submission 179947) | Plant litter microbial communities from Arlington Agricultural Research Station in Wisconsin, United States - UWRJ-L179-409R-1 | ecosystem: Environmental > Terrestrial > Plant litter >... | reverse complement strand
GCGCGCCGGTGCTCAGCGTTTCCGGGATCAATATCAACGTTCAACAAATGTTGGCCGGCCGTATATCGATTACCGAAAAACTGTTCGACGGCGATGACACCATCATCGGCTCGTACGGCAACGACGGTTTTGCCACGGGTGCCGGTAACGACAACATTGATGGTCGCGGCGGCGTGGATACGGTTTTTTACGCAGGCACCAAAAGCAACGTCAGCGTGGTCAATAACGGCTCAAGCTTCACCGTCAAAGCCAATGGCAAGGTCGACACACTGACCAACGTAGAACGTGTGGGCATGGGCGACGGTTCGGTGCTGGCGCTGGACGTGAAGGCCGGTGAGAACACCGGTTCCGCGTATCGCCTGTATCAGGCGGCATTTGATCGCAAGCCGGATGCGGCAGGTTTGAAATTCTGGACCGGAGCGCTGGATTCGGGCGCCAGCGCGACCCAAGTGGCTCAGGGTTTCGTGTCCAGCAAGGAATTCCAGACGCTTAATCCAGGCACTGACCCAACGTCACTGGTCAACAGCTACTACCAGCATGTCCTGCATCGTCCGGCTGATGCCGCCGGGCTGGCGTTCTGGAGCGATGCCATGAACCATGGCACGACTTCCGCCCAGTTGCTGGTCTCGTTTTCCGAAAGCCAGGAAAACATCAACAACACGGCCGCCGACCTGAACAACGGCGTCTGGCTGGTCTGATCCGCTTGCGCTGACCCGGCATCGCAAGGCCTGTGCCTTGCGATGCAGCTCAATATTTAGGGAAGAATAAATGGCCACCTTGAAACTCTATCAGCCCATCAACATGAACACGCTTCAGGCATGGGATGGCGAGTTCACCATCGTCAACTCTGCCCAGATACGGGTCACCGACGGCGTTAAAACCCAGGATTACCTGGGTAACTTCCAGTTCAGTGCCGACTGGCTGAGCGGTGGCACGCTAACTTCCACCATCGCCTATCAGAACGGCCTTTATTACGCGATTACCGGTTTAAACGTCGATGCAATGACCGTCGAACGCTATATCGATAACTTCGACTTCAATGGCGCACTCAATGAAGTGCTCAAAGGCAACGATACGGTCATCGGATCCTCGGGCAACGACCTGATAAAAAGTGCCGGCGGCAACGACACAATCGATGGCGGCAGTGGCGTGGATACCGTTTTCTACGCAGGCACCAAAAGCAACGTCAGCGTGGTCAATAACGGCTCAAGCTTCACCGTCAAAGCCAATGGCAAGGTCGACACACTGACCAACGTTGAGCGTGTGGGCATGGGCGACGGTTCGGTGCTGGCGCTGGACGTGAAGGCCGGTGAGAACGCCGGTTCTGCCTATCGCCTGTATCAGGCGGCGTTTGATCGCAAGCCGGATGCGGCAGGCTTGAAATTCTGGACAGGAGCGCTGGATTCGGGCGCGAGCGCGACCCAGGTGGCTCAGGGTTTCGTGTCCAGCAAGGAATTCCAGACGCTTAATCCAGGCACTGACCCGACGTCGCTGGTCAACAGCTACTACCAACACGTTCTGCATCGTCCGGCTGATGCGCCCGGGCTGGCGTTCTGGAGCGATGCCATGAATCACGGCACGACGTCCGCCCAGGTGCTGGTCTCGTTTTCCGAAAGTAAGGAAAACATCAACAACACGGCTGCCGACCTAAACAATGGCGTCTGGCTGGTCTAGACACGTTCATGGAGCGCGCCGTCTGAACTGCGCGCTCCAGCGGCTTACTCTTCGGTTGCGGCCTGGCAACCGAGCAAGTCGTCATCATCGATCGAGAATTTTTCCGATGCGCTGATTTGCTGATTTTTTACAATGCACTCGTCTTCGTCTTCATCGACCAGACGTACATCCCACTTGCCAGCGGTTACACCGGACAACGTCAACGTCATCCCTGGCTTGAGCACTTTCTTACCCAAGTGATCGTCGCCCCAATCATCCTGGCTCGAGGGTGCGAAATAAATTTCATGGATTTCCCACGACGATTTGTTTTCGATGTTGATTGTCGCAGCGACAGCATGCGCTGCAAAAAGCGAGAGGCCAGCAGCGGCAAGAATTCTTTTCATAGGGGGCTCGATGAAACATCGTGGATGATATTGAAATGCCACAATGATTCCCGGCAGCAGGGCCGTCAACTGTCAAATGAAAATATAGTTACGGATGATTCGAACGCTATTTTTTGTACATAAGGTTGAGCCTCGCGGTCTGACCGATCACACGGCCACGATGCGGCCGTATCAGCATTCGGCTGCAACGACGGCGCCTGTTAAACTCGCCCGCTTGCGCCCATGCACTTAAGGAAGCTGCGACCATGCAACGCATTCTCATCACAGGCGCCAACGGTTTCGTTGGGCAGATTTTGTGCAAGATCCTGCAAGAGGCCGGGCATCACGTCATTGCGTTGGTCGGGGCGACTTCTCCACTACCCAAGCATGCCAACCAGACCCTGCAGTGCGACATCCGTGACGCCCAAGGCCTGGAACTCGCCATTGCCGAAGCCGCGCCCACGCATGTGGTGCATCTGGCCGCCATCACCCATGTGCCGACCAGTTTCAAAGAGCCGCTGCTGACCTGGCAAACCAACGTCATGGGCAGCGTCAACCTGCTGCAAGCCTTGCAGCGTCACGCCCCGAAAGCCTTTGTGCTGTTTGTCAGCTCTTCGGAAGTCTACGGTGCCAGCTTCAAGCAAGGCATCCCGCTGACCGAAAACACCCTGTGCCAGCCAATGAACCCTTACGCCGCCAGCAAACTGGCCGCCGAGGCCGCCTTTCAGGAGTATTTCCGCCAAGGCATGCCGGGGGTCATCGTGCGACCTTTCAACCACATCGGCCCAGGCCAGTCAGCGGACTTCGTGACAGCCTCGTTCGCGCGCCAGATCGCCTTGATCGAAGCCGGTCAGCAAGCGCCGCAGCTCAAAGTCGGCAACTTGCAGGCTGAACGCGACTTCCTCGATGTGCGCGACGTGTGCGGCGCTTACATCAAGTTGCTGCAACTGGCTGATAAACCCGCGACCTACCCGCGCTGCTTCAACATCTGCAGCGGCCAGCCGCGCAAAATCCAGACCATGCTCGATACCCTGCTGGAACTGACCGGCAAGACCATCGAAGTCGTAGAAGATCCCGAGCGCATGCGCCCTTCCGACATCCCCAGCGCCAGCGGCAACAGCGACGCCATCCGCCAGACCACCGGCTGGCAACCGGCCTTCGCCCTGCAAGACACACTCAATGACTTGCTCATCGACTGGCGTGATCAGGTGAGTAAAGGCTGAGGGTTTAAGGCGCGATCCGTAGGACTGGCTTTAGCCGGGAGGGCGTGCTCCCGGCTAAAACCAGTCCTACACAATAACGCGGTCGCGAACAGGCCGACCTACATCCAGATCCCGTCTTTCAAAGCACCCGCCGTGCCGTTGACGTTCTCGGTGCTTTCGGAAAAAGCCGCCAGTATTTCATGAGGCCGCAGGCCATTGGCGGCGGCCGTGCTCCAGTACTGTAAACCGGCGGCATCGGGCGCACGGTGCAAGACGTGCAGGTAAAAGTTGTTGATCAGCGCCGTGGAATCATGGGTCGGGTTCAGCGACTTGAACTCGGTGCTATTGACCACGCCTTGTGCGACCTGGGTCAGGCTGGCACCTGCATCCATTTGCTTGATCCAGTACTTGAGGCCCGACAGGTCGGGTTTGCGATCAAATGCCGCCTGGTAGATACGATAAGCGGAGCCGGCGTTTTCACCGGGCTTCACGTCCAGCGCCAGCACTGATCCGTCACCCAGGGCAATACGCTCGATACCGCTCAAGGTGTCCACCTTGCCAAACGTGCTGACCTTATAACCGCTGCCACTGGCGCTAACCGTCACCTGGCTGCGCCCGCCATCGTATTCCACTGTGTCCACGCCCAAACCGCCGACGAAGGTGTCGTTGCCGGTATAGCCATAAAGAGCGTCATTGCCATAGGAGCCAATGATCGTATCGTTGCCTTTCAAAACCTCCGCCATAATTCCTAGCGGCGTCGAGTTGAGAATCTTCAGATAGTTAAGGCTTAGTTCGGAAATACTGACAACCGGCGTGCCGCTTTGCGACCACAAAAATCCAGTCACCAGGCCGCTAGTAACGCCGGTTGAGTTGTAGGCAAAAGAACCGTAAACATCGGTGGTGTGGACGCCATCTGTAACTTGAGCATGCGACGAAGTCAGTATCGAGCGATACCCTCCCCAGTCGGCCAAGTCATAACTGTCTTGAGGGCGATGAAAAGTCAGCGTCGTCATGGAGGGTCCTTCTCCTTAGGCATTGAAAGGCCATCATGCGCCGAAAACAGTGCATCTGCCTGCCTGGCGTTAATGTTGTGGGAGCGAGCTTGCTCGCGAAGGCCATCTTCCGATCAACCAATAAGCATCGGATCTCCCACAATGGAAGTGTCATGGGCTGCGTGCCTTTCTGAACGCCCAGCCTTGATAACTGCTGCATCAGCGGCCATCTAACAGGGACGTTGGCCTTTTTGTTCAGGCTGCGCACTGAATCTGGAGTGTATGAGTGAGTACCGAATCTGCTACGCCGGCGCCGATGGACCTCAAGCGTGTGACCACCGAAATGCATGACCTCGAAGACCGCCTGCAACTGACGGGCGAGCTGGCGTCGGGCGGGACTGTGGTGTTCTGGTTGACCCAGCGTCTGGTCAAGCGTTTGGTGCCGCATCTGCTGAGCTGGTTGCAACCGGCTGCCACAGGCGGCGTGACTGCCGCTGCGCCGCTGCCGGATTACCACGCCGATGCGCTCCAGAGCTTCGCCCAACAAGCCGCCATCGCCCAGTTGCCCGAACAACTGCCCGTGCAGGCTGCGCAGCAGGACAGCACCTTGCTGATCGACGCGATTGATGTGGCCCGCACCCCGGAAATCATCGCCCTGACGTTCAAGGTCGGCGAACAGAAAGCCACGCTGCTCATGGCCCAGCAACCGCTGCGGCAATGGCTGGCCGTCCTCCACGACCAATGCCGCCAGGGTGAATGGGCGCTGGATATCTGGCCGGACTGGATCATCGACAGCGCGCCGATTGAAAGCCAGCCAGTACGCACTACGGTGCATTGATCGCCCCCGCGTGGGAGCGAGGCTTGCCCGCGAAGAGGTCGGTACATCCGGTGGATTTTTTGCGCTTGGCAGGCCGCTTTCGCGAGCAAGCTCGGCTCTCACAGGATTGCGCCGCCCGAACCATCGCCTTCCCGGATAAATCCGGCCCACATTGATAGTCCGGGATCGGCTCGCGCTCACGTCATTTTCTGGCCTCCGCTTTGCTGGGCCCGGCAAATGCCGGGCCCAGCAGGTCCACGGCGGTGTTGACCGCCGCCAGCAGCGTGTCTTGCGACAAATGGCTGTAACGCTGGGTGGTTTTGATTTGCGTGTGGCCGAGAATCTTCTGCACCTCGTAGATCGAGCGGCCGGCGTTGATCAGGAAGCTGGCAAAGCTGTGCCGCAGGTCGTGAATCCGCACTTCGGGCAGGCCGGCTTTTTTACGGGTGGTGTCCCAGGTGTAATAGATCGATGAATACGGCTTGCCGGTATTGGGATTGGGGAACGCCCACAGGCTGCCACGCTGCGCCAGCGGCCAGGTGGCATGCTCGGCGCGCAGTTGATCCAAAAGGCCCACCACGCCTTCGGACAGCGGCACATACCGCGCTTTACCCGACTTGCTCAACGCAATGCGCCACACTCGCTGTTGCAGATCGAAATCCCCCCAGCGCGCATCCAGCACTTCGCGTTTACGCGCGCCGGTCAAAATCAGCATCGGCACGATAAAGCGCAGCATCCGCGATTCGCTGTGCTGCACCGCGTCATACAGGCGCTGCGCCTCCTCCTGAGACAAATAGCGTTCGCGCTTGTTGTTCTCCTCCAGCAGCGGCACGCCTTTGGCGGGGTTTTTCAGCAGGCCGGGGGTTTCCCACTTCAGGGCCAGGTTGAAGATGTAACGCATCAGGATCAGCAAGCGATTGGCCGACGCCGGCGCGCGGCCCTTGGCACGGTGGCCGTGATGCAGGGCGATGATCTCGTCCTTGCGGATCTGGTCCAGGTATTTGCCGCCCAGTTTGGGCAGCAGATGGTTGCGCAGCAGCGATTCGTCGATGTGCCAGGAACGCTTGTAGCCTTTGACATACGGCAGGTAGCGCTCATGGACGAACTCGGCGAAGGTCGGCATTTGCTTGAGCATGGCCTTTTCTTCGGCCGGATCACGACCCAGCGCGACCTGGCTGCGCAGTTCATCGGTGCGCTTGCGGGCGCGCTCCAGGGAAATCACGTCAGCATCGCCGATGCGCAACTGGCGCTGTTTACCGCGAATGTCCACGTAACGTACGTACCAAGTGCGCCCGCCGCTTTGCCGCACTTCGAGCATCAGGCCTTTGCAGCGCGCGTCCCAGATATTTTCCTTGGCCTTGTCGGCTGGGCAAACCAGCGTCTTGAGCGTCTGGGCGTTGAGGGCAATAACGCTCATATGCACCTCCCGCCGCGCGAAGACGCTACACACCCGCCAGAACGCCAAACCGCAGCTACACTCCCCACGACCTTCCCACACAGCGAAACGCCGTTATAGACGCCTTTTACGCGGCGATTGGGGAAGGCTGGCGGCACTTGGCGCGCAAAAAATCCGTCAACGGCCCACAACGGCTGATCAACGCTCGCTGAAAATAAGGGGATTTGGGCTTTTCTGAAGTGGGACGGCGGTGGGATATGGGCCGCAAAATCCCGTGAGTGGGCTAAGGGCCAGTAACGACGGGGCCTCGATTGATGAGGATTGTCACTGACACTGCTGGCACTGCTTACAACCCTGCTGCCGCCACTTCGATTCTGGTTGGCGTGAACAGCTCTGTTGCATCCGTTAACGCTGCCATTGCTAACATCAGCAACGGCACATTGCCAGGTCTGACTCCAGGCGCTGCTCTGATCGCTAAGGTTGCAGCTGTTCAGGCAGAAATTACTGCTCTGGAAAAAGCCACCGCTGGTACTAACGCAACTTTCGATACCAACAAAGACGGTTCGGTTACCAAAGTTGAAGCTCAAGGCGTTCAAACCCTTGCTGTTGCCGCTCGTACTGCTGTAGATACCAAAACTACTGCAGCCCTGACCGACGAAGCGGCTACCGCTGCTTCCAACCTGCTTAACGCTAAAGCGCTCGTTGCCGCTTCGGGCACCGCAGCTGTTACTGCACAAAGCACATACGACGCTGCCGTTGCTACTCAGAAAGCTCTGGTTGGTAACACTGCTGCTGTTAAAGGTTCTCTGCAGGTTGGTACTCCTGGTAACGGCATTCCTGGTGACGCTAACGAATTCCCGTCCAGCGATTATAAGCCAGCAGTCACCGCTCAAACAGCCGCTCAGGTTGCTCAAGCGAACGCAGTTGCAGCCGCTTCGACTGCATTGACCGCTGTTGATTCGTCGCTGAACGCCGCTGGTGCCGCAACTACTTACGCTAAGCTGAACGTTGCATTCGGTTCGCCAGCTGCCCCGAATGCAATCACTAGCCAAGCTACTTTGAAAGCAGCCTTGAACACGGTAGATGGCACGACCGTCAAAGCCGCTTTGATCGCTGAACTGCAAAAGCTGCCGACTTTCGGTCAAGCTGCAATTGACTCTGTTTCGAAAGAAGCTTCGATCATTGCTGCTAATGGCGCTGTTACTACCGCTGAAGGCGGTACCGGTATTTCTGCATATGTAACTGCTGCCAAAGCTAACGCTGCTGCAACTGACGTAGTGGTTAAAGCAACTGCCGCTGATACCGCTGTCGCTGCTGCCAAGATTGTTGTTGATAAGTTCCTCGCGCTGGACACCAAGTCTACTTTGGCTAACACCGAGCTGAACACATTCAAAGCAGCTAACTTTGACAAAGTCTCGATCACTGACCTGACCGGCACTACTATTGCTGTTTCTGCAACCGCTAAAAGTGATGTTTTCTACTTCACTAAAGTTGCTGCAACCAATGATTTCAGCATCGGCGGCACAGCAGCAACCACTTTCGGCGCTGGCGACAGCATCGTTCTGGGTTCGAGCTACACCCTGAACACAGGCGCTCTGACCACTGGCAACAGCGCTGCAATGGAAGTGTTCTTCGTTAAAGGCGCTACCGGTACCCAAGTTGTTATCGAAACCAATGCTGTTGGTTCCGCTACTACCGTTCTGGACGCAAGCGGCAACGTTACTGTAGCTGGTTCGCCAGATGCAGCCGTAATCAATCTGGTTGGCGTAACTGCTGATCACCTGAGCTTCAACAACGGTGTTGTCAGCTACGTCTGATAATCGCTGATGTGAATCCATCATCGGGCCTTCGGGCCTTGTGAAGGACTCTCGAAAAACCCGCCCCGTTAAAAGGGCGGGTTTTTTAATGGGCGTGATTTGATAACGACGCGCGGCGTGGTCGGGACGGTGCTCTAAAGCATTGATGAGCGTATTCCCTGTCTACCTCGGGCACCTGATGGCGCCGAGTGAGCCGTCATTAACAACGGCAGGCCTAAAATAACAAGGCCAATGTGCCACTATCGAGCATCGTTGTCCCCTGACGCCCTTGGAATTCTCCTGGGGCGTTTTTTTTTGCCCCACAAAAAGGAATAGCTATGCAGATATTGTGTGACTCACGTTCGATACAGACAGCTCTTCAGATGCATGGGGAGCTTCGCCAGCTAATTACGGGTTACGTCGATCGGCTCAGCGATGGAGAAGGTTTCGAGCTGGGCAATCTGGTGCATTTCGTTGTGATGCACAAGGATGACACGGTCGTTGAACTGGAGGCTGCGTTAGGCTTCTCGGTCATGACCAATCGTTCCAATGGTCGCTGCTACGGTGATCCAGATTTCCTGCCCTCCTGGGAGATCATCGAGGTTCACCACCACTGGTATGAGATGGTTTATGTGTTGGCAGATGACGGATTTGGCATCGTCGTCTTTGTCGATAAAAATGCTGATGTTCGACTGCTCCAGATGCTCAAGCACTACGCTGCCTAGCGACTCCTGCAACCACCCCTACGCTTCATCAACACGCCGCACTACCTTCATCCCCAACGCGTTACGGCTAATCAGCCACCTTATTTGAAAGGCTTCCTGAGCCAATCATTCCTCGATACACCCATACCAATACCCATCCCGAAACTCAATCTACCCCTGAGAGGCACACCTATGTCCATAGAATCTCTAATTGAAAATACTGTTGATATAAACAGCGAAACTGCAACCATCGTCGTCGAAAATGCCGATCGAGAACCTGAAACTGATTCGCCTGCCGACACCCCTCCAGCAACCCTCGATAGCTTCATTCGTGTTCTAAAAGATGGCAACTGTCCGTCCCTCACTGGGCGCTCAACCTTAGGTTATCAACTCGGTCTCAAGGACGAAACCGAGCTGTACCTGCGATTGATCAGCAACACTGGTAGTGGCTTTTTCAGCAAAGAATGGATTGCCTGCACGGTGATTGAGCAACTGGTCACGGGCGCAGCTGAACTCACCTCCACATCCTTCAAGACGCTCTTTCCAAACAAATCGGTGAATACCGGCGGGTTTGTCATGGCGGTCATCAAGGCATTGGGGTTGATCCAGAGCAATGTGCTGAACAGTCGATGGCATGAGCAGGTCAAGGAGATGACCTTTGAGCAGGTAACCCTTGAGGCCATGGTGTTCGCGGAGGAAGCGGAGAAATCCGTCATTCCCAAGGCCACCGGCAAGCGTAAACACAAGGAGGGTTAAGTAATGAAGTGGTCAATTACCTCGGCGCTGCTCTGTGGGTCGGTCCTGGGACTCTGGTTCCCCACAACACGGTGGATGGCCATCACTAGCGCGGCGGCCTTGTGTTTCTTCTACCCGTGGTTGGGTGTGGTGCTGGTCACCATCGTTTCATGGTCGTTCTATTACTTCCGGGTACGTAAATGAGGTGCTGGAAAGGGTCGACGGACGGGGTAGCTCGTCCATGGCACATTAGGGTCAACATTGACCTAATAAGCTGAACAAGCTTCTGAGGCGTCGCCTGAGGCGTTGTAGCGGTTAACCCTGACCATCGCACTACCTGCCTTCGATTGTTGCCCCTCGTTGCGCCCTGCCAAACACTTGTCACACCTTTCGGCCCGGCTGGGCTATCCGCTTCGTGCGGAGGGATTCGTGTGCCTGGCGTTTGATGGGGGTGGCAAGGGGCAGCAATTCAGGCGTCTTGGGTGTATGAGGTAAGGATCATCGCAAAGCCATTAATTCTGCACATCGCCCTCTGGGCGTTTCGCATACCGTGCGGCGGTGCGATACAGGTCACCAACCCGAATCCGCACATCCGTTTGATCCAGCGTGTATCCCCGACTTTCCATGATTTGGCGAACCATTTTGCCGGTCATCTGCTTGATACGATCAGCGCGAATGGGCTCACCAAATTTGGCCAGAAGATGAGGCTGAAGGCCTTCCAGTGCCGGGTGTTTTAGATAGGTGGTGGTCTCAAGACAGGCCAGTGCCTCGGCGGTATGAAGATAGGCCCAGACATCACGGCCCAGTGGGGTGTTAGAAACGTCGGAAAAGGAACCAGTATCGAAGTCGTTCATAGGGTGGCCTGTTCATCCATCAGTTGAGCCGATCGGCTGGGGCGACTGTACCACTCAATATCCATACCAAGCAATAACGAAAGGTACTAATTCTCTTAGCCTGCAATTTGTTCATCCCGAGGGTGGCAGGGGGGTAGCAATCCGCTCACCCATTCACACAGAGAGTCCTGAACCATACTGAACTGACATATAGGTGAGCCAAACCTCATAGCTAAATTCGATTTGTGAATTCAGCTTGGTTACTGGATATTCGCTTCGTCAGCCGGTTGTTTTGACGTGCAACCACCTCTGCTGACCCCGCTATGTGCTTATGAAGAATCCTACGGCAAGTGCCAAACGTCTCTAACGGTGTATTGATCAGTGGATCGGTACGCCTGAATCGCACCTGCTGTGGAAATACGCATGTCTACTGACAGCCCTACGACCCCTGTGTCGACCGTTCCAGATACCCTTCTTCCTATGGTGAATCAGCCAGCATCATCGGCTGCCAAACTCACCGTGCCTGTTTCAATTGCAGTCGAAGCTACTCCTGATGTAGCTGCGTTAGCTGCGCCTATCCTCACTCCCCCTGTTAAACAACCAGTCCCAGATAGTCTTCCGGGCACCTCGGTGTCTGTTGCTCCTGCCGACGTAGTAGAAAAGCCTGCCTTGAACCTGGATGAAGTTCAGCGGCTTGACCCTATGTCCTTTCCTAACCCGCCCCGTGAAGGCACAAGCTCCCCGCCAGCCACCATTCCCAACATCAAACACCTGCTCACCTCGTATGGCATACACGTGAAAAGCAACGTCATTACCAAACGCCTCCAGATCACCATGCCCGGCCAGTCAGCGACGCTTGATCGTGGCGATAGTACGGCGGTCACGCAGATCATCAGTCTGGCAACCTTCAATGCTATCGCTATCGGTCAAATTTGGTCCTACATCGAAGCTATAGCCGATGGCATCCCCTACAACCCAGTGGCGGAATGGATCGATAGCAAGCCATGGGATGGTGTAGATCGACTGCCTGCCATCTACCAGACGCTGGTAACGGCTGATGATTTCCCTGAATCGCTTAAGCAAACGTTGGTCCGTAAGTGGCTACTCAGTGCCGTCGCAGCAGCGTTCATGCCCAGCGGGTTCAGCTCGCGCGGTGTGCTGACGTTTCAAGGAGGGCAAGGGATTGGCAAAACCAACTGGCTAAAATCATTAGTCCCCGATGCAGCGCTGCGCCAGAAGCTGGTGAAAATCGATCATCACCTCGACCCTAATAACAAGGACTCAATCCTGGGTGCCATCGTCCACTGGCTGGTTGAAATCGGCGAGCTCGACAGCTCCTTCAAAAGGGACATAGGCCGTATGAAAGGGTTTATTACCAGCGACAGTGACAAGGTTCGGCGACCATATGGTCGTACTGAATCAGAATACCCACGAAAGACCGTGTTCTACGCGACCGTGAATGACCATAACTTTTTGGTCGATAGCACCGGCAACAATCGTTTCTGGACGATCTCTTTAAAACGCATCGACTATCAGCACGGCATCGACATGCAGCAACTGTTTGCCCAATTGGCCGTCCGGTTCAACGAGGGTGATCAGTGGTGGCTAACCGGTTCTGAAGATGCGGAACTGGCGGCGACCAATACTGAGCACCAAACTCAGAGTGTGGTGCGGGACCTGGTCATGGAGGCGCTTAATCTGGAGCGCAAAGTGAATTCGGGGGATTTCCTCATGAACCCTACAATACTGCTCCAGATTGCGAAGATTGAGCGCCCGACTAACGCGCAATGTAAGGAATGCGGATCAATCTTGCGTGAGCTATTGGGCGCCCCTAAGAAGATTAATGGCTTCGTAAAGTGGCGAGTCCCTCTCAGGCACGACCTCCTACATCTGCACAAGGAAAGGTTGAGTGCATCCACGGCTAAGGATGAGTACTAGTAACGGCGTGGCGCATCCCAAAGGGGTATCCGGGATGACACAGTAAATGGCTTATCACAGGATTTAAAAATCGTCGCCCTGTCGATTTTTGGAATCCGCTCCCCCGGACGTTTCCAATGCTGCCCCCACCAACGTCGACCGAGCCAACTCGGCGCAGCCCATGGTTGGTATGGCCTCGGGCCAGGGGGCGTCAGGGGGTAGCAGATTTTTATGATTTTAATTTATGGATATAAGAATGGTCGCTCTGTCTTTTCTCAGCAGGCATTGGCTCTTTTTCTGCCCCCACTTGCCGCCCCCTTAATGGCTTTTCGATGTTTTTGGACACCTGATTGATTGGATGATCGGGTGCCCTCCGGCATCACCTTCCCAGTGCTCCACTAATTCGGCCCAGCTCTGCGCTCGCGGTCTTCGGTCCCCTATCGCCTTGAAACACATGATTTTTTTGGTAACGAATGTCGCTTTTGTTGGCTGTTTGCACACCGTTTTGTTTTGCGCTGTATCCGCTTGTCCCTCATGTCCTTGTGCTGCCCTTGTTAGGTGGTGCCGGGATTTCTCACTAACCTGCTGTAAGGAACATCACCCATGCCCCACGCTACCCTGGACGCTCTGTTTGTTCGCTCTGCTGCGTGCCCTGAGGGTAAGAGCAAGGTGGACTATTACGATACCGCCATCACCGGCTTCATTCTGGAAGTCCGATCATCTGGCGGAAAGACGTTTCACCTGCGATACCGTGATCCCCATGGCAAGCAGCGTCAGCACAAGATTGGGGATTCCAAGTCCCTGACCTTTGATAAAGCCCGTCAGACCGCAATAGTCCTACGTTCACGGGTGGTTCTAGGTGATAGCCCATCTGATGAGCGCAAGACCAAGAAGGCTATTCCGACGTTAGCTGAGTTCTCCGAGCAGCGGTATATGCCCCATGTCAAAGGTTACAAAAGGAGTTGGGCGCTCGATGACAGCTATTTACGCAACCATGTGTTACCGAAGTTTGGTAGCTGCCATCTGGATGAAATCAGCCTGCATGAAATCATCGCCTTCCACCGTGGTATGCGGGAGTCTGGCTTTGCTGTGGCGACGTGTAACCGTGCTCTCATCATTCTTCGCTTCATGTACAACCTAGCCAAGAAATGGAAGATTCCCGGTGGTGACACCAACCCGACTCATGGCGCGGATCTGTACGTGGTCAACAATGCGAGGGAGCGGTATCTCACTGTGGAGGAGACGCAGCGCCTGAAACAAGCCATGAAACACAGTGAAAGCCCGCAGCTGCAATTCATCGTGCCCCTGTTGCTTATGACCGGTGCTCGTAAGCGGGAACTGCTGGATGCTCGCTGGGAACACTTTGACCTGGATCGCCGTAACTGGAGGATTCCGACCTCAAAGTCTGGGAAACCGCGTCATGTGCCATTGTCAGCAACGGTTATGGACATACTGGCGCAGGTGCCTCGGTGGGACGGCTGTCCTTTCGTGGTGCCCAATCCCCAAACCCGGCAGCCTTATAAATCGGTCTACACCGCCTGGGACAAGGCCCGTAAAGAGGCGGGGCTGGCGGATGTCAGGATGCACGATCTGCGACACAGCATGGCGAGCAACATGGTGAACTCCGGTCGTTCGATCTACGAGGTTGCCAAGGTGCTAGGCCATACCCAGCTGAAAACCACACAGCGATACAGTCACCTCTCACAGGAGACACTTATCGCGGCAGTCGACGCGGCGGCCAATGCGACGGGCACTGTTTGGGCTTCAGCGTAAACCCAAAAAGCTGGCTAAAATCCAAAACGCAGACATGGGAAAAACCGCCCACCATCTGATCTAGACGGGGACAACTCGGTAGGTTGGGTGGTCGGTGGGGAGCGTTATGGCGATTGGATTGAGCAAAGACACTACGTATTGGTATTGGTGTAAATGCATACTTTTTGAAGGTTGGTGGTGGTTGGGTGACCGTAAAAAACACCCCCGAAACGGGCTGAAACCCTTGGATTACATGGGCCGGTGACCTGCCTTAGCTGTCACTGACACTGCTGGCACCTCTTACAGCCCTGTTGCTGCTGCTGCCGTACTGGTTGGCGTGAACAGTTCGGTTGCTTCGGTTAATACTGCAATCGCTGCTATCTCTAACGGCACTCTGACCGGTCTGGTTCCAGCTGCTGGCTTGATCAACACTCTGGCTGCTGCCCAAGCTGCAGAAGCTGCAGGCCAAACTGCTAACACCGCTGCTGTTGATGCGCTGGTCGCGAAAATTGCTGCCTCTAACAAAGCTGCTGGTGTTGACGCTGCTACTACCAAGACAGACGACATTATCGCTGGCTCGTTGTACTCTACAAAAGTTACCGCGATCACTGACGACGCTGCTCTTGCTCGTCTTGCCATCACTAACTCTGCTGGTGGCGATAAAGACACTACTGTCTTGGTTGCTCGTGCAGCCACTGCTGACACAGCTGTTAAAACTACCTACGCAGCCTTGTCCACAGCTGAAAAAGCTCAGGGTGATAAGTATGTAGCCGCTGTTGCTGCAGAAGCAGCTGCTAAAACCGGCGCCGCTACAGTAGTAGCTAAAGGTTCTGCTATCGGTGGTCTGGATGCAGATGCTACTGCTGCTGCCGCGCTGCTGGCTTACACTGGCTCTGCTAAAACTGCCGCTGGTGTTTACGCAGATTACGTAGTTGCTGACGCTGCAGGGCGTAATGCAATTGATGTCGCATTCAAAGCTAGCGCTTTCTACAGCACTTTCAAAGCTACCGTTGCTAAAGACGCTGCTTACGCTGATGCCATCAAAGCAACTTCGGTTGCAAAAAATGCGCTTGACACCGATATTACTGATGAGACTCTTGTCACCATCGGTACAGTCAATACTGTTGCTATCAAAGGCACGACTGACGCTATCGCTGGCTCGGTTAAAGCTCAAGCCTATGTTGACGCTGTAGTTGCGAAAGCTGCTGCTGATGTGCTGGTAACTAAAGCACAGGTTGCTGATGCTGATGTTGTAGCTGCTAAGGCCATCACTGACGCTAACAAAGCGCTGAATGATGCTACAGTTAAAGCTACCGATGCCATCAATACTTTCAACGGTGCTAACACCACTGTTAAAGCTGTAGCTATCGCTAGTGTTGACGCATCTTCGACTGTTAAAGAGTCGTTCTACTTCGCAGACAAAGTAGGCCTGACAGCCGGTACTGATTACACAATCGGTTCCGCTACTGCTACCGCTCAGTTCGGCGCTGGCGACAGCATCGTTCTGGGTTCGGGCTACACCTTCAACTCCGGCGCTCTGAGCACCGGTAACAACAATGCTCTGGAATTCTTCTTCGTGAAGACTGACACCGGCACCCAAGTTGTAGTTGAAGGCACTGTATTCGGCAGCGGCGGCGTTACTGCTAGCGCCACTACCGGTGTTGCATCCGTTGCTGATGGCCTGACCGTTATCAATCTGGTTGGCGTTACTGCTGATCACCTGTCGGTTGCAAACGGTGTTGTCAGCTACGTCTGATAATCGCTGATGTGAATCCATCATTGGGCCTTCGGGCCTTGTGAAGGACTCTCGAAAAACCCGCCTCGTTAAAAGGGCGGGTTTTTTAATGGGCGTGATTTGATAACGACGCGCGGCGCTGTCGGGACGGTGCTCTGAAGCATTGATGAGCGTATTCCCTGTTCAACCTCGGGCACCTAGTGGCGCCGAGTGAGCCATCATTAACAACGGCAGGGCTAAAAAAACAAGACTAAAGTGCCACCATCAAGAATTCTCTGTCAGACCGTTCCTACATTTTCCGGTCATGGCGACCGATGTATCCCTTTCATTTGTATGAAGTTTCCTAGAAAATCCCGCCCTCTTGCGCCTGCCGATTCGGGCTACTAGTCTGCGCCGGTCGCTGAAAAATTCAGCGATCAGGTTTGGTAGCCTGGTGTGATCGGCGCAATGCGCCTCCTTTGAGTAAGGCGAATTTTTCGGCCTTCACTTTCTGGTGGCCGTGCGCTTGGCATCCTCGGATGCGCCGGTTTGCCTGATCACCGGTCTACCAACCTGCGTACGGTCGCCACCCATTTCTTGGTAGAGATAGGTGACGATTCCTAATGTTCGATCAGGAATCAAAGCAAATGCTCAACACAAACCTCGCTGCACCCCCCGCAGAACCGGCTTTTTTCCGGGCAAACGAAGGCGTCAGCCTTGAACAAGCGCTGGTCCATGCCTCGGAATTGTTGCGTTGCGCCACGGCAACGGCTTACGAATGCGGCGACAGCCTCAAGGGCAGCCAACGGGATCTGGCGTTTTCCGTGATGCACCTGATGCAAATGGTCCAGACGCTGGTGGATAAATCTCTGGATAACCTGCCGTTGCAGGATTAAAACCCGCCCGTTTGCAGGGTCGGACACCCCGAATCACCCAATCCAAAACCCGTAGGACCGGCTTCAGCCGGGAGGGCGGCATTTCTGCCGATAGAGCCGTCACGGATGATCGGGCTTACTCCCGGCTGAAGCCGGTCCTACGGGGTCGCGGTCGCCATGACCCGCCGAAATCAGCCGTACAACGGGATGCCTTGATCCACTACGCCGGCGAGTTTGATGGCCATTTCCGGGGAGTCGACAAAGTTGGCAATCACGTTGGCCAGCCCCGCAGCGCCGGGGTTTTTGGCCAGTTGGGCAACATGAAAAGCCAGGCCTTCGGCATCCGGCGCGCGGCCAAAGGCGTTTTGGTACAGCTGAGTAACGAAAGCGGTGTTATTGGGCGTGCCATACAGCTTGGTGAACTCGGCACTGCTGACGAAATTCAGCGCCAATTGCGCGCTGCTCAGGCCTTGGCCGCTTACGCCGACGTAAAAGCCCAGCCCGTTTTCTTCAGGGTTACGCCCCAACGTCAGGTGATACAACTCGGCCACGCGGCTTGAGGTCGGGGTGACGTCCAAAGCGATGGTCTGGTTATCAAAGGTCAGGCGCTCGACGTTCTTGACCGTGACCACCGAGCTTGAATCGGTCAGCGAACGCACGCTGAAACTGCCGTCAGCTTGATGAGTAATGCCGAACTGCGCCCGGCTGCCGGCCAGAATCACAGTGTCGACGCCCGCGCCGCCATCCACGGAATCCGCGCCACCGGCGGGGAAAAAGGTGTCTTTGGCGCTGGAACCCACGAAGGTGTCGGCAAACGGTGTGCCGGTCAGCACCCCGCCATTGGCTGGCGCCGTCACCGTAATGCCGCCGCTTACAGGCGGCACGACAGGCGGCGCGACGGTGTTGTTGGTCACCGCTGTGGCGCTGAAAGTGGCGGCATCGGTGCCGGCAGCGTTCTGCAAGGCGTTGGCGTCGTTGCCAGCGGTCGGGTCGTTGTAGGCGACGGTAACGCTCTGGCCTGCGGTCACTGGCGTGGTCAGGGTCAAGGTGGCGGTTTTGGCCAGCGCATCAATGGTCAGGCCCGTCACGGTATTGGCAACGCCGCCGACCGATACGGTGTAAGCGCTCAATGCCGGAAGATGGGCCGCGTCCAGTGTGGTGGCTTCGGTGTAGCTGATCACCAGGCTATTGCCGTTGACCGCTGCGGTGTTGAAAACCGGCGGCACAGCGGGCGCACTGATCAGCACGCCGGTGGTGTTGCCCACTGAATTCAGGGTGAGCGTGGCGTCGTTGCCAGCGGAGTCTTTTAATGTGCCACCGTTGAGGATCACCGAAGAACCTACTGTAATGCCATCAGGATCGGCGACGTTGCCTGCAACCACATAACGAAACGTCAGGCCCGTACCGCCCGAGCCGCTGAGGTAAGCGGCTTGTACCGTGCCGCCGCTATTGAGAGTCAGGCTCACGAAAGGCGTGCCGCCTATGGCATCCACATTGATGGCTTCATTGAAGTTGACGGTGAAATCCAGGTTTTGCCCGGTCGTGTAACTGGCATCTGTCGGGACGGTAACGGTGTTAACGGCAGGCGCAGTATGGTCGAGGGTATAGCTTTGGCCGCTGGTAAACCCACTGGCCAGATTTCCGGCTGCGTCTATGACGCCGCCGCCGTTGGCGTTCAGCTTTAGCGAGCCGTCACCTGACACGCCGTTAACGGTTACTACATACGTGGAGCCACTGCCCGTGATGCTTGCAATGCTTCCGTTTGCTGATCCGCTTCCAACAAGCGTGAAGTCACCGGTGTCTACACCGGTAACGTTTTCACTGAAGTTAACGGTGTAATCGAAACTGGTCGAGTTCGTTAGCGCACTGGCGACCCGGTTAATTGTGTTGACACTGGGCGCCGTTGTGTCGATCACCAGGGCGTTGTTCGCGCCCAGGGAGTTGGCGGTGCCTGGCGCGGGCAAGGTGAGGATCGCGCCCACTGAAAATGCTGAAGGTTTGATGGTGCCGCCATTTAGTGTCAGGGCGGTGGTGCTGGTGAAGTCCAGGTCGGCACTGGTGTCCCCGGCCTGCACGGTGTAGCTGAAGTTCATGATCTTGGTGTCGGTAGCCAGATTGGTAAATGACGCAAAGCGCCCCGAGGGGAGTGCCAGTTCAAGATGGGGTGTACCAATGATTTCGAGGGCTGCGTTGAACACTACCTGGATACTGATGAGATCCCCGACTTTGTACGCACCATTGGCGGTGCTGGACGATACGGATACTACGGTGGTGACGGGTACGCCCATGACGGAGACTTCCTTGAGTTAAAACCAACTGTCCGTCAGTTTTACACGGGTTGTGTGCTTCGGCGCTTAATTAAATTGAACGAAATTAACTTCGGCGCTCAAAGCCTGTGGGGCAAGCTTGTTTGCGAGGTGCGCAAAACATAGCTGCTGTACCGACGCTTTCGCGAGCAAGCTCGCTCCCACACGGGAATGCATTTTTAGCGCACAGGGTGAGATCAGCGCTTTACTCAAAGTAGGACAGTAAAAAAGCTCGACGGAGGTCCTATGCCGCTAGTTATAGCGTCCATAAAAAAACCCGCCCTTTTAACGGGGCGGGTTTCTCGGGAGTCCTTCACAAGGCCCGAAGGCCCGATGAGGGATTCACATCAACGATTATCAGACGTAGCTGACAACACCGTTTGCAACTGCAACGTGGTCAATGGTCACACCGGTCAGCGTGATTACAGAGATGCTGTCGGCAGTCGAAGCACCGATCACGCCGTTAGCTGCAGGAGTTGCGGCAGTAGCGCTACCGAAAACACTGTTCTCGATAACAACTTGAACGCCGTTTGCGCCTTGTACCAAGAAGAACTCAGCAGCGGAGTTGTTACCAGTGCTCAGAGCGCCAGCGTTGAAGGTATAGCTCGAGCCAACAACAACCGAGTCGCCGGCGCCGAAGGTGCCGATGGTAACGTCAGCGGCGGTAGGCGCTTTAGCTGCGAAGTAGAAAACGTCGCTCTTAGCTGCATCGCCAGCTACAACGTCAGCAGCAACTTTGGTGGAGATGTCGGCCAGAGTTACTTTGGCAGCGTTAGCAGTCTGGAACTGAGTCAGCGCGGTGGACGCAGCAGACGAAGTAGTATCCAGCGCAGTATGAGCGTCGACAGCTACCTTGATTGCAGCGGCAGTAACATCAGAAGCCTGTGCTTTGGTTACCGCTTCAGCCTGAGCTTTCTGAGTGTTAGTTGCTGTTACGTATGCAGTACCAGTAGCACCGGTAGCAGTAGTAGCAGCAGCAACAGCGGCGTCAGCCTTGGCGATTGCAACTTCTTTGTCAGCTGCTGCAACCAAAGCAGTACCGAACGAACCCAGTTTGTTAACTTCTGCTACCAGAGCTGTACGCTCGGCGCCGGACAGAGCCGAGCTAGTCAGTTGAGTGTAGACATCAGCTGCGGTGGCGATGTCGCCAGCTGCCAGCGTCTTGCCGTCCAAAGAGGACAGAGTAACGGTGGTCGAACCAGTCAGAGCGGTCTCGAAACCAGCTTGAGCGGAAGCTTTAGCAGCTGCAGTAGCGGTTTGATCAGCAGCGGTACCTTTGACAGTTGTCTGGGTAGCCAGAGCTGTGTCCAAGTTAGCAACCAAAGCAGCGCTGTTAGCAGTTACTGCTGCAGTTTTGGCAGTAGCAAGTGCAGTAGTCAGATCTGTCAGTTTAGCAGCGGCTACTACAGTGCTGTCGCCGCCAGTGAGCAGGTCGTGAGCAGTTTTAGTAGCTGCAGCGGCGGTGTTCAGCTCAGCCAGAGTTACCGAACCGTCTTTGTTAGCGTCCAAAGTTGGTACTGTTGTAGTAGCCAAAGTGCTGGTCGCGGTAGCTTTCTCAAAAGCAGTTACAGCTGCTTGTGCAGAAGCAACAGCGTTGATTTGAGCCAGGCCAGGAATCAAGCCAGGCAAAGTGCCGTTGGAGATATTACCGATAGCAGTAGTTACGGAAGCAGCGGTGCTGTTCACGCCAACCAGAACCTGAGCAGCAGCTGTTGGGCTATACGACGCACCAGCAGTGTCAGTGTAAGTCTGTGCTACGAAAGTTTTGTTGTTGATGGTCTGCTGATCCTGGGTACCCAGGCTCGAGATCAACGAAGCAACGAAAGTGTCGGCCTTAACGGAACCGTTAGCGAACGAAGCAACCCAGAAGGCTTTACCAGCTGCGTCAGCAGGGCGGCCCAGAACGTTGGTGTAAACCTTGTCAACCAGAGCGTCGTTGGTCAAACCAGCGTAAGCAGTTTTGTATTCGTTAGCCAGGGTCAGACCGGTAGCAACCGAAGCAACGGTAGCGGTACCAGTGGAGATTGCGTTGGACCAGAAAGCCAGGCCAGCGGAGTCAGCAGCGCGACCCAGGTACGAAACGTAAAGTTGTTGTACTGCGGTGATTTGAGCTTGAGTTGCCATGTTAGGTACTTCTCCAAGATTTTAGTCGATTCGACAGGCAGGCCTGGGTGGTGCGGGCCCGTCGGCCCCAGCCTGATGCCATCCCCCTTCCAAGGGTATGGCCCCTTGATGGGTAAAACACTTAATGCCTATTTGTAGTAGCACCCACTACGTTCGTATCCGTAACAAAATTGGGCGCTTAGGCATAAAGCCCGGCCATCGTACACATCTTTCCTACCTGTAAACAAGATGATTCCTACGCGTATTTACTATTTATTTTACAACCGCTTTTTCTATGGACACGGCTTCGCCCAACAGGACAAGGCGTTTGGCCATAAATTCCGTGAAATCTTTTAAAAGCAGGAGGTTGCCGTTACCGCTCAGGTGATCCCCGTCAAGATACAACGGCTTACCATCGCGAAAGGCATAACAATATTCCTCAGGGCACAGAATCGGGAACGGATCCCATACAGTTGCATTCGGAAGTTGCCGTGTGATGTCAGTCAACGATCTCAGAATAGGTTGGCGATAACGGTTGAGTATCATTTTTGAAACACTAAACCCAGGCGCGCATATTGGGTTATTTGCATTAAACCAATCGCCACATCGGAATGGCGGCGCCTTGAAAACGGGCTTGGGTCCTTCAAAGACGATCTGCACTCCGTTGTCGGCAAACTCCTTGAGCGTGTCCACTGCGGCAACCACCGCACGCCTGCGACGCGCATACCCTTTTGCCCCCAACATTTCTCTATCGGCAGTGGCTTCACTTATTCCAACCCACTGGTCGGAAAGCCGCGTCACGCGTAGCGATGGCAGGAACAGCACATCACCAGGCTTAACGTTGGCGCGCAGGTCACGCAGGCTGATTTCCTGATTGCGCATGCAAACCGGATTTTCGATATCGCGCCAGGGCTGCAAGGCCACGAACGGGCAACCGCCGTTGCTGTAAACCACTACGTTGCGGGCATTGCGCAGGGCGTATTGCTTGAACATGCCTTCGTAGGCCATGGCGTGGGAATCGCCGATGACGTAGATCGTGTTGGTCGCCACCGGACGCTCTGGCTGACACCCGTGCGGCTTGAACATCAGCTTGGTGGTGCCTTCAACGTTGATGTATTCGGGGTCGGCGATGCAACCGGGATGATTGACGTCGGTGGCCGGGCCGTGGGGATACCAGACATCCGGATTCCGGGTGACGGTGCTCATGGAAATTTGCGGTTCGCTGAGGACGATTTTTCCAGCCGCCCACCAGCTGCCGCCGATGCAGGCCAGGCCAATCAAGACCAGCGCAAACTGGGGCACGCGACGCAACACGCGCGAGTGACGAACCGGGTTTTCCACCCACCGATACGAAGCGTATGCGAGGGCGAAAGCCAGCACGACTGCCGCAATGCGCGTCCACACGGCATCCAGGCCAACAGTCCAGCGAAACAGCACGAAGACCGGCCAATGCCAGAGGTAGAGGGAATAAGAAATGCGCCCGATAGACACCAATGGCTTGCTGCCCAGCACAGCATGCAGGCGGCTCAATTCGTCGTGGCGGTGCAGGCAATAAATCACGCCTACCGTGCCGATCACGGCGAACAATGCGCCGGGGAATGGGAAGTCAAGTGGCGAGGTGAACGCCAGCGCGCCCAGCAGCAGAAGCAGGGACAGCAAGCCGAATAGGCCGCGCGCCTTGCCTGGAGTCGGGTTCGTCAGCACTGGCTTTTGCTGGGTCAACTGGAACAGCAGCACGCCGGCCGCCAGTTCCCAGAAGCGGCTCGGACTCAGGAAGTAAGCTGAGGTTGGCGCGACATGGCTCTGCCAGTAGGCAAAGATCATCGAGGCAATCGCGCCGACCACAAACAGCCCGATGGAGACGACGCGGCCTTTGGGGCCGATCAACCAGGCCATGAACAGCAGCGGGAAGACCAGGTAGAACTGCTCCTCAACCGCCAGGGACCAGGTGTGGGTGTAGGGATTGAATTCAGTGGTCGGGGCGAAATAATCGCGGCCGGTCTGGGCCAGCAAGAAGTTGCTCAGGCCAAAAAATGCGGACAGGCCGACACGCTGGTTGACGTCGCTGAGCCAGGACGACGGCACCAGCAAGGCCGTCATGTAGGCCGTGACCAGCAGGCAAACGATCAGCGCCGGGAAGATTCGCTTGATGCGCCTGGCATAGAAATAAGCGAAAAAGTGAAACGGATTTCGGCCCTGAAAGCTGCCAATGGAGGCGCTGACGACGAAGCCGGATATCACGAAGAAAACATCGACGCCGACGAATCCACCGGGCAGCCATGAGGCGTGCAGGTGGTAGATCAAAACAGCCAGGACAGCCAGGGCCCGCAGGCCGTCGATGTAGGGGAAATACGGGGTACGGGTCACGGGGGACAGCGGTGTAGAAGTCATTAGACGATCTCAACAAAAACCGCTGCAACCCTAACGAGGTTTCCTACTGTAAACAAGGTAAAGCCTACCGTGTTTGTGGACTTTTCTTACAGTGTTTGTGGCATTCCGATGGATAGCTTTATATCTAGCTAGCTAGATAGCTAGATATACAATCTGGAGGGGATGAAAGGGTACACGATCGCGTCGCAATGGGGGCAGTTGCGGCCGGATTTGCTCGCAAAGGTGGGTATTTCGGGTTGGGAAAGTGGGCGGATCGACCATCCCTTTCGCGAGCAAGCTCGCTCCCATGGGATAGGTATTTATCTGAGGGATACCGCGCAGCAACAGGCTCCCTGATCAGGGGAGCCAGTTGCCTTCTTTATAGAGCGGTTTGCTGGGCGTTTTCGATGGCGTGAACCAGGACTTCCGGCGACAGGTCCTTGAGCAACAGATGCTGAAGGTTGTCGGCACTTTGGCGCCAGGTCAGCCATGGCATGGCCGTAGAGGTCGGCTGGCAACCCTGCTCCAGCCATTGGGTGATGGCGGCGGCCAGTTGCGCGGGTTCGTCAGCCTTAAAATAGAAGGCATGTTCACCCGCCACTTCGCGGAATACCGGGATATCCCGCGCCAAAATCGGCAGGCCTTTTTGCGCTGCTTCGATCAGCGGCAGACCAAACCCTTCGTTTTCGGAGGCGGCCAACAGGCCACTGACGCCGCTGTACACCTGCTCAAGAAACTCGTCGCTGATGCCATCGAGCCAGAACAGGTGCCTGCCCTTCTGCGGATGGCTGTTCAGGCGCTCAAGCAACTTGGGAATAGTGCGCTGTTGATCTTGCGGCAGTTGCTGCCAACCCGCACGACCCACGATGACCAGATTGACGTTGACGCCGTTTTCCCAAAGCTCGGAGAAGGCTTCAACCGCTTGCAGGTAACCCTTGCGCGGCTCAAGGGTGCCGACCATCAGCACGCTTGGGCAGCTGGCCAGGCTTTTAAGCACCTGCGCGGCATTGTCGGGCAAGCCCATGGTTGGCGCGGTATGCGCCAGGTCGGCCCCAAGGTGGAAGTGCTCGATCGTCAAGACGTCCAGACGCTCAGGCGCATTGACCTTGACCCACTTGTGCATGTCTTGGGCGACCGTATCGGAAATACAGATCACGCCGTCGAAATGCGCAACGGTGGCCAGCCAGTCAGCAAAGTGAACGTTGGCATTGGGCGGGAAGAATTCCGGATTGAGCACCGGCAGCAGGTCAAAAACCAATGCCTTGCAGGTGACGCCATGTTCCTGCAAACGCTTGATTACCCCGGCCTGGCTGGCCAGAACCAGCGATTGGCCAGACACATCCAGCGTTACCAGCTGGTCACCCGGCGCGAAATCCACACCCTGGTCGGCCATTTCTTTGCTCAAGTCCAGCAGCCCGGCGGTATAAGCCGTGGCGTAACGGTAATGCCACTGGCCACCGGAGAACACCAGATAGACCGGCTCGATGCGATAGCCCGCAGGCGGTTCGGCCAACAGCGCCAGGGTCAGCGCGCGCGCAACGCGTTCGATACCGGTCTGGCGATCAACCTGGCAGGTTGCAGTGATGTCGAGCAGCAATTGCCGAGGTTGCAGCGGATCAGGCTGGCCTTGTAGCAGTTGATCGGCCAAGGCCAGCAAGGCGTCATTGACGACCTGCGCGTGAGCTAGGTCCTGGTGGCGCGCGGCTTCGAGCACCGGCGCCGGCAGTTGTTTGATGGCTTCACGCAATTGCACGTCGCGCTGTTCGGCGCGTTGGGTGAATTTGCTGATTGCCACATGGTAAAGACCGGCGCAGTAATCCGGATCATGCTGCTCTTCGATGATTGCCCTGCCCTGCTCGCCCAGGTCACGGCGCGCCTGGGGATCACGCCACAGTTGCTCGATGGCCCGGGTCAGGTCGGCATCTTCGAATTCGTCGTCCAGGCGGTACACCGCCAGTGGCGAAAGATCAGCCATGCTGCCATTGGCGTTGACGATGGCCGGCAGGCGGTTGTTCATGCAGTCGAGCACGGTCGCCGAAGTCTCACCGCGCGACAACGTGCGCAATTGCACAGCCAGATCGGCGCAGGCCAGGTACTGCTTGAAGGTGGTGTTGTCGCACCAGCCGGTTACCCGGATGCGCGCGCCCAGGCCGCTGTCGGCGATGGTTTGCAGCACTTCCTTGCAATACGGCGTTTCGCCGGCCACGCCGACGAGCACCAGCATGCAGGTCGGGTCCAGCGCGAGCTCTGAATCCAGCCAGGCACGCACCAGACGATGGTTGAGTTTGGTGATGCCCAACAGGCCAAAGCTGCAAATGACAAAGGCGTCTTGCGGCAGGTCGAGCAAGCTACGCAGCTCTTCACGGTTCTGCTCAGCAGCACGCTCGCGCAGCAGCGGCACGAGCGACCAGTCGGCCCCGGCATCTTCGCCGTACCACTGACGCGCCAGGCGTAGGGAAACTTCGGAGTGAACGATGACGCCCTTGGCCTGCTGCAACATTTTGCGATTGACCGGATAGTCAAACGAAGTGGACTCGGCAAGCGGGTCCACCAGCGCTGGATAACCATGGCCGTAATACAAGGTTTGCAGGGTCTGGCGATGGCTGTTGTCGCGAGCGCTCATGGTGCGGTTGAGGTCGCTGATGAAGAAATCATGCAGGACCACGATGCCCGGCACTTCTTCCATCAGCTCGACCATGAAGCTGTGATACGAGGAGTTGCCAATGTGGTAGAGCACAGCGTCGTACTGGTCGGCGTGCTCACGCAGCCAGCCGGCGTCATGCACCTGACAATGCTCGTGAAGCCACTGACCTTCGACCAGCGGCTGCTCGACAATCAGATCGATCTGATAATAAGCGGCCAAGGCCGGCAGCAGTTCGGCACTGTAGTCGGCAATACCGGTGCGTTCCGGCGGCAGCGGCGAAACATAGGCCAGACGCGGCAGGCTGTCGGACGAGGCCTGATCAATAATGACAGGGGCGTCGTGACGCACCAGCTTGACCAAATGGCGCTGCAAATATTCGACGCGCGGCGAATAGTTGGAGATCGGATCGGCCGGGATGGCGATGTCAGATACGGCTTTTTCCAGAGACGCCTGGTAAGCGCGGAAACGTTTATCCAGCGCAGGAACGCGCTCAACCACCGACTTGAGCACGCCCATGAAGCGGCGTTTGCTGCGCACATAGCGCAGGCCGCTGTTCAGGGGTAGCAAGGCCGCACGCTTGACGGTCAATTTGAAGAAGCCGGGTTCGCGCACCAGCCTGACCACGCCGCGTAGTGGGCGGGTCAGACGCCAGGAACTGCTGCTATAAAGGTCCAGCAATTGCTGATCGGCTTTGGTCGCGCGCTCGATGCTTTCGGCATACCAGGCGTAAAGACGCTCTTCCTGCTGTTGCTGCCTATCCGCTTGCTCTTGCAGCCGCTCTGCTTTGTCATCCAGACGCGCTTCGTGCTTGATCAGGCGAGCCTGATGTTCCTGCAACAGGACTTCGTGGGCCTGGAACGATTGCTCCATGCGCACCCGCTGCTGTTCCAGACGTTCGTCGAAATCATGGCCCAGCTGCTCGACGCGCAGGTCGGTGCTTTCTATACGCAGGTCGATAATTTCGTCATAACGACCGGCCAGGGTATCGAGCTTGATCCCGAAGTCCTTGGCGAACAGTTCAGCAAATGGATCGATTTGCTCTGGGACAGGCAACGCTTTGCGGGCCACGACGGCGTAATCCGGGCTGGCGCGGAACAATACATCCACCAAGCCAATGCTGGCATCGGGCTCGCGCAGGGCGGGATCTTCTTGCAGACGCAGGATTTTGCAGCGCTCAAAACCGCTGTATTGGCAAAGGAATTCGAGGAATACCGGTGGCAGTGGTTGAACGTGGGTAGGGTCAAGCCAGAAATCGCAGGTCCCTACCGACAGGTTTTCTATGTTGGGTGTTTCCAGAATCAGCAAGCCCTGGGGCGACAGCACCCGCTGGGTTTCCTGCAACAACTCGCGCAAATAGTCGAACGTCAGGTGTTCGACCACATGAAATGAGGAAATCAGATCAAGGCTGTTGTCAGGCAGCGCTTGCAGGGCTTTGAGGGCGTCGAGGTTTTCGGCGTTCAGGCCCCGCTCGTGACAGGCCTCAAGCATCGAGTCATCAAGGTCCACGCCCCGGGCTTCAAAGCCGTTTTCTATTAATAGCTGCAGCCATTCGCCGCGACCACAACCGATGTCCAGGGCGCGCGGTTGCGCGACTTCCTGGCGTAAAGCCTGCAGAAACGGTTGATAGACCTGTAAACGCTGACGAATTACAGCTTGAGAGGAGCGAAAGCGTTCCTCCAGAACCCGGTAAAAATCATCAATCATGATGCTGACGGCTCTCCAGTTGGGCGCCCAACCAGGACACTCCGATAAATTCGCTGTGACTGCGGTTCACGACTTCAAACAATACCGCGCGTTCCTGCCAGGCGTAATTGCTCTCGATATGACCGGCATGCCCATGCAGCGCAATGGTGATCGAGTAAGTGCCCGGCCCGAGGTTGGCGGGGAACGTGAACGTCCAGGCCATGTCGCTCTCGGCCTTGATGTCGTAGCACACCTGGTCCAGATGGCGGGTGTTGGTGCCGAAAACATCCTGCCCGTAGCGGTCCTTGATCAGGAAACCCAGAACCAGATCCGGCAACGCTTCGTGGATGCGGGCATCGACACGCAAGGTCACCGATTGACCCACATCGACGATTTCAATGTGCTGGCCGTTCTGGTCGAACATTTCGACTTTGCTGAAGGCTGCCTGGCCTGTCCCCGAAAGCAGCGCACCGCTGTGTTCGGGATTGTTGATGATCTGCTGATCCTGGTGGGCGGCGAGCAAGGCGTTGTAGTAATCCATGACCGCGTTGGGTTCGCCTTGCATGGCGATGGTGCCGTGCTGCAGGAGAATCGCGCGGTTGCAGATGCTCTGGATCGCCTGTTTGTCGTGGCTGACCAGCAGCAAGGTGGTGCCTTCGCGGGTGAACTGCCGAATGCGGTCGAAGCTTTTGTGCTGAAAGTAGGCATCGCCCACGGAAAGCGCTTCGTCGACAATCAGGATTTCCGGACGCTGGGCCGTGGCCACGGCAAAAGCCAGGCGCGCCTGCATGCCGCTGGAATACACCCGCACCGGATGCTCGAAGTAATCGCCAATTTCCGAGAAATCATGCACGTCATTGATGAAGCCGTCGATTTGCAGCTGGGTGTAGCCCATCAAACCGGCAACGTGATAGACGTTTTGCCGCCCGGTCAGGTCCGGGTGAAAGCCCATGCCCAATTCGAGAATCGCTGACACGCGGCCATTGATCTGCACGCTGCCGGTGGTCGGTTTGAGGGTGCCGGTGATGATTTTCAGCAGCGTGCTCTTGCCCGCACCGTTAAGCCCGATCAAGCCCACGGCTTCGCCGGGGCGCAGGGCGAAGTTGATGTCTTCGAGTACCCACTTGCGCTCTACCGATGACGAGGGAAAACCCAGCCACGCCAGCAGTCGCTGACTTTCACGGGAGTACTTATTGAAGGCTTTGCTGATGCCTTCGACACTCAGGGCCGGGGTCATAACACGTCCACCACTTCATCAATGGCGCGGTGGTAGATAAAAGCCCCGATCAGCAAGGCAACCCCCGCGAAAATCGCTGGATACACCAACAGGGAGAAATCAGGCTCGCGCCCGTAAACCAGCACGCTTTGATAAGCCTGGACGATGCCGGTCATGGGGTTCATGTGCAGCCATTGGCGGTATTGCTCGGGAATCATGTCGACGTTGTAGACCACCGGGGTCAGCCAGAAGCTGAACTGCAGCACAATGGTCACGACCTGACCGACGTCGCGGAAAAATACGTTGAGCAAGCCCAGCGTCAGGCCCAGCCCCAGTGCCAGCCCCATCAAGAGCAGCGTGAGCACGGGCAGCCACAACAATTGAATATTCGGGATGTGACCCAACAAGGCAAAGATCGCCAATACCGAGGCCAGCAGCACGATGTTATTGAGCAGTGCGCTGCCGCAAACGATGGCTGGGAGTGCCATGCGCGGGAACACCATTTTCTTGAGCAGGTTGCCGTTTTCAATAAAGACGTTCAGACAACGGGTCACGATCTCGGCAAAGAGCGTCCATGCCAGGATCCCCGCCGTCAGGTAGATCGGATAAGCATAGGTGCTGTCGATACCCGGCAGCTTTGCCGCCATGACCATAGACAGGACGAAAGCATAAATAACGACTTGGGCCAGCGGGAACAGGACGATCCAGAGCAGGCCAAGACGGCTGCGTACTACGCGGGTAACGAATTCGTTGCGAATCGAGTTCTTGATGAAATGGCGAGCCTGCCAGAGTTCGCTGATAGATGTATTCAATCAAGGCATTCCTGTTGAGGACCGTTAGCGTACGGTCAGAAGAGACAGGCCGGAATCAGGCCCTGCACGGTATGGGCATCCGCTTGCGGAGCCTGGAGTACTGGTCAAAACAACACGACCCGAACGCGTTGGCGTTCGGGTCGGCTGGCACCAGAGGCTGGGTCACTCAGAACGAGGTACCGCTCTTGTTGCGCTTGAGGTCCGCATCAACCATCAACTGGCACAGCTGCTCCAGGGTGGTCTTGGCTTCCCAGCCGAGCACGCGCTTGGCTTTTTCCGGGTCGCCGATCAGCAGTTCGACTTCGGAAGGACGGTAGAACTTCGGATTGACCTGAATAACGGTTTTGCCGGTATTGGTGTCGATGCCGTGTTCGTTGTCGGCGCTGCCTTTCCATTCCAGATTGATGTCGACGGCCTTGAAAGCCATGGACACGAAATCACGAACGGTTTCGGTGCGGTTGGTGGCCAGGACGAAGGTGTCCGGCTCATCGGCTTGCAGAATGCGCCACATGCCTTCGACGTATTCCTTGGCGAAACCCCAGTCACGCTTGGCGTCCATGTTGCCCAGTTCCAGGACGTCCTGCATGCCCAGAGAAATGCGCGCCACGGCGTCGGTGATCTTGCGGGTCACGAATTCTTTGCCGCGCAGTGGCGACTCGTGGTTGAACAGGATGCCGCTGGAACCGAAGATCCCGTAGGACTCGCGGTAGTTGATGGTCATCCAGTGGGCATACAGCTTGGCCACGCCGTACGGGCTGCGCGGGTAGAAATCGGTGGCTTCGGTCTGCGGAACCTGCTGAACCTTGCCGAACATTTCCGAGGTCGAGGCCTGATAGAAGCGGATCTTCGGGTTAACGATGCGGATCGCTTCGAGCAGGTTGACCGCGCCCAGGCCGGTAATTTCAGCGGTGGTCAGCGGCTGGTCGAACGACACGCCCACGAAGCTCTGAGCGGCCAGGTTGTAAACCTCGGACGGCTCGGCTTTCTGTAGCAGGCGAATACTGGCGCTCAGGTCAGTCAGGTCGTGTTCGACCAGTTCCAGGTTCGGGTGATTGGCGACGCCGACTTCTTCAAGACGCCAGAAATTGACCGAACTGGTGCGACGATAGGTGCCGTAAACCTTGTAGCCTTTTTCCAGCAGCAGCTGGGTAAGGTAAGCGCCGTCTTGACCAGTGATACCGGTGATAACTACGGATTTGCTAGGTGCATTCATTGCTTCGAGTTCCGGTCGGGGACTGGGTCCGTTTTACTGTTGTTGCTCAACCATACGTTTACGCTTTGGACGCTTTCTTCGGAAAGCTTGCCGGCCCAGCGATTGAGGATGAACAGATTGGTAATAAAGTCGTACTGGGTCTTGAGCAGGTCGCGACGAGCCTTGAACTCGTTTTGTACGCTGGTCAGGACATCCACGGCATTCACTACACCATACGTGAAGGCTTTCTCGGAGGCGATGCTCGACTGCTCAGCTGACGCCAGGGCATTACGATTGGCGCGTATTTTTTCGACGCTTGAGTCTGCGGTCAAGTACGCATTGGTAGTTTCTTTGACCACCTGGCGACGAGTCGCCTCCAGTTGCTGCTCGGCAGAAACCTGCTCCTGATACAAACCACGAGCCCGAGCCGAAGTAGAACCACCACTGTAGATGGGCACGGACAGCTGCAGGCCGGCTACATAACTATCGGTTTTCGGCGCCAAGGCATTGTTATAGCCTTCGTTAGTGTTCTGCGCACTCAAATTCAGGGACAAGGTCGGATAATGGCCGCCCTTGCCTCCGCGTACGCCCGCTTCTGCTGCCTCAACGGCACTCTGGTTGGCTTTGATTGATGGGTTATCGGTCTGTGCTAACTCCACCCAGCTGCCCAGGCTTTCGTCCGAAACTTTGAGCTCGACGTCACTGCGAACACGGCTGAGTTTTTCTTCCACAGGACGACCGACGATTTCCGACAGCGCAGCCCGACTCAAACGGACCTGATTACGCGCGTCCACTTCCTGGGCAGCCAGGGCATCGACACGCGCCCGCAGGTCCAGGACGTCAGTGATCATTGCGTACTTCTTCTCATACAGGGCATTGACCCGGTCGAGGTTTTTTTGCGTGGCACGGCGCTCGGCCTGCACCAATTCAAGCTCATCGTCTGCTGCCAGCGCGGCAAAGTAACGCTGTGCCAGGTCGACAGTCGCTTCGGCCTGAGCTTCATCTGCTTCGGAAAGCGATTGCTTGGCCATGCTTTTGTATTTCTGGTAGTTCTCCCAAGTGGCCTTGTTATAGAGCACCTGACTCAAACCAATGCTGTAGTTCTCGCTGTTGTAGATCTGATTGACCTGTTCGTTGACCTGCTTGATGCGATTGGCACCGGCATTGGCAGAAATCTGTGGTAACAGGGAGCCGAATGCTTCTTTTTGATGCTCTTTACCCGCTTCAGTGCGGGCATAGGCAGCGAGTACACGTGGGTCTTCCAGACGAGATTCGCGGTACAGCTGCATCAGGTCCGCTGAATACTCTTTGGCGCTGATACCGGTCGGCGCCGGCTTGGGCGTGGACGGTTCGGCGGTTTTCGGCTCGGCAGCGTGCACCTGCAGTGCCAGTAAGCTCCAGGTCAGGCATGTAAACAGGCGCATTTTCATTGCTCGATCATCGATTCAGCGATGGCATTGCGCGCTGGTTGCAGGATGTATTGCAGCATGGTGCGCTTGCCGGTGTTGATCAACACGTCGGCAGGCATGCCCGGCTGCAGCTTGCGATCCCCTAACTTGCGTGCACCGGCTTCGGTGACTTCGACCCGCGCCAGGTAGTAAGGCTGGCCAGTGCGTTCATCGGTCAAACGGTCTGCCGATACTTGCGTGACCATGCCTTCAATGGGTGGAGTCGTCGCGCTGTTGAACGCGCTGAATCGGATGTCTGCGAGCTTGCCGATGGCAATACGGTCGATATCTACCGGCTGAACGTGGGCCTCAACGACCAGATCAGATACCGAAGGTACGATGTCCAGCAATGGCGTCGCTGGACGCACAACACCACCAATGGTGTGTACGGTCATGCCGATGACCATGCCGTCATCCGGGGCACGAATGACGACGCGGCTCAGACGATCCTTGAGCGCTGCGGTACGTTCTTGCAGGTCATAGGCCTTGGTTTGCACGTCAGCCAGCTGCTTGGTGACTTCAGAGTTGAAGTCCTTGTTGATCTGCAGGATCTGCAATTGGGTTTCGTTGATCTGCAAACGGGTCTTGGTAATGGTCGAGCGATGGTCGGCCACTTCGGACTTGAGCATGTCGAGCTTGCGCTCCTGCTCCAGCAAACGCTGCTTATCCACAAAACCCTGCTTGAGCAGTTCGTCGAGCTCGCCGATTTCACCGCTGTAGGATTTGCCCAGATCGTTTTTGGTACCGATCATGGAGTCGGTGCCTTTGATTTGCTGATTCAGCTGACCAATACGCTCTTGCAGAACGGCGATCTCACCCAGACGCGAGCCACGACGGGCATTGAACACTTGGGTCTCGCTGTCACGCGCTTCCTGACCGCGCGGCGTGTTGGCTGGCAACAGCGCCCCAAAATCGATCTCAGACTTGCCGTCGCGTTCAGCACGCAGGCGCGCCTCCATGGCTTTGGCCGCTACCAGCTGGCTGTAAGTCGTGTCATATTCAGCCTTGAGCTGAGCATCATCGAGCACAATAATCGGATCGCCTTTCTTGACCATATCGCCATCATGGAAGAGCACGTCTTTGACGATGCCACCTTCCAGATGCTGAACGGTCTTGCGGTAGCTTTGCACGGTGACCACGCCCGGCGAGTAGGCGGCGCTGTCCAGCGGTGCAAATGCGGCCCAGGAGCCGAAGATGCCAAAGGTCACGAAGACAATCCAGAAACCGACGCGCCGGGTCTTGGTATCGGATACCGGAACGCCATCAAAGATGTCGGCGGTTGTAGTGAGCGTATTTCGGGTCATCGACAATCTTCCTGTCAGACGCTGGTAGGCGCTGCGTCTGAAGCAACCTGGGCTGCTTTTTGTTGAGCTGCGAGATGTTGGGCGTTGAGTTCAGCCATCACTTGTTCACGCGGACCATACATGCTGATCCCGCCTGCACTCATGACCATGAGACGGTCGAGCTGCGACAGGATGGTCGTGCGGTGCGTGATGACGAAGATCGTCGAGCCACTCAGTTTCATGTGCATGATGGCCTGGGCCAGCGCTTGCTCACCGGTGTCATCAAGGTTGGAGTTAGGCTCATCAAGGATGATCAGGCGCGGCGAGCCATAAATGGCGCGAGCCAGACCGATTCGCTGACGCTGACCTCCGGAAAGGTTGACGCCATCGCTGCCAATGACCGTGTCGTAGCCTTCAGGCAGCAACAGAATCATTTCGTGAACGCCGGCGATACGTGCCGCGCGGATCACTTCGTCAGCGTTGATATCGGCGAAACGCGCAATGTTCTCGCTGATACTGCCTTCGAACAACTCGATGTCCTGTGGCAGATAGCCAACGTGCGGCCCCAGCTCGTTCTTATCCCAGTTGGCAATATCAGCACCATCCAGACGAACAACGCCATGCTGCGGGGTCCAGATGCCCATCAAGGCACGCGCCAGGGTGGACTTGCCGGAAGCACTCGGACCAATGATGCCAACCACTTGACCAGCAGGGACCGTGAAGCTGATGCCTTTGATGATCGGCGTCTTGCCGCCCGGGGCACTGATGATCAAATTCTCGACCACAACGTGACCTTCCGGGGCAGGCAAGGCCATGCGCTCAGGTTCTGATTCCTGCTTATCGAGGATTTCATTCAAGCGAGCATATTGTGAACGCGCCGAAATAAAGCCTTTCCAGCTGCCAATGATCAAATCCAGAGGCGCCAGCGCACGACCCAGCAATACGGAACCGGCAATTACCAGACCGGCACTGATTTCGTGATTGATCGCCAGATAGGCACCCAGACCGAGAATCAGGGACTGCACCAGCATCCGGAAGGTCTTGGAGATGTTGGCCATCAATCCGCCTTTGTCACTGGCGATTGATTGCAGGGTCAGGACCTTTTTCTGACGATGTGCCCAACGATCAATCAGGGTATTGAGCATACCCATGGACTCGATCACTTCGGCATTACGCAGGTTCTTGTTGGTGTAAAGGCTGGCGGCGATGTTTTCTTTGTTCGCAGCGGCCAGGGTCGCACCGGTCATCTTCTCGTTCAGGATCGCGAAGATCACCAGGATGATGGCGCAGACAATCGCCATCCAGCCGTACCACGGGTGGAACATGAACATTACAGCGATGTAGATCGGCAGCCACGGGGCGTCAAAGAACGCAAACAAGCCATTGCCTGTCATGAACTGACGCAGGCCTGTCAGGTCGTTCAGAGCCTGGGCCGAAGAATCCATACCACCGCTGTCCAGTGCACGCTTGAAGCTTGCGCGGTACAGGTCACGGCTCAACAGGATATCGAGCTTGCTGCTGACACGAACCATGATCCGCGAGCGAACGAGCTCAAGGGCACCCATGGTTACCATCAGAACAGTCATGATGATTGTCAGCATCACCAGCGTAGAAACGCTGCCGCTGGTCACCACTCGTCCGTAAACCTGGAGCATATAAAACGTCGGGACAAGCATCAGGGCATTGATGAATAAGCTGAAGAAGCCAACCGATATGAAACTGCTCTTACAGGCCTTCAAAGCAGCCTGCAAGCTGTTTTCATGTGTACTGCGCATAATCTCAGAACTGCCAAGAGGGGTATGGAAAAGCGCGCGAGTGTACCATCCGCCTAACTGGTAGGAAATGAAAAAGGATTTAATGTAAACAGTCTGCATGCCTTTTCGATGTAGGCAATTTCCGATTTTTTATTGTTGCACGGCCTTCAACGCCAAAGGTAAAGTCCGCGACTAGCCAGTTTCAGGCCATTATTTCTGCAGGCAACGGCCAGCAAAACAAGCCGTTCTGTATCTTGTGCGGACACTAGTACTCCACCTTTAAATGCTTCAGTTAGGGTCGTCATGCGTATTCTGCATTTTTTCAAAACCTATTACCCTGACACCACCGGCGGCATCGAGCAGGTTATTTTCCAGCTCTGCCAGGGCAGCCGCGCCTTTGGCGTTGAAGGCCAGGTACTGACGCTGAGCCCCGACCCCTCCCCTGCCCGGCTGCAGATCGCCGATCATCAGGTCACGCGGGTCAAAGAGAATTTCCACATTGCTTCAACCGGTTTTTCCCTGAACGTGTTCAGCCAGTTCAAGGAAATGGCCGCTGAGGCCGATCTCGTTCATTTCCACTTTCCGTGGCCCATGATGGATCTGGTGCATTTCGCTACGCGTCATGGCCGACCGACGGTACTTAGCTATCACTCGGACATCATCAAACAGCGCACATTGCTCAAGCTCTATGACCCGCTGATGAACCAGTTGCTCAAGAGCATGGATCGCATCCTGGTGGCTTCGCCTAATTATCTGGAATCCAGCGAAACACTCAGGCCGTTCAAAGATAAAACGACTGTGGTTCCCTACGGACTTGATCAGTCGGCATACCCGATAGTCTCGACGCAAAAACAGGAGCAATGGCGCCAGCGAGTGCCGGAGAAGTTTTTCCTGTTTGTGGGTGTGCTGCGTTATTACAAAGGTCTGGACAGCCTGCTCAGCGCCCTTGAAGGCGTGGATTATCCGGTGGTGATTCTCGGCGGCGGTCCGCAGGAGCAAGAACTCAAGGCTCAGGCGGAAAAGTTGCAGTTGCGCAATGTGCTGTTCCTGGGTCGGCTGGATGATGAAGACAAAGCCTGCCTGCTGCAGATGTGCTACGCGCTGGTGTTCCCTTCGCATCTGCGATCCGAGGCATTCGGGATTTCCCTGCTGGAAGCCTCGATGTACGGCAAGCCGATGATCTCCTGCGAAATCGGTACGGGCACCACGTACGTCAACATCCACGAAGAGACCGGTCTGGCCGTCCCGCCCAATACGCCGCTGGCCTTGCGGGAGGCGATGCGCAGGCTTTGGGATAACCCCGAGCAAGCTCAACAATTCGGGCGCACAGCCAAGGCCCGATTCGAACAAAAATTTACTGCCCGACGAATGTGCGCGAGTACTACAGAGGTTTATCAGAACTTGCTGAGCAGCCATGCAATGGCTCCTCTGTAGCTGCGTGCATACCCGCGAGATACCCTGCGTTAATGAATACGCGTCTTAACCGTGATAAGTTTGCGCGCTAATCAGATTGGGAGCGGACAAGCAACTGGACGTGCCGCGCCCAGTTGGCTTGTCCGCTCCCGACCCACACCTCACATTGGCTGAATACAGACCCTCAATGGAACAGACATTAACCAACTCAAATATCCCGGATGTCGAAGGCCCTGATACCTCGGTGGTAAAGCTTTCTTTGGTCGTTCCTGTTTACAACGAAACGGAAACGGTCAGTTTGTTTCTGGACGAAGTTGGCAAGGTGTTCAAGGATCAGCCTTACGTGGATGTGGAGATCGTGTTCGTCAATGACGGCAGCACGGATGACACGCTGGAACAGCTGCTGATCTGCCAACGTACTGATTCTAGAGTCAGGATCGTCGATTTGAGCCGTAACTTCGGCAAAGAGGCCGCACTGACGGCCGGCTTGCAGGCTGCAGCCGGGCAAGTCGTCGTGCCAATCGATGTCGACCTGCAGGATCCTCCGGAGTTAATTCTGGAAATGATCGCCAAATGGCGTGAAGGGTACGAGGTGGTCCTGGCAAAACGTGCCAACCGTGACTCGGACACCTGGGCCAAGCGTGCTTCCGCCAGTTGGTTCTACAAAATTCACAACAAGATGGCCGATCCACAGTTGCCCGAGAACGTCGGCGATTTCCGCTTGATGGACCGCTGCGTCATCGAGGCTCTGAAGGACCTCCCCGAATCACGACGCTTCATGAAAGGTCTGTTTGCCTGGGTCGGTTTTCGCACTACCTGTGTGGAATACACCCGACTGGAGCGCATCGCCGGCACTACCAAGTTCAACGGCTGGCGGCTGTGGAATTTCGCGCTTGAGGGCGTGACCAGCTTTAGCACTGACCCGTTGCGGATCTGGACTTACCTGGGTTTCGGAGTGTCATTCATTTCGTTTTTGTTCGCGACCTTCATCGGCCTGCGAGTCCTTATCTATGGCGCAGACGTTCCAGGCTATGCCTCTTTGATGGTGGCTGTGACTTTCCTGGGCGGACTGCAACTGATGGGCATTGGCGTGATAGGTGAGTACCTGGGCAGAACCTATCTGGAATCCAAACGCCGTCCTGTCTACCTGATCCGCCGCGTTTACGACCCTAAGGATTGAATCAATGGACCTCAAAGAAACGGAAATTCTGGGTGCCGATATTGCCGGGCATTGGTATTACAGCTCAAAAGCCAAGGCCATGAGCCGGCTGCTTGGGGCTATAAAACCCTCAAAAATCCTCGATGTAGGCGCAGGGTCGGGGTTTTTCTCGCGCTATCTACTCAACCATACCAACGCTCAGGAAGCCTGGTGCGTGGACATCAGTTATGACGCTGACTCTGATGCCCAGGAAGCTGGAAAAGCGGTTCACTACCGCCGCTCGATCGATTCAATCGATGCAGACCTGGTGCTGTTGATGGACGTGCTTGAGCACGTTGACGACGACGTAGGGCTGTTGCAGGACTACGTGAACAAAGTACCCACAGGCAGTCAGTTTTTGATTACGGTCCCCGCATTCCAGTTTTTGTGGAGCGGTCACGATGATTTTCTTGAACACAAACGCCGTTACACCTTGAACCATCTTGAAGACGTGGTGCGACGCACCGGACTAACCGTCAAACAAGGCACTTATTATTTTGGCTCTGTGTTCCCCATTGCCGCCACGTTACGCCTGGCGCAAAAACAGACCGGTGGTGCAAAGCCTGCTCAGTCTCAACTGACCAAGCACAGCCCCTTGGTCAATACCGTCCTGAAATCCCTGTGTGAGGCCGAGTTGCCCTTTATGAATTTCAATCGTACGGCAGGGCTGACCGTTTTTTGTCTGGCTGAGAAAGCATAAGTAATGTGGGAGTATGGACCGGTTCTTCTGGGGTTCCATCACAGGTTTTCCAGTCACTATGCTGATCAGTTACTAGAACTCGGCGCTCTGACCCGCTTTCTATTCGTTGTACTTTCGCTTGCGAACTTCAACTTTGTGCTTCACCACTTTTGGACTTATAGATGACTGCCTGGACAAAAATACCCCTTCCTTTATGGCCGTTTTTGTCGATCATGTGTGGCTTGATAGCGTTCATGCTGATCACAGGCGGTCATATTCTGTGGCCGCAGAATGTGGGTTGGTTGATGGACGGGGATCCCGCCACTCATTTGTTGGGGTGGGAGTTTTTTCGACACTCTCCTTTTTGGCAGTGGCCTATCGGTGCCAACCCTGATTATGGAATGGAAATTGGCAGTTCTGTAGTGTTCACGGACTCTATTCCGCTCATGGCCTTCATCTTCAAGCCCCTTAGCTTCTTGCTGCCTGAGACTTTTCAATACATAGGCATTTGGATAGCACTGTGCTTTTCTCTTCAGGCTTACTTCGCCTGGAAACTACTCTCCTTACTGACCGAACATAAATTACTTTCCCTGGTAGGGAGTCTATTTTTTATCGTGGCGCCCATTGGGCTTTTTCGCTTAGGTGTCCACTATGCCCTGTTCGGGCAGTGGGTCATCATTGCGGCTCTTTATTATTATTGTGACGGCCCCTCCCTCGCCAGACGCTGGGGCATTCTGTTAATTGTGACATCACTTATTCATGCCTATTTGTTGGCCATGGTCCTCGCGATCTGGTTAATGGATATCGTGCAGCGTCGCTGGCTAAAACAACGGACTACGGCACGCAGTCTGGTTCATATCATTTCAGGCTTCGCCCTCGTCGCCCTCGTCATGTGGGCAGCGGGCTATTTCATGCTCAAATCCGGCGTACAAAGCACTGGATTCGGCTTCTATCGCATGAATTTACTGGCCTTTATCGATACCGACAATGTCTGGTCCCGCATGCTCCCCGATCAGCCGGGACTGGGTGGAGATTACGAAGGCGCCAGTTACCTGGGAACCGGCATGCTCGGGCTTGCGGTCGTGGCGCTTGGTACGTTGCTAACCAAGATCAAAACACCGTGGGGGTTGCGCGCGTTACCCCTAGTCATACTGAGCGTGCTGCTATTTATCTTTGCGCTGTCGGATCATATAGCGATCGGCAGTAGCGAAGCGTTTCAGTACGCACTGCCAACCTTCACCCGACCGTTGACAGATACGTTTCGGGTATCAGGAAGGTTCATCTGGCCTGCTTATTATGCGTTGTACCTCGGTATCTTCTATTTGATATTCAAGCGTTTGAAACCTCAACACGCATTGATCGCGTGCGCCGCCATGTTCGTTGTACAGACCGTCGACATGAGTAAGGCGTGGCCCAATCTACGTGAAGTGTTAAGCCGTGCCCCGGCCCCGGGATCACTACTGGAATCGCCCGTCTGGAAAGACCTCGGCGCGCACTACAAAAAAATAATCTATGTATTGCCGACTAATTCAGCGCCCCAATGGCGTCCTCTGACAGAACTGGCCGCAGCTCACCAGATGGCAATCAATATTGGCTACTTCGCAAGGGTCAACCCGGACATCGAAAAAGCCGCGCGCGAGGCACTCATTGCATCAGTGTCTGCCAATGAATTCCAGAAAGATGCGTTGTACGTCTTCGAAAACGATTTTCTGTGGACTCTGGCTGCAAACCGTCTTGCACCATCGAACGTTGCCGGGGTGCTGGATGGATACCGGATCCTTGCGCCCGGCCTGAATGACTGCAAAACCTGCGTACCGACAACAGCATCCCGAATCGTAGCTGAGAAAAATAGCACCTATGACTATGCCTCCGGGCCTGTGCGCTTTGCACCTGGAGAAAAAGGTCTTGCGTACCTCGTTTACGGTTGGGGGACTGCGGAAAACTGGGGCACTTGGTCCAGCGGCAACAGCGCTCTGATTCGTACGAACTTGCCACCGGCAAGTATGGATCGGGACCATACCCTGCTCATTGAGGGCAACGCGTTTCTTTCAGCGAAGCATCCGGTGCAAAACGTTGAGGTTTTGGTGAACAGGCGTCTATTGGCGACGATGAAGTTCGAGCTGAACGTTGCCAGCGGCACACAGTCAATTTCCATTCCTAAACAGCTCATCAAGGATGCAGGCGCACAGCTGTCCATCCTTTTAAAATTCAAAGATGCCATTTCACCAGCAGACGCCGGCGTTTCTTCAGATGCCCGAAAGCTGGCATTGGGCATCAAGACGCTGGAAATCAGGCCTGATTAGGCTTTGTAAGCTGACACCGGGGGCGGATGAGACGCCCCTAGCCCGTTTTTGAGAGGAGAGTAATACAACGTAATGGATACACTAGACCAGCCTTCTGCAGCTCGCTTGTTGCTAAAGCGAACTCTGCGATTCGGCGTAACAGGACTTTTCGTGACAGGCGTGCATTTCGCAATTGCTACCCTGATTATTCATTATGTTCTGCCAAACCCCTCTATTGCCAATGGCATCGCTTTCTGCTGCGCCACGATGCTTTCCTATCTCCTGCACACTGTATGGAGTTTTTCCGCCAAACTGCACGGAAAAACATTATTCCGTTTCGTTGTTGTTTCTATCGTGGGCTTATTACTGTCACTTACCATCCCTCTAGGTGTGCAGTACCTTGGCTTCAGTGCTTTGATAAGTACTTGCGCTGTTATTTTTTTACTGCCTCCAGTTAATTTTATACTGCACAACTTTTGGACTTATAAATGATACGTTCATCGTCCCGCCTTAGAGATCCCTGGATCCTGATGCCAATAGTTATCGGCGTTGTGTTATTTTTTTTTGTTACGGGAGGAAAAATTTTAAACCCTCTTTACGTTGACTGGCTGATGAAAGGTGACCCCGCACAACACCTGATCGGGTGGCAGTTTTTTCGTTCGACACCTCTCCTGCAATGGCCTATAGGGGCTAATCGAGCTTTTGGTATGGAGCTAGGAAGTTCTATCGTTTTCAGCGATTCAATACCGCTCATGGCTTTCTTGTTCAAGCCTTTCAACGCGATACTCCCAGAGCAATTTCAATACACAGGAATATGGATCCTGATTTGCTTCTGCCTTCAGGCCTATTTTGCCTGGAAATTACTTTCTTTATTTGTCAAAGACAAAATCCTTCTGATTATCGGCTGTCTTTTCTTTGCCATGGCACCGGCCAGCGTCTGGCGCTTGCACGCGCACTTTGCCTTGTTCAGTCACTGGGTATTACTCGCCGCCCTATACCTATATTTCTCAACCCGGTTCTCGAAGTTGCGCTGGGCGGCCCTGCTCATTGGCGGGGTCCTCATTCACGCCTATCTCGTTGTCATGCTTTTAGCCATCGCAAGCGCTGACCTCGTTCAACGCCGATGGCTAAAGCAGATATCTACAGTTCACGTCGCGGGATACGCGTTCACTGGCCTTGTCCTGGTGGCTTTGGTCATGTGGGCCGCCGGCTATTTCATGGTAGGCGCAGGGGTTGCGGATATCGGTTTTGGCTTTTATCGAATGAACCTTCTGGCACTGATTGATCCTGATGACCTATGGTCTAAAGTCATCCCCGATCAGACACTCACAGCAGGGGATTATGAAGGGTTTAATTATTTAGGCGCGGGCATTATCGGGCTTGTCCTTTTCTCGATGGCGGCGCTGCTTATCAAACCCACTCATCAAGGGTATCGAGCGGCAACCAAAGTACCGTTAATCCTTCTATCCATATCGTTATCCATGTATGCGATTTCATCTCACATCGCAGTGGGTCAATCCGAGGTTTTTGCCTTCGCACTCCCCCCATTGGCCGACCGTATCACCAATACATTCAGGGCATCTGGACGTTTTTTCTGGCCGGTCTATTACCTTATTTACTTCACCGTTTTCTATATTCTAATGACACGTTTGAAAGTAAAACTGGCCATCGCGCTAACTTCGCTGATGCTCGTTTTTCAGGTGTGGGACACTGCCAATGCCTGGTCGTTCTTCAGAGTCAAAATGACGGATACGCCCGCCTGGGACTCGCCCATGACGTCTTCCCTCTGGAAAGATTTTTCCCAGCGTTATAAGTCCGTCATTCTGGTGCTTCCAGGAAGTTTAAGTACTGACTGGATTCCCTTGGCTCAGTTTTCAGCCACTCACAGGATGATTACCAACACCGGTTATTTCGCCAGAGTAGATCCTTTGGTAAAACTTCAGATGCAGGACCATTTGAAGCAAACCGTCGCGCTTCATCAATACGATCCAGACTCGATCTACATTTTTGAAGACGACGCGCTTTGGGCTAGGGCCTCGCAGTCTGTAGCAGAGGACGACGTGGCCGGAGTACTTGATGGATTCCGTTTCTTGGCCCCAAGGCTCAAACGCTGTGCAAGCTGCGATATAAGCGCTGTCGTTTCGGTGGTCGATAGTAATAAAACTCCCTACAGCTCCGGAGTTCTGTCTTTTCAGCCCGGAGGCTCAGGCGTTAAATTCCTTTCTTCAGGCTGGTCTGCTCCGGAAGGAGCAGGTACCTGGTCAGAGCAGCGATCGGCATCCATAAATCTCGAATTACCCAATGTGCCAAAAAGGAAATTGGCGCTCTATTTAACTGCTCGTGCTTTTTTATCCAATGCACATCCCCTTCAGGACATCGAGGTGAGTATCAATGGTACGCCGTTGAAGACAGTCCGGTATTTTCTTCCAGACCCTTCTGGACTTCGCGTTATCCCAATCCCTGAATCGCTGGATTTGTCAGCATCTGAACATCTGCAGGTCAATTTCGACTTTAAAAATGCCATAACCCCCTTAGAGCTAGGGTTGTTTATCGATGGTCGGCCTTTGGGTATCAATATTCAATCACTAGAATTGAAATCAATTTATTGATCATTATGAAATCAAAGGCTGTATCACAGCCATCTATCGCCTTGGGCTCGCTCAGGTTTTAGATGGCTGAGCTAGCAGACGCTCATGAGGTTTACGCGCCCCAGGCGCAGGTGGTATTGCACAATCCCGATTAGGTGACCACGCTCATCTTGACAGGTCCGGCTCGGGTTGAGCGGCAAGCGAGAGGCATTGCCAGTCGATACCGTTTGCGGGACAGCGATAGCTTTGATCAGGGTCATACCGGGCCTATTGATCAGTATGGGGACAGCAGGGAATCTGGCCGATGGCGCATCTGCGTGGTCAAGCTAACAAGCACAGTCCTTTCTATCATCGGGATTCATCACACAAGCGAGTTCGCCAGCTCTTGCTTGAACTCTATGGCACTCAACTACTAACTACCCTATGAGCGTTAGAAAAACGGCGCGGTGTTTGGCGTGCCTACCATCGACGTTATCCTGGCTTGCGATTCAATCCAGTCAACGCTTCACCCCCTATCTGCAAGGAATGACGGTCGCGATCAATCGCTTCAAGGTGGTAAGCGTCTGCCGAACACATCTTGCACCAGCCCGTTTTGGTGCGGAGTCAGCATACGAGCGAAGGTTAGTTCGATGTGAACCAGCTGGGGTGTAGCACAGGAAAATGCTCCTTCAGCCAATCCACAAATGCGTCTATCTGAGGAGCAAGATGCGTTCTGCTTGGATAAAGCACGGAAACCAAGTGCGGCTGTGGACGACGAGCCCTGAGCACCTCAACCAGCTCTCCAATTATGAGGAAGGTCTCAACGGTAATTTCCGGAGCTTGAACAATTGATTCGATCCATGCGGCAAAACATCGACCCGAATTTTTTCAAAATTTGGGTGGTCCCTTCGTTATTCAACTTCCCCTTGTTTCCACAGTTAAGCTCAACCTTGGTGATGGTCTATTTCGTTGCGTTACCGGCTCCATTAGGGCCCAAGCGCTACTCTGTATGACCCCCAGGTTATGCTCGAGACAGGCCTACAAGCGTCACACAAGATACCCTTGGCGCTGAAGGGCAGCGAGAAGGGCCGCGACATGTTCTTTTACGCTCTTGCCTGTGGCGCCATCCAGATGAATATCAGGCGACGTAGGGCATTCGTATGGCGATGATACGCCGGTGAACTGCTTGAGCTCACCTTGGCTTACTCTAGCGTAAAGGCCCTTGGAGTCCCGACACTCACAGACAGCCAAGGGAGTGTCTACATAGACCTCAAGGAAGCTATCACCAATCATCTCTCGCACGGCTGCGCGGTCTTTGGCAAAAGGTGATATCAACGCAGCGATCACATACACCCCAGTGTCCCGGAACAGCCGAGCGACTTCCGCCGCGCGCCGGATGTTTTCGCTGCGGTCGGCGGACGAGAAGCTCAGGTCGCGGCACAAGCCATTGCGCAACTCGTCGCCATCAAGGATGACGGCGGCTAGGCCCTGCCCGGCAAGCTCCGCCTGCAAATGCCTAGCAAGGGTGCTTTTGCCGGAGCCACTCAAACCGGTCAGCCATATCACCGGCGGTCTTTCAGCTAACTGCAAACGGCGCACTGCGATACTCCCTGTCAGACGATGAGGGGGGAAAGAAAAGCGTCAGTCCAAGGCTTTTCAATTTGTTAAATGGCGCCTTTCACGACAACAACGCGGACAGTTTCAAAACGACTGCGTGATTTACCTTCCAAGATCCGATCACCGCAACGTGGTAATTGGTTACCGACATGGTTTGTCATCACCTAGATGCTCATCAGAGTAAACAGTTGAAAACAATAGAGTATGTCACTGCGCGTAAACCTTGGGTCCCGTGGATCGACGGCAGCATCCACCGGGCACACAAGAGTGTCTGCTTGCTTCGATCGGGCCATCGTGCGCAGCTTACCTGAGCTGACTATCCGCAGACGGCCAGCGAATCACATCATGACTGCGGCAGCAAGGACGGCGACGCCATCAATCTAAGATCGCGGCGTCCCAAATGGGAGAAACTTGGTAACAAGAAAAAATTCTGCAAAACCAAGAAAATAGTTAGATTTGATCATGCTTTTCGTTAGAAAAGCTGGCATATTCGTCAATAGTGGCACTTCTGTGCAGGCTCTACTTTGGAAAAAGCTCAGGGATATAAATCAATGAATTGCTGACTCCATGACTGGGAAAATCCAAGTTTTCGAAGTCTCTATCGTGACCTGTTTGAAACCGCTTTTTTCACGCGCATTAAAAAGAAAAGATTTACGTACCCGCTTCTCGCTGACGTGGGGCGAGCTCCTCACAAAAGTCCCCTATCAATGCCAGCAGAAACTTTTCACTTCATCTCGGGCCTGCCGCGCTCCGGCTCCACTCTATTGTCCGCGCTGTTACGCCAGAATCCCCGTTTTCATGCTGGTATGACCAGCCCGGTCGGCGGCCTGGTATCGGGTGTCCTGGCGCAGGTCAGCGCCGGTAGCGAATTTGGCCCGCTGGTCAGCCGACAGCAGCGCAGCGACCTGCTGCGCGGCTTGTTTGACGCTTACTACCGGGAACATTCCCAGCCGGTGATCTTCGACACCAACCGCCAGTGGTGCGCCAAGCTGCCTCTACTGATGGATTTGTTTCCGGGCGCCAAGGTTATCGCCTGCGTGCGCAATGTGGCCTGGGTGATGGACAGCATCGAGCGCCTATACCGCGCCAATCCGTATGAAAACACCAAACTGTTTCCAGGCAATCCCAGCCGTAGCACCGTGTACACCCGGCTCGAAGGCTTGATGCAGCATGAACACATGGTGGGTTTCGCCTGGGCCGCGCTGCGTGAAGCCTATTACGGCGAACATGCAGCGTCGATGCTGCTCGTCGACTATGAGTTGCTGACCCGCGCGCCGCAGCAGGTGATGCCGCTGATCTACGACTTCATCGGCGAGCCCGCGTTTGAGCATGACTTCGAACACGTCGAATACGACGCCGCCGATTTCGACATGCAACTGGGCACTCCGGGCTTACACACGGTGCGGGCCAAGGTCGAGTACCGCGCCCGCCCCACCGTGATGCCGCCCGACCTGTTCGACAAATATTCAAAACTCTCATTCTGGGGCGACCGCGCAGGCAGCCGCGCCCATGTGATAAGCAATCAGACCGCCGTGCAAGGAACGCCAACATGACCAGCGCCGACGACCACCTTTATACGCCAGCGGACAGCGTCAATCCTGATCCCCTACAAACGCTTATGGCGCCGCTGAACCTGCAAATCGTGTCCGGCGCTGTGGCCCCGGCTCGGGCAGCGCTGACACCGATGGACCAACTGGTGTCGACCCAGCGCACCGAAGTGACCTTTATCGAAAGCAATGTCGGCGACCTGCAGACGCTGATCCAGGGCCTAGGACCGAACGCCGAGGTCCATATCCTGAACGCGGGCGAGGACGGCCTGCAGCAGATCGCTGCGATCCTGGCCGGCCGCAGCGGCATTGATGCGCTGCATATCATTTCGCACGGCGACACGGCAGCCATCAATTTAGGCGTACTGCAGCTCGACAGCACCAACCTCGACGCGCACGGCGCAGACCTGCAAGCGATCGGCAACAGCATGGCGCCGAACGGCGATATCATGCTGTACGGTTGCGACGTGGCCCAGGGCAGCGATGGCGCCGCCTTTGTCGATCGGCTGGCCGTGGTCTCCGGCGCCGACGTGGCCGCATCGAGCAACCTGACCGGCAGCGCCGCACTGGGCGGCGACTGGAAGCTGGAGGTGAGCAGCGGCCATATCGAAACGCAATCGGTGGTTACACCGCAAATGGCCAACTTGTATCACTCTGCGTTGGCGATCACCTCTGCGAACGTCACATTCGCAAACTCGGCCAATTTCACCAACATGGGTGGCTACGGCGCCAGCAACGACGTGATCTATAAAGTGGGGGCAAACCCCGCTTACCAGTTGAAGGTCGACGGCGCGAGCACCGGTGTGGTGAACTTCGGCGGTGCGTATGTTATTGGCAGCGCCACAGCGAATGATAGCGCCATCACCTTCTCATTTCAGGCCGGACAAGTCTTTAGCATCGGCGCAATCAATCTGACCAATGCCGATTACAATACACCCAGCCAGAATCTGGTATTCAGCGGCTTTGACGCGAGCAATAACCTGATCTCCACCAATAACTATATTTTGCCGGCCGACACTTCTGGTAACACGCCGCGATCAGTCACGTTGACGGGCATGACCGAGATCGCCAAGCTCACAGTGACGGCGACCAACAACGGCAATACGATCCAGTTCTTGCAGATCAACAGTCTTGCGCTGTCCAATATCCACGCGGCCCCGCCAGCCGCACCCAGCACACCGTCGCTGGCGAGCGGCAGCGATACCGGCACCTCCGCCAGCGACAACCTCACCAAGACCGCGGCGCCGACGTTTACCGGCACCGCAGAAGCCGGCTCGTTGGTGAATCTGTATGACGGAACCACCCAGGTCGGCAGTGGCATTAGCAACGGCATCGGTGGGTGGTCGATCACTGCCAGGCTGGGCGCTGGCGTCCACACGATCGTAGCCACCGCCACCGACTTGGCCGGCAATGTCAGTAGTGCATCAACCGGACGGTCAATAACCGTCGATACCACCGCGCCTACGCTGGCCATCAGCAGCAGCGCATCGACCCTGAAGATCGGCGAGAATGCCGGCATCACGTTCACCTTCAGCGAGGATCCAGGCGCAACGTTTACCTGGGACGGCAGCTCCGGCGACGTGACGGTGACCGGCGGCACTCTGGGCGCCATTTCCGGCAGCGGCCTGACCCGCACCGCCACCTTCACCCCGACCGCGTCAACCGACGGCGGCAGCGCCAGCATCTCGGTTGCCGCCAGCACCTACACCGACACCGCCGGTAACAACGGCGGCGCTGGCAGTCCGATAACGCTCAGCTACGACACGCTGGCGCCGCCCGCGCCGTCGACACCGGCGCTAGCCAGCGCCAGCGACAGCGGCATCTCGAACAGCGATGCCATCACTGACAGCACCACGCCAACTTTCAGCGGTACTGCTGCAGCGAACTCGACCATCAAGCTGTACGACAGCAATGGCACCACCGTGGTCGGTACCGGCACCTCCGATGGCAGCGGCAGCTGGTCTATCACCACAGTATTGGCGGCCAACGGAGTCCACACCGTTAGAGCCAAGGCCACCGATATGGCCGGCAACACTAGCAACGCCTCGGGCGGCACCTCGGTAACCATCGACACCACCGCGCCCACGCTGGCGATCACCAGCAGTGTGGCAACGCTGAAAACCGGCGAGACCGCCGCCGTTACCTTTACCTTTAGCGAAGACCCGGGCGCCGGCTTCACCTGGGATGGCAGCAGCGGCAGCGTGACGGTAACTGGTGGCACGCTAGGCGCCATTTCCGGCTCCGGCCTGACCCGCACCGCGACCTTCACCCCGACCGCATCGACCAACATCGGCAACGCCAGCATCTCGGTTGCCGCCAGCAGCTACACCGATAAGGCTGGCAACGCTGGCGGCGCCGGCAGCCCGATGACGATCAGCTACGACACGCTTACACCGGCCACGCCGTCGCTGCCGGTGCTGGCTAGCGCCAGTGACAGCGGCGTCTCGAACAGTGACGCCATCACCAACATCCTGACGCCGACGCTGACCGGCACCGCCGAAGCTGGCACCACCGTCAAACTGTACGATACCAACGGCACCACCTTGCTGGGCACCACAGTCGCCACGGGCGGCACCTGGTCGATCACCAGCAACACCCTGGCCGAGGGCGCACACGCGCTCAAGGCCGCCGCCACCGATGCGGCCGGCAACGTCAGCGTGCTGTCGTTCGGGCTGGCGGTGACCATCGACACCACGGCTCCAGCGCCACCCAGTGGGCCGATCCTGGCTGCCGCAAGCGACAGCGGCACACTCGGGGATGGCATTACCAGTGTGAACACGCCAAGCGTCAGCGGCACCGCTGATGCCAACAGCAAGGTGAGCTTGTATGACAGTGATGGCACCACAATGCTCGGCACGACTACGGCGAGCGGTACAGGAGCCTGGAGTGTTGTCAGCAACACCCTTTCGCTGGGTAGCCACACGCTGACGGTCAAGCAGACGGACATTGCAGGCAACGCTTCCGTAGCAAGTGCCGCATTGACCTTGAGCATAATCGCCGTTCCTAGTGCACCTGGCACACCCTCGGCCCCGTCGAACCTGGTTGATGGCGTCCCCGTCGTCACAACAACCGTCGTCTTACCCGGTGGCGTAACGGGTACTCTGCTCACCATTCCCACGGTGCCCGCTGGCGCAGGCGCTTCGGTTGGCGCCGCAAATGTGGCGGACATCCCCTTGGTCACCTCCGGCAGCACCGTACTCCTGACAAGCCAAGTGCCCATTGGTACCGGGCTGACATCGTCAGGCGGACCGAGTCAGCCCGCTGCAAGCGCGTCCAGCATCCTGCTGGCGGCCATCCAGTCACAAACCACTGCTCACGATTTGGTCGATCAAAGCCATCTTGCGAGCAATGGCACGCAGTTCCTCGCGTTGCTGTCCTCGACAGTCCCAGTACTGGTCAATACCATCGTTGTGCAGAATACGTCGTCGAGTTCCACGACGCCGTTAACCCTGACAGGCACCTCGACCGCGAATCAGCACACCGCATTGGTCATCGATACCAGCCAGGTGACAAACAGCGTAGTGGTGCTGCAGCAGGTCGACTTCGCCGCCGTCGTCGGGTCGGCAGCTGTGACGGGGAGTACGGCAGGCCAAATCCTCACGGGGGACGTCTCCAACCAGACATTTATCATTGCCAGCAACAGTGTCGCTAGCCAGGTTTATGCCGGTGGCGGTAATGACGTGTTGCAGTACGGTCTGACGACCACTCTCGCCACTGCTACCGCCGTCAATGCAACAAGCCCTGCACTCCTGGCAAACAGCAGCAACGCCGGGAGCCTGACCGCAGCAACTTCGGTGTTGCTCAATGGCGGCAGCGGAAGCGACACCGCCGTGTTCAGCAAGGCGCAATCGGCTTACAGCATCGACCAGCGCGATGGTTATGTACTGGTCACCGATAAAGCCGACGCTACACAGCGCATCACCGTGACTAACACTGAAAACCTGAAGTTCAGTGACAGCCTCGTCAGCGTGGCCAGCCGCGCTGAACTGACCTCGCTTGCCGGCTTTTATCAGACTGCTTTTGGCCGCCAGGCCGATATCAACGGTTTCGATTTCTGGGGGGCAGAGCAAGCCAAGGGGTTCAGCCTGGGGGAAATTGCAGTCAGCATGCTCGGTTCAAACGAAGCCACTGCACGTGGTTTCGCACTCAATGGTGATATGACCCACGACATCACGGTTCTTTATAGAGCAACGTTTGGTCGCGACCCGGAAGCAAACGGCCTCGCTTATTGGAAGTCCATAATGACCCAAGGTCAGAGCATTATTGATGTTGCCAATGGTTTTATGGCTGCTACGGAGATGAACGAACACAAACTCGCGGTAACCGGCTGGGATATGTATTTCTGAGGTCAAAATCGGCCGCCAAGCAAGTGCCTGGCGGTCTAGAGAAGCCCCCTTGCTGGCAGACATCGCTACATACGAAAGGCCGTTGATTGGGCCTTTCGCAATAACAATTCGTCGTTTTTCCCGCTAAGCCAGCGGCAAAAAGAGCACGTTCGTGCCGACCAACCTGACGCCAAACTCTCGCTCGGCGAGTCTTATGCTTTTGCGCATCAACGATGCGCGAGGTGTTCGTTAATATCTCAATACGATGAATTTACGTAAGCGTCCGCCCAACATACTTTGCGTGATTTAAACGAGCGCCCACCTGTGGGGCAACAACTCGGTAATCTCGCTCGCCCGCTGCGTCGGCAGACGATTGAGGACATCTTTCAGGTAAGCATATGGATCATGCGCGTTGAGCCGCGCCGATTGGATCAAACTCATGATCGCCGCCGCACGTTTACCGCTGCGAAGAGACCCGGCAAACAAACAATTCGACCGTCCAAGTGCCCACGGCCGGATCTGATTTTCCACCGGGTTATTGTCTATGGGCACAGACCCATCTTCCAGGTAGCGCGTCAGCGCTACCCAGCGTTTCAGGCTGTAATCCAAGGCTTTAGCCGTCGCTGATCCGTTGGGCACAAGATCACGCTGGGTCAACATCCAGTTGTGAAGGGCTTTCGCCAACGGCGCTGCTTTTTCTTGTCGTATTCGCCAGCGATCTTCATTACTCATGTCGTGCACCTGGCGCTCGATCTCGTACAAGCCGCCAATCGAGTGCAGTGCCTGTTCGGCCAACTGACTTTTATTCGCCACGTGCAGATCAAAGAACTTGCGGCGGGCGTGAGCCATGCAACCGATTTCGGTCATGCCTTTTTCGAACCCGGCTTTGTAGCCCGCGAAGTCGTCGCACACCAGTTTGCCGTTCCAGGAGCCGAGGAAGTTGCGGGCATGTTCACCCGCACGGCTTGGGCTGAAGTCGTAGACCACCGCTTTAACCGCCGTGAACGGCGTGGTGCAGTAAGCCCAGACATACGCGCGGTGAGTTTTCTTCTGGCCGGGCGCAAGCATTTGCACCGGCGTCTCATCAGCATGTACAACCCGCTGCGCCAGGACGACCTCTCGCAGGGCATCAACCAAAGGCTGAAGTTGCACGCCAGTTTGACCGACCCATTGAGCCAGCGTGGAGCGCGCAATAGGCAAGCCGGCGCGGCCGAAGATTTTCTCCTGCCGGTACAGCGGTAAGTGGTCGGCGAACTTCGCCACCATCACGTGAGCGAGCAGGCCTGCAGTAGGTATGCCTTTGTCGATTACCTGGGCCGGTACCGGCGCCTGGATCAGTGTTTCGCATTGACGGCAGGCCCACTTTCCACGCACATGCTGCTCGACCGTGAACACGCCCGGCGTGTAATCCAGCTTTTCGCTGACGTCCTCGCCGATGCGCTGAAGTTGGCAGCCGCAGGCGCACTGAGTGTGTTCCGGTTCATGGCGGATCACGGTGCGTGGAAATTGCGGGGGCAGCGGCGCGCGTTTGGGCTGCTGACGTGTCTTCCCGGTGGCCGGCTCCGGCTGGAGTGCGCTCAGCTCGGCGTCAATAGCCTCCAGATCCGTGTTGAGCAGATCGTCGAGCAAGTTGCCTTGGTCAGGGCTGATCTGCTCGCTGCGCTTGGCAAACCGGTGCCGCTTGAGGATGGCGATCTCGTGGGTCAGTTGCTCAATGATGGTCTGATCGCGATGGATTTTTCTGCCCATGGTGTCGATTTGGACATCAACTGCGCCGCTAATGCACGCAGTTGGTCGGGGGTCATTTGGTCGAGGTTGGGCAAGGAAGTCATGCATTGGATTTACCAAAGCAGGTCGGTTGCGACAGCAAGCCCGGATGCTATTTACTGTTTTTTTAAAGCAATGTGATGGTGCCACCCATGCCAACCCGCTGCCAAGGCAACCCCAAAACCAAAGCCTGAAGTTGTTCGTTATCAAGTTCAATTTCCAGGCCATGGCGGATACTCGGCCAGTGAAACTTGCCCTGATTGAGTCGCCGCGCTGCGATCCAGACACCCACACCGTCATGCACCAGAACCTTCATCCGGTTAGCGCGACGATTGGCGAAAAGATAAGCACAGTGCGGCTTCGCCGCACCGAACACGGCGATCACTTTAGCCAGCGCAGACTCTGTGCCAGCGCGCATATCCAGAGGCTCGGTGGCGAGCCAGATGGCGTCGATACGGATCACCGGGCCAGACCACGGATGAATCGGGCGCAACCATCAGGATCTGCCGAAGGCCACTTCACAGTAATCGACTGCTGCCCGAGCGGGATTTCGAGAGTCACCGGCAATGGCTGATCAGGCCGAGCTCCGGGCTCAAGTTTTATCGGTACGAAGACAGGTAGCCCCGGAGCCTGAATATCTTGATAAAGAGGTATCCACTTTCGAACCAGGTTGGCATTGATGCCGTGGCGCAGGGCAACGCTGGCCATCGACACGCCGGGTTGCAGGCATTCCTGGACTATCTGGGCTTTGAGGGGTTTGGGATAAGAGGTTCTTTGGCGCATGGGAATCCTGACGATAAGGGTAATGGTGTCCACGTATTTTTAGGTGGAGAACATCGCCCTTATTGCTGGGATCGGGTAGGTGACTTTGCCGGACGGTTACTCAAGGTGCGCTGACTTATAGCCTGCAGCTGTAGGAAAAGCACGACGGCCCACCCTGCTATACGGCCTATCGACTACAAATTCCGGCTATGCCATTAGTCGGAATATTCCCTGCGCAAACGTTGGTTTTTGTCGGCTGTTAGTGAACAGCGCTGCGCTAATACGTTGTTTCCGGGACAAATCACGCTCTGGATCGCTGTTTTCAACCGAAAATGGCGAGCGCGAACGCCTCTACCATTGATACCCGGAAATGAAATGTGCCTTGCAGGCCGCGTAGAACGGGCTATCGACTACAAATTCCGGCTATGTAACATTTTTGAGAATAGCCAAATTAGCTAGCTATATAGCTAGCTAGATAGACATCTATCTAGCTAGCCAAGACCTGGCCTGCGGGGGGTTTAACGGGCTTTTCAGGGATAAAAAGCGAAGAATTCTCTCGATTTGGTCACAGTTTGACCCAGTGGTTCATACAAAACGAAAAAACCGAGGCGCGGAACAATCTGCTGAGGGGCGCGTAACAGAGCGGCCAGGTGACCTGGGCTGAAGGCTATCGACTACAAATTCCGGCTATGGCAAAAAGCCTCTTTTAAGCCAGATAGATATAAAGATAGCTAGATATATAGCTATCTATCAATTACTTAACTATCTGTTTCTAAAGGTAATTCATCTATCAAAACAACCTGTTCTGCTGGAATCACTTCCAGTCCATCACCCAGGGACAGTCGCATTTGTTTCGCTTCCTGGAATCGAAACATCAGACTCTTGACCGTCTTGCCTTCGGTAATGGTCTGGTAGGTGATGGTAATTCCGGACTTGGCCATGATCTCGTTGATGGACGGGGCTATGACGCGCTGACGCAGGTTGTTGAATCGTTTGTAGCTGTCTCCCAGGTCCAGCAGGATGCGCAGTTTCTCGACCTCGATGATGAGCACGCCGGTGCTTTTGAACTGCATCATCAGCTCGAACAACCGGAAGCTGTGCATCGAGTTCAGGTTGGCAACACGGCGCAGATCGTAGGAGGTCAGCTTGCTGTTGAGCATCGACAGGTAGGGGATGACATCGACCGTGAAGTTCAGCGTCACCCGGCCCTCGCCTTCTGCGTAAGTCGCTTTGTAGACCCAGCGGATACGCGTGCGGTTCTTGCCGTCAAAGGTCTGGATATCGCGCTCGTAGAGGGAATCCGCCGCTTCCTTGAGGTTGGTGTAGGCAAACCGGATCGGCACGCCATAGATCTCCGCGAAGCTCGCCGCAGTCACGGTGATCTTGGAGGGCATGGGCTTGCGAGGATCAACCTGGGCAATGGCTGCCAGCAGCAGACGCTGTTCCTGAAGCGTCAGACGATAGGACGCACTTATCAGATCATTGGCTTTGGTCACAAGCAATGATGAAGGTTCTCGGGTGGTCATCGACTAATCCTGGCGCGGTAAGGAGTCGATAGTAACAAGCTTGAGCGAGAAGTTTCTCCTGCCTTTTTCATAGCCGGAATTTGTAGTCGATAGCTGGGCCATTGGCCATAGCCAGAATTTGTAGTCGTTAGATGTCGAACAGCCATGCCGGAAATTTGTAGTCGTATACCTGGCTCGGCATAGCCGGAATTTGTAGTCGTTACACCGAAAACGCAATTCCTAGGAAAAGGATTTCCGAATGTAACCTTGGCTAAACATCGGACAAATGCCACCAGGGGTGCCATAGCCGGAATTTGTAGTCGATAGAAGGGCTTGCGAAGGCCGGATTTGTGGCAGTGCCGGACGCCTGATGCGTATAGCCGGAATTTGTAGTCGTTAGCGGTCTTGCAAAGCGTGCTTACGAGACAATCAGGTGGGGCTTTGCCTGTGGATAACAGCCGGAATTTGTAGTCGTAATAGCTGAAATTTGTAGTCGTTAGGGCTGAAATCTGTAGTCGCGTAGCCGGAATTTGTAGTCGTATAGCCGGAATTTGTAGTCGATGCACCTCTGGAGGCCACGTAAATCAAGGCCTGTAGAGGTGCTAAAAACAAGATTTAAAAACAAGCTTAAAAACAAGAAAAAAAGATTTTAAAAAGGGGCTCGAAGCTCATTTTTCTGATTTTGGAAAATCAAAAGCCTCAGGCAAAAGCAAAATCACCAGCCGAGCTCCTCAGAGCGCGCACAAGCGACAATCTCCGCAAATGGCGAGCTGGTGCGTGAATAATCGCCTTGTGTGGCGCTGAGCGCCCAATGAGCGAGCTGTACCGTGGTTTGAACAGAATATCTGCGGCAGGTTTCATGACTTATTCCTGGGGTTCACAGATATCCAGCTCGAAACAGCGCAATCGGCAGGCCTCGGTTTTGTGTTCAAAAACAGCGCCAGGTCCGTGAAGCATCGATGAACAAAGTGATCAACGCTTCAAAAATTTCAGGTAGATCTGTCGCAGCCTATACAAACGTCCTACACAAAAATAAGGCAAATCCTGCACCTATAGGTATAGCTAGCTATCTATATAGATAGCTATACTGCTAGCTGTCTTATAGCTATATATATAGCTATACATTGGAAAAGGGAACCACAGTGACCATTTTTGCTTGTGTAAACACCAAGGGCGGCGTTGGCAAAACGACAACGGCTGTGCACCTTGCAACGATGCTCGCAACACGCGGCAAAACTCTTTTGATCGATGGTGACCCGCAAGCCAGCGCTGCAAGCTGGGCCGCCTGGCGTCGCGACAACCCGGAATACAGCCCAAGCCCGACAACCGTTTGTTTGCAAGGCAAGGCCATCAACTCTGAAGGTCGTCACCTTGCCAGTTCTTATGAACATGTTGTCGTTGATGCAGGTGGCCGCGATTCCGTGGGCCTGCGTTCGGCGTTGCTGTTGGCCGAAGTCGTCATCGTTCCGGTTGGAGCCAGTTCATTCGACGCCGCTGCCATGACAGACCTGTTGACCGTCGTCGATCTGGCCCGGGACTACAACCCTGACCTGGACGTGCGCATGCTGCTGTCCAGAGTGGACACCCGCACCAAGGACACAGGTGAAATGTTGACCTTCCTTGAGGAACAGTCATTCAGCGTGTTCAAAACCAAGATCTGCGAGCGTGTGGCTTTCCGTCGCTGCATCAGTGAAGGCGCGATCGTGCATGAGCTCAAGCGTGACCACGCCGCTATTCAGGAAATGAACGCTTTCTTCGCTGAGGTGTTGGGATGATCAAGTCCAAGCCAGACATCAAAAGCTTCAACAAGGATCCCAACGATTTCCTCGAAGGAGGGGAGGCGGACAAGGCTTTGTCCAAATCACGCTCGGCTCCAGAGAGGGCCATCGTTGAAGACGCCACGACTTCTGCCATAGAAGCCTTCAAGCCGGAACCTACGGTGCAGAAATTGTTTCGCCTGCGGTGGGACATTGCCAACGCCTTGAAACTGGGTGCAGCTCAGGAGTCAGCAAAGACGGGCAAGCGCGTCACCGAGACCGATATCATCCAGCAGCTGCTGAAGAAGCATTACAGTCTCAAATAATATATATATCTATATAGCTAGCTATCTTTGATCCTTTATCCTTGGCGTCGAGTAACGCTCAGGCCACCGCAAAGCGAAGGCCTGAGCGGTGTAGGGCAGGTGGGATAGCTAGCTATATAGCTGGCTAGCTATCAACGATGTGTTTAATACCACCCCTGACAGCCAATAGCCTGATTACTGCTTTTCCTCCCCTCGGCGTTTGCCTGTAGAAGAGCAGAGGGGAAAGCGTTTTTCAAAGATAACTGCTATATTAGGGGTGGTATTAATAACTGGAGGCTTACATGCTGACGGATATCACGGCAATCCATGCGCAACTGGTCAGTAAACTCCACGCTTTTAATCAGATGTGGCCTGAATGGGTCGTCTCTGCGCAGGTCTGGCAGTTGCCTTTGTTGGCCGAACAAAAAGCGCCTGACTTGATTGAGGCTCAGCCCCTGGAAGGGGCCGCTGCGATTGAAGCAACGGTGCGCGCGATGACGCAGTTTGAGCGGGTGCCCGGCCAGGCTCCGGGAACGGTGATGCGTTTGCCTGGGTACTTCGCGCTGAATCGAAGCGTCTTGCCGTGGGTACAAGAGATCAACCAGCTCAAAGATGAGCTGATGGGCGCCATTGAACGCACGCGTATCGAGCTGAATCTGGCGCCTACTGCGCGCTCAAAAATCTTGCGCCAGGCGTTAGGTGCACAATTCAGCATGAAGCAGTTGGCGCGTCATACCCAGGTGTTCGATATCTGTCCGCGGTTGATTGTGTTCACCTGGGCGGGTCACACCACGGGAGGCGAACGTGTCGCGGTGGGCAAAGTCCGGGAGTTGCTGAGCAAGGCCGCCGAGCAGCAGTCTGCCAAGGAAAGCATCGATATAGGGCAAACCCTGGCCGGCGCTGAGTTGCGCCGCATCGTCAATCTGGCCGATCAGGCAAGCCTGATCAAATACAAGAAGGTTGCTCCGCATCCACGGGCGATGGTGTACTTCTCGGCAAGCTCGCGGTACGACGCGATGATTCACAGCAACTTGCCGATGTTCGTCCTGGCGGGTGAAGAGCCCACCGCAGTGCATGAATTACGGCACTTTGATCGGCATGCCCGTCAGGCTGAGCGGCCTGACAAGAAGTCACGGATCGAGGTCATCCCCCGCATGAACCTGTACCTCAACCCCGATGATCTGGTGGGCCAGCGCAAGGCAATCGTGCCTGTCAGTAAACCCAGCGATGTCGCCTCGACGTATTCGGGCAACGTCCACAAGGTTCCCGTCAAGGCTCGTCCTGTAGAAGACGCACAGCTCGGTCTCAATCTGGCTCCGGACAAGGATTGAACACCTCGGCCGCGCCAGCCTGGATATACGCGGCCCACTCGGTCATCAGCTGCCGGCGCTTTTTCAGCAAATCGCCACGGTTATAAGCAGCCTCGACTTTATCTTCCAGCGAGTGGGCCAAGGCCATCTCACAGACTTCGCGGGGGAACAGTGTGTTTTCTGCGGCCCAGGTACGGAACGTGGAGCGAAAGCCGTGGGGCACGAATTCGCTGGCCTGCAGTTGCTGCATGACCCGCCGCAGCGCATTGCCCGGCAAGCTCGCGGAGTGTCTGGCGTTGGGGAACACATACAGCGGATGCTTGCCTCGTTGCTGCTCCAGAACCTGGATCGCGCCTGGGCATAACGGGACACGATGCGTTTTGCCGGCCTTCATGCGCACCGCATCAATGGTCCACAAACCCGCAGCCAGATCCAACTCAGACCAGCGCGCATCGCAAACTTCCGAGCTGCGGCAAGCGGTGTAGATCAGCAGTTCACAGGCCCGCGCCGCAGTACTGGCCAAGCTGTCCAGCCGGCGAATAAAGGGACCGACTTCCTCTGCCGGCATGGCGGAAAATGGCATTTTTGCGTGTTTCTGCCGGGGCAGGAGTTTGTCGAGATGGCCACGCCAGCGCGCCGGGTTTTCGCCCTCGCGCAATTTACGCGCCTTGGCCGCATCGAGCACCAACTCCATGCGGTTACGTAATCGAAAGGCGGTCTCCGGAATGTTGTTCCAGATGGGTGTGAGCACGTCCAGCACATGCTCGGTATCAACGCTGGCCACCGGCATGTCACCCAACAACGGGTATACGTGATCGCGTAGCGTATGCGACCACTGCTGAGCGTGTCTGGCATTTTTCCAGCTTTGCCGATGGGTTGTGATGTAGCGTTCGGCTTCGATGCGGAATGTCACCACCGCCGGTGCCGGCAACGTTTGCGGCGCATCCAGCAAAGCCCGCTTGCTCAGCGGATCAATGCCTTGGGACAGATCCAGCCGATAAGTGTCGACCGCGAGCCGCGCGGCCTTGAGCGACACGGCCGGAAACGCACCCAGGCCCAAGTCATGACGGCGATTATTGAGCTGATAACGCAGCAGCCATTTCTTGGTGCCCAAGGCGCTGACCCGCAGGATCAGACCGCGCTCATCGTGGTAGCTGCCGGGCTTTTCGATGGTCCTGACGAAGGACTGCGTCAGTTTGCTCATGCTTGCTTCTTCTGGGCTTGGATCAGACGGAAGCTGAATTCTACAGCGAAATGTACGCGGAGTATCCCTCTGCGTACATTGCCTGATAATCGCCTTTTTATAGAGGGTTTACGGACATGCGATATGCCGGCCCCACATACAGACCCACGCCATGAGACAAATTGCTCGCCGACGTGGTGTCAATCTGACTTCACGTGGTATATTCATAGCGTTTATACGTTCAGAGACAGAGGCTCTGTTCATAATTTCTAAGAATGCATCTTTTTTGATGCCGTACAACAAGGAAGTAATACGTGCTGAAGGAAGATGCATATAAGCGAATCAATACTTCTCCATTTCTTGTGCATTTACTTGGCCTGAGCCCCTCCCTGTCTGTGGTTATTGTAAAGGAGCCTATTAAATGATGAAAAACGTTTATTTGATCAGCAACGTCATTGATGGCGGTAAAACATATTTAGAATACTTGTTGCCAGCGCTGAACGCTTTGCGCAAAGAACACAATTGTATTGTACTACAGACAAATGTAGTCGGCATAAGCAGGCAGGAAGCAGAGCATTTTTTAAACTATCCAGTCCACGAGGTAGAGCTGCTGTTCATCGCACAGCTAGAGTCGCAGGTAATAATTTCGAACGACGCAATCGTTGGGGCATTTATCGACGAGTCAAATTTTAGTATTTTTATTACACACGGAAATGTCGGTATGCCAGTCAAGGACAGGTACTATTTTGCCAACCTGATCTCATATTGGGATGCAATCGTATCTCCCTCCAGATCGTTTTCTGACCTGATGAATATAGGTCTACAGCTTTACAGGTATGAACGGAATGCACTACATATTGCTCCTACTAATAAGACTCGCCGGTCCGACCTTAGAAAGACAAGTACAATATCTATATTACCCGTTAAGATTCCGGCAGCTTTCAGCTCCCCACCTGAGCTTAGGCCGACAGCCGAAGAGTACATATTTGGCCTTCTGCCGACTCAGCTAGGAATATGTACTGGGGGTACAACCCTATATGAAAAAATGAGCGAGGTCATTAATACAGTTAAAAGCCAGGTTCCTCACGCGAAATTTATCCTGCGCCCTTACATGACAGATTTTGACCATCCTGATGTAAAAACGATATGTGAACAGCTTTGCAAATACCCATGGATTACTGTAGATAACACTAAAGAAAGCAGTAAAGATTTTTACTGGCGCTGCGATACTATCATTACTGATGCATCAAGCGGCGGCGTTTCTTTTATGCTTAACACCTGCAGACTGCCCATTTATTATGTCCCGGAAGTCAATGAAGACAACCAAATCGTTAAAGTATGGCTTGAAAGAATGGGTGATTTTCTTCCAATAGCTAGAAATAGCGATGAGCTTAAGGATTTAGTATTAGGATTTAAATCTCTTACCCGTGAACAGAGTTATTCGATATACAAGAATTTTTATGAGTCCGAATATAGCGGGAATTTTCACCCCGATGAGGTATTTCAAGACCTGGTGCAAAAAAAGCATGAGTCCGACTATTGCTACTCCTCGATTGACTCTCTCGGAGAAATTACGGCGCGCGGGATCAATAATCCAGGCGAGCCTCGGAGTTATCATGGATTTTAGGCAATCACCACACCTGAACTGAAAATGGGCAGATTTATATGGAAGATAACGTTGCCGGGCAGGTCGTGTGGATTACCGGCTTATCGGGTTCAGGAAAGTCGACGTTGGCTCTTGAGTTCGTTGCTGCGCTTCGAAACCATGACCACTCCGTTATCATGTTGGACGGTGATGAACTGCGCGACGTCTTCGGCGCAACAGCTACCAATCCACAAAACTATGGACGCGAGTCTCGATTGGCACTGGCCATGCAATACGCTCATCTGTGCAGAGTCCTTGCGAAACAAGGGCACACCGTAGTGATTGCCACAATTTCGTTATTCCGTGAAGTGCATAGCTGGAACCGTGTAAACCTGCCGGATTATTTCGAAGTCTATTTGAAAGTGCCTGTGGAGGAACTGCGCCGTCGGGACCCCAAGGGTATATATCGCCGGTTTGATGCTGGCGAATTACACAATGTCGCGGGGCTCGATTTATCAATTGATGAGCCCGACGCAGCTGACTGGGTGGCAGAGTTTGATCCTCACCGCTCCATACAAATGTTGGCTGATGACTTACTGCATCATTTTTATAAAAGGAAGTTGGTATGAAAACCGAATGGGACTACACCACCCTGGCCGACGCTTATCTGAAAAGGCCTGATTACGCTGATGCCGCAATCGACGCCATGCTCTCGATTGCCGGTGCCGAGAAAGGCGACACGTTTTGCGATGTCGGTGCGGGCGTTGCGCACTTGACCATGATGCTGGCTGCTCGTGGTCTGGATGTTGTAGCCGTTGAACCCAATGACGCGATGCGCGGCAATGGCATCAAACGTACCGTCGACCAGGCCAATGTCAGTTGGCATGAAGGAACCGGCGAAGTCACAGGGCAATCTTCCGATGCTTTCGACATGGTCACCTTTGGGAGCTCTTTCAATGTCTGCGACCGCCAGCAAGCCCTCAAGGAAACTGCGCGCATTCTAAAACCTCGAGGCTGGTTTGCCTGTATGTGGAACCATCGCAATCTTGATGATCCGATTCAGAGCCGAATCGAAGCCATCATCAAGGAGCGGGTACAGGGTTATGGCTACGGTACTCGTCGTGAAAATCAAACCGAGACCATAGAAGCCAGCGCTCTTTTCGGGCCTGTTGTTCATCTTGATGCGGGCGTCATTCACGAGCAAACCATCGAAGAGTGTCTGGAAGCCTGGCGTTCCCACGCAACGCTGGAGCGTCAAGCCGGGGCGAACTTCCATGAGGTGATCAGCGCAATCGATGATTATCTAAGCGGCCTTGGTACAGCCTCGATCCAGATTCCGTACTCAACCAATATCTGGGTTGCTCAGTTGAGATAATGCACATGGCGCTGCATTTCTCGACAAAGGCTGGCACCTTGATCAGCCTTCAAGAGCGGCTCACCTCAGCTCGCATTGCTCCCGTGTTGTCGTTTACCGTGAGGGAATGGCATGGGGGCAGGCATACCTGTTTTCGGGATATCCGGGGACGGCTGGGGAGCGGGCCGTGGATCGTACGCTCCAGTTGTCTACGCGAAGATGGCGCGCAAGCGTCCAACGCCGGGGCTTTTCTCTCGATCCTGGGGGTCAATGAAGCGGAGTTGGAATCAGCGATTGAACGAGTGATCGCGAGTTATGGCGATACCCCTTCAGCAGACGAGGTACTGATTCAGCCGATGTTGGAGAATGTGGTTCGCGCAGGCGTTGCCTTTTCCCACGATCCAAATACATGTGCGCCTTATCGGGTGGTGAACTGGTCGGAAGGCACTGACACCGAATCGGTCACCGGCGGCATGGGCGGGCGGTTGTGGCAGCAGGCGGCACGCAGCGAAGTGCCTCCTCCGCCGAACCTGGTGCCCATGATTACCTTGCTCGAAGAGTTGCTCGTATTGTTCGACGGCGCACCGGTCGATTGCGAGTTCGCCGTAACACGCGAAGCAGAAGGCGAGGTGCTGTGGCTGCTGCAAGCCCGGCCATTGATATTGCAAACACATCCAGAATCAGACCTGGACCAGGCCGCTCAGCTGAGCAGTATTCAGGACAAAGTCGCGCGTGGCATGCGGCCGCACCCGTTCTTGATGGGCCAGCGCACGGTCTATGGCGTGATGCCGGACTGGAACCCGGCCGAGATTATCGGTATCCGTCCCAAACCACTGGCACTCTCGTTGTACCGGGATTTGGTAACTGACTCGATCTGGGCCTACCAGCGCCATAACTATGGCTATCGCAACCTGCGCAGCTTTCCGTTGATGCCGCATTTCTTCGGGTTGCCGTATATCGATGTGCGCCTGTCGTTCAACTCTTTTATTCCCGCAGACCTTGATGAGGGGCTGGCCGGGCGGCTGGTTGATCACTATATCGAGCGGCTGTTGGCCGAACCGACACTGCACGATAAGGTGGAGTTCGAGGTTGTGTTCTCGTGCTACACACTGGATTTATCGCAGCGACTTGAGCGCTTGGCCAGTGCCGGTTTTCTGCAGCACGAGCTGGACGCCATCAGCACCAGTCTGCGCAAGCTGACCAACCGCATTGTTCACCCGAAGGACGGCTTATGGCGCGCGGATGCCAACAAGCTTGAAACCCTCAATGCCCGCCGAGAGGAGTTGCTGAAATCCAACGCCGATCCTCTGGAACGCATTTACTGGCTGCTGGAGGATGCCAAACGCTACGGAACCTTGCCATTCGCAGGTCTTGCGCGGGCCGGATTCGTGGCGGTGCAGATGCTTAAATCCCTGGTGACGGTGGGCGTGTTCTCGCAGGCGGACTACGACTGCTTCATGGCAGGGGTCTCAACCGTCAGCGGTCAGTTGGCACGTGATCGAGCGATACTGGACAAGGCGACGTTCCTCGCGCGCTACGGTCACTTGCGCCCGGGCACCTACGACATACTGTCGCCACGTTATGACGAGGCGCCGGAACTCTATTTCGACTGGACGCAGCGTCCATCCGCACCGGAACCGGCTCCACCCTTTTCGTTGACCCTGCCCCAGATGCGCGCAATCGTGAAGCAACTGGAAGAACACGGCTTGCAGCCTGATTCGGTCGGTTTGCTGGACTTCATGCAAGCCGGAATCGAGCTGCGGGAGTTGGCCAAGTTTCACTTCACCCGCAATCTCTCGGATGCACTGGCATTGATTGCCGAGGTTGGCGCGCAACACGGCATTGGCCGCGAAGACATGGCTTTTTGCGACATCAGTGTTTTCAAGGAGCTGCACGTCGCTGCCGTTGACGCAAAAGACCTGCTTTTGCGCAGCATTGAGCAGGGCAGGTCCCGCTATGAAACAACCCTCAAGCTGGCATTGCCACCAGTGATTACTCGACCTGAAGATGTCTGGTCTTTCGAATGGCCGGAAACAGCGCCCAACTTCATTACCCAGAAACAGGTGACAGCCCCTGTGGTGGACAGCAGTGACCGAGAAAGGCTCGCCGGGGCGATTGTCTGCATCCCCAACGCGGACCCAGGGTTTGACTGGCTGTTTGCCTATCCGATTGCCGGATTGATAACGGCCTGGGGCGGCGCCAACTCACACATGGCGATTCGTGCCGGCGAGCTTGGCCTGCCAGCGGTCATTGGTGCCGGTGAAGTGCTCTATCGCCGCTGGTCGGTGGCTCGACGCTTACATCTGGACTGTCCCGGCCGCTGGGTGGAGATCCTGGAATGAAGGTGGTTGCCGTCAGCCAGCGTGTGGACGTGTTTGCTGATCGCGACGAAAGCCGCGATGCGCTCGACCAGCGGCTGATAACTTTTCTTCTGGCTGCCGGCTGTTTACCGATACCGGTACCCAACCGATTGAGTCGGCAAAACCCCGACGGCGAGCTGATTCATGATGCTCTGCATGACTGGCTAAAGACCGTATCACCGCAGGCCATTGTGCTTTCGGGAGGCAATGACATCGGTCAGTCTTCGGCACGCGACCTTACCGAACGCAGATTGCTTGACCATGCGCGAGCCCACAGCCTTCCCGTTCTCGGAATTTGCCGGGGAATGCAGATGATCGCGCACTGGTCAGGCGGCGAGCTGAAACCCGTTACAGGCCATGTGCGAACCCGGCATAAATTGTCAGGACAGATTGTTGCCGAGGTAAACAGTTATCACAGCTTTGCTCTTGCCGGTTGCCCGGAAGGATTTGAGGTCCTGGCCTGCAGTGAAGATGGCGAAATAGAAGCCATCCGGCACCTCATCCTGCCATGGGAAGGCTGGATGTGGCACCCGGAGCGAGAGGGTGTATTTGCATCACAGGATGCTAATCGACTGATAAGGCTGTTTGGTGCGCAAACATAGCCTTGCCAGGCTCGTCGAGATGACTTCCATTCGAAATTTCATGAGGTAGATCTGTAGTGAAAGCCATTATTCTGGCTGCTGGACGTGGCAGCCGCATGAAAAGCCTCACGGATGAACGTCCCAAGTGCATGGTCCAATTGCGAGGCAAGACACTGCTGGACTGGCAGCTTATGGCGCTGCGCGGCGCAGGCATCCGCGAAATCGCCATCGTTACTGGCTACAAGCGCGAATTGCTGGCGGACCAGGGATTGATCGAATTCCACAATCCACGCTGGGCGCAAACCAACATGGTCTCGTCACTGTCGGCTGCTGCGGCCTGGTTGCAGGACGAACCGTGCATCGTGAGTTATTCCGACATTTTCTACAGCTCCGTAGCGGTTCAATCGTTGATGACATGCGAGGCCTCTCTGGCCGTTACCTATGATCCGAACTGGCTGGAACTTTGGACACGGCGTTTTGGCAATCCATTACTGGATGCCGAAACGTTTAGGCTGACATCTGCCAGTACTTTGGCCGAAATCGGCAACAAACCGGAATCCACAGACGAGATTCAAGGCCAATACATGGGCCTTTTACGCTTCACGCCCGAGGGTTGGGCAGAAGTGGTTCGGCTTCGCTCGACTCTCACTCCAGAGCAGTGCGACAAGGCGCATATGACCAATACGCTTCAGCACGTCATTGAAGGCGGGCGTATTCCGATACATGCCTTGCCGTACACAGGGGAATGGGGTGAGGTCGACTCTGCTGAAGATCTCATTGTGTATCAGTAAACAGGCTGGCCGGGCCACCGCGATGGCGGCCAGATTTTGGCCGTCAGAAACGCCGCCCATGGCTTGCCCCTGACAAACCTGAACCCACAAAAATAATGCGCTGCGCCAAATGAAAACAAACAGACCTTTCTATTTATTTGCGCGCAGGCTGCTGAATTAATCTTTCACCGCCCGGTCGCATATTCGAATATTCCGCCGTTTTTCAAGCACGGAATATTTCCCTGAAATGCATTCAAAGAGATGCATAATCTAACTTCATCAATCCAATTGGAATGGCCAGCTGAGTGCATTAAGCTTTCTCGGCCTTTAAGCGTTGTAGGCAGTGGGGATCAGGATGGAAGGCGGGAAAATATATTCCGATGGCGCTTATATCGAACCTGTCGATGTCGGCATTATTATTCTGGATTCTGAATTACGCATTCAGTACTGGAATAGTTTTATCAGTGTTGCCAGCCAGAAAGACCTGAATCAGGCCTTGTACCTTCCGTTTGTCAGCGTATTTCCAGAGGCGGACACGCCGCATCTGAGCGCTATGATCAGCAAGGTGCGCAATGACGGCTTGCACGTTTATACCCAGTGGCGCGAAACCCCTTACCTGATTCGCTTGACCAGCTCTGCAGCCGGGCATCCTGCTACTTTGATGCTGCAAAGTACGCTGCTGTTTCCATTTATCCAGGCCAACGGAGTGCTCTGTTTCGGGCTGCTGCTCTACGACAGCACGGACTTCGCCCGGACCCACGAGCCCCTGAGCGCGGCACTTCAGGCGCTCAATACCAAACAGCTGGAACTGGATCACAGTGTCAGCAAACTGGAAAAAGCCCATGTCCAGTTGCTGCAATCAGAACGTCTGGCGGCGATAGGTCAGCTGGCCGCCGGCGTCGCCCACGAGATCAACAACCCTATCGGTTATGTATTTTCGAACCTGAAAACCCTGGCCGGTTATGTCGATGACTTGCTACGCATCGTCGATGCCGTGGACACAGTGGCAAGCCTCGATGAGCTGCGCAAACTCAAGCAAAGCCTGGAATATGACTATATTCGCAACGACGTCGAAGCCTTGATTGTCGAGTCCGAGGATGGCATTGGTCGGGTGAAGAAAATCATCACTGCGCTCAAGGACTTCTCCCATATTGAAGAAGAGGCGTTTTTATTGGCGGACCTGCAGCGGGGCCTAGACTCCACGCTGAACATGGTCAACAACGAACTCAAATACAAGGCCGAAGTGGTCAGGGAGTTTGTTGAATTGCCCGAGGTGCAATGTATCCCGTCGCAGATCAATCAGGTCGTGATGAACCTGTTGATCAATGCCGCGCATGCCATCGAGCAGTTTGGCGTCATTACGTTACGTTGCGGTCATGAAGGCGATTGGGTCTGGGTGGAAGTGCAAGACACCGGCAAAGGCATAGAACCTGCGGTGCTCAACCGTATTTATGACCCGTTCTTCACCACCAAACCCGTCGGGGAGGGCACCGGCCTGGGCTTGACCCTGTCGTACAACATTGTGCAAAAACACCACGGTCGACTGGAAGTACACAGTGAGCCCGGGCAAGGTTCGCGCTTTCGCTTGTGGCTCCCGCTGCGTCAGCCCGATACTGCTTTCGCGAGTGGCCAGCAATGACCGAAACAGTTGGAACCCTGCGACCGTTCAAGGCGGCCGGCAATACCATGGCAACTGCACATCCTTGAAATCACCCCCCGTAGACCGTTGAAACTCCGAGCCGTGATGTAAGGAATGTGATGAAAAACCGCTACGTAGTTGCCCAGATCTACATCCACCTCGTTGCCTTCACTCTGGTTGCTTTCAGTGTGATCGGGCTGATCGGTTTTTTGTTGATTGACCCTTCAAGCCGCCTGAAGGTGGAGTACCTTTCCGACGCCCCGCTGGCGGCATTATTGATCGCGGCCGGTTTGCTGGGTGCGGCTCATAACCGTCATCGCCTGAGCGTGGTGTTTGCCGGGCTGCTGATTGCGCTGTGCGTCTATAACATCGGGCATAACCTGATTTCATCCTCAATGGAGTCGGGTATTTCCTGGGTCAGCGGCTTGCATCTCATGCGCAGCCCATTGGCCGTGCTGTTGACCCTGATCGGGCTTGCCATCGCCTTTGCCCATCGCGTGACAGCGGGCAGGTGGTTCACTCAGTGCTGTGGTGCGCTGCTGATCCTGCTGATTGTTCTGAGCCATGTAACCCCCTGGTGGCAGGAGCTAAGCATCGAGCAGATAGGTTTCCGGCCCGAGCTCAATTACATCGCCCATCTGCTGATTGTGTTTACCAGTGTCGCGCTCATCTTGCTGCCACGTCTGCCCGCCAACCGGACCTTGCTGCTGGATCGATTGACGCTGCTGGCGGGTGCCATCGGCGCACTGATCACGGTGCTGACCTGGTATCTGCTCAGCCAGCAGCACTTCGCCAATCAGGATCCGGCCGACAGTTTTGCCGTGGAATACCTGCCCAACCTGATTCTCGGTCTGGGCCTGATCTTCACCTTTCTGATCATGACCAGCCAGCGTCTGGCCCGACTGGCCATCAAACATGCGCAGCACTTGAACGTAAGCAATCTGGCGCTGCAGGCCAGCCTGCGCGAGCACGCCAGCCTGCAGGCGCTGAACCTGCGGATCATGGAGTTTTCCGACGACATCCTGTGCTCGCTGGATGAACACAGTCGGTTTACCCAGCTGAGCCCATCAACCGCCAGCGTGCTGGGTTATCGCCCGGACGAAATGATCGGCCAGTCGCTGTTCGACTATCTGCTGCCCGAAGACCGGCCACTGACCCAGATCACCCTGCAAGCCATGATCGATGGCGGCGAGCGGCATAACTTTCGCGGCAGTTGCCGACGCCAGGACGGCACCGTCGTGCACCTGCACTGGTCGGGCCGCTGGTCCGCCAGCGAGCGCACGCTGTACGCCATGGCGCATGACGTCACGCCGTTGGTGGACAGCGAAAGCTTCGCCAGGGAGCAGCGCGACATCCTCACCATGATCTCCACCGATCAGCCGCTGGCGCAGATCCTCAACAGTGTTTGCGTGCTGGCTGAATCCCAGGCGGCGCAAAGCATGTGTTCGGTGCTGCTGGTGGACAAGGCACAAAAACACCTGCTGCTCGGTTCGGCGGCAAGCCTGCCGCTGGCGTTTACCCGGTCGCTGCATGGCATGGCCATCGGTCCCCGGGACAGTGCCTGCGGCACGGCCGTGTTTCGGCGCAAGCTGGTGATCAGCGATGACATCGACAGCGATCCGCTCTGGGAGGCCCTGCGCAAGCCGGCGTTGAACAACGACCTGCACGCCTGCTGGTCGATCCCGCTGATTTCCCATCGCGGTGAAATGCTCGGCGCGTTCGCCATGTATCACCGGATTCCGCTCGCCCCGACCGCCGGTCACTTGCAATTGATCACCACCGCCAGCCAGCTCGCGGCCCTGGCCATCGAGCACCTCAATGACCGGCTGCGTTTGCAACAGAGCGAGCAGCGCTACCGTTCCCTGTTCACCTTCAACCCGGACCCGGTGTTTTCCTTCGATCTGCAAGGCCGTTTTACCAGCATGAACCAGGCAGGGTGTGAGCTGGCGGGCTACAGCGAAGAAGAGTTGCTCAGCGAGCATTTGTCGCTGCTGGTACACAACGAAGACCCGTCGAAACTCGCCGACTACATCAGCACCACCATCACCGGCGGTTCGCTGCGCGATGAAGGCCTGCTGCGCACGCGCGACGGTCAATTGATCGACGTGGGCCTGACGCATTTGCCGATCATCATCGATGAAAAGGTCGTCGGCGGCTTCGGGATCGTCAAGGACTTCAGCGAGCGCAACAGAACCCTGCGCGCCTTGCGCGAGGCGTTGCAACACTCTGAGCACCAGGCCGAACTGCTCGGCGGCTTGAGTGAAACCGCCGTGAACATCAACAGCATCATCAACAGTCACACTCACAACGATACCTTGCTCGACTACATGGCCGAACGCTTACGTCTGTTGCTTGGCGCCCATCAGTCGGTCATCGATTTGAACGAGACGGCAGACGGCGCGCCGGCCATTCATTCGGTATCGCTGTCCGAGAAATATGCCGACTGGCCCTACGAATCCATTGCCGCCGACGATCTGGATTTCAACGCCAAGATCCGCGACACCAACCAGCCGATCCTGCTGACCCGCGACGAACTGGACAACCATTCGCGCTGGTACGCAAAAGGCGCCATGACCCGCACTTCGCCGGCCAAACGCGGCTGGCTGGCCGTGCCGCTCAAGGACCATGACGGGACCAACCTGGGCCTGTTGCAGCTCTCGGACAAGTACGAAGGCGAGTTCGACCAGGATGACCTGGCCATCGCTCAGCAGTTTGCGCAAATGGCCGTGGCGGTCATGAAAAACAGTCAACTGGTCCAGGCCGTCCTGGCCGGCGAGCGGCGTCTGCAAACCCAACTGGAATTCACCTCGGCCATCACCAACAGTGTCAGCGAAGGCTTGCTGGCGGTGGACCGCAAAGGCCTGCTGACCTTTATCAATCCGACGGCGGCCGACTTGTTGAATCAGCCGGCCGACGCGTTGGTGGGCCAGGCCCTGGAGCATTATCTGCCGCTGGCTCTCAGTGACAGCCAGCACAGCGCGCGCACCAGCAGTTACCACGGCGAAGTCAGCCGCTGGCGAGTGCCGCAGGGCGAACGTTACCTGGCGTTCGACAGCGCGCCGTTGATCAACGAGGAAGGACCGCAAGGCTGGGTGGTGGCGCTGCGCGATGTCTCCGAGCAGAAACGCGTTGAGTCGGAACTGGCCTATAACGCCAGCCATGACGTCCTGACCGGGCTGCCCAATCGCACGTTGCTGGAAGATCGCCTGATTCAGGGCTGCAAGATCAGCCACCGCTACAATCGCACCCTGGCGGTGATGTTCATCGACCTGGACGGTTTCAAGCCGATCAACGACAGCCTGGGCCACAGCATCGGCGATCTGATCCTGATCGAAGTCGCGCGGCGCATGGAGCAACAGGTGCGCCCCGGCGATACCGTGGCGCGTCTGGGCGGTGATGAATTCATCGTCATTCTGCCGGACCTGGCCAAGGCTGAGGATGTGTTGCTGGTGGCCAACCGCTTGATCGAAAACATTGGCCGCGTCTACAAGATCGAGGGCACCGAGCTGCAGATCACCGCCAGCATGGGCATTACCATGACCGATGGCAGCATCGAACAGCCGATGCATCTGATTCAGCAGGCCGATCTGGCGATGTATAAAGCCAAGCGCCAGGGTAAAAACAGCTATCAGTGGTACACCGAAGACCTCAATCAGAAAGTCAGCGAGCGGGTTTATCTGCGCAATGAACTGCAAAAAGCGATCGAAGCCCAGGCCTTGCAGCTCTACTACCAACCGCAGATCGATGCGCGCAGCGGCCGGGTTACTGGCTATGAAGCGCTGATGCGCTGGCAGCATGCCGAGCATGGTTTCATCCCGCCCATCCAGTTCATTCCCGTTGCCGAAGACACCGGCCAGATCATTCCCATGAGCGAATGGGCGCTGATTACCGCCTGCCAGCACGCACGTCTGTTATTCGATCAGGGCTGGAAGAATCAGGTCATGGCGGTGAATATTTCCCCGCTGCAATTCCAGCGGGCGAACTTCATCGACTTCGTGCAAGCCACGCTGCAAAGCACCGGTTTACCCGCCGAGCTGCTGGAGCTGGAGATCACCGAGTCGGTGTTGATGGACAACGCCGAGAAGGCCATTCAGACCCTGAAATCGCTGAAGAACATCGGTGTGCACATCGCTATCGACGACTTCGGCACCGGTTTTTCCAGCCTCAACTACCTCAAGCGCCTGCCCATCGACAAGGTCAAGATCGATCGCTCTTTTGTCCAGGAAATCATCAGCGACCGCAACGACGCCGCGATTACCCAAGGCATCATTTCCATGGCCCACCACTTGGGCCTCAAGGTGATCGCCGAAGGCGTGGAAAACGAGCCGCAGTTCGATTTCCTGAAGAAGAACCAGTGCGACGCGTTCCAGGGCTATTACTTCGCCAAGCCGATGCCGCTCAAGGATCTGGAAATATTCCTCCACGAGCAGCAGCAGCGCCTTCAATTGCAACGCCCGACCCAAGGCATCAATGCCAGCGGACAAACCCTGCTGCTGCTGGATGACGAGGAGAACATCCTGCGCGCCTTGAGCCGCGTGCTGCGCCGTGACGGCTACCAGATCCTGACCGCCAGAAACGCCGCCGATGCCTTTGCCTTGCTGGCCAAGCATGACGTGCACGTCATCCTGTCCGACCAGCGCATGCCGGAAATGAATGGCACCGAATTCCTCAGCCGGGTCAAGGATCTGTACCCCGCAACCGTGCGCATTGTGTTGTCAGGCTACACCGACCTGAAGTCAGTGACCGACGCGATCAATCAGGGCGCGATCTACAAGTTTCTCACCAAACCATGGGACGACAAGGAACTGCGCACGACCATCGCCCAGGCGTTTCAACACCATGATCTGATCATGAAAAAGGATGAAAGTCCGGCGGCGGGTGAGTTTAAGGAAGTGTGATTAAACAGGTAGGAGGGGACTTGTCCCCGAAGACGCCGGTCGTGCCAACCCCAATCCACCTGACCCACCTAGATTGCCTGCACCCACGTCTTCCCGGACAAGTCCGGTCCTACAAAACACGTATCGCTTTCAAAGCCGAAAATATAATTGCCGTCACACTGAATTATTCCTCAAGCCTGGCCGATAGTATTACAGGGCGCCCGGACTCTTTTGCAGTCGCGCCCGCGTTGACAGGCCTGTCTACTTGTTAACGAACGACGCACGGAGTGCATTTCGTTGTCTTCCAATGAGAATAATCATGTACCTGAGAAATATAAACATCGCACCGCGGGCGTTTCTGGGATTTGCGTTTATCGCCTTGTTGGTCATTGCTCTGGGTTTTTTTGCCCTCAATCGGATGTCTGTCATCCGGGAAGCAACTATTCAAATGGAGACTAACAGTCTGCCCAGCGTAGGCTTCCTTGGGGATATCACGGAAAACGTGCTGCGTTTGCGCATTACCTCATTCCGTATTTTGATCAACCGTGAACCCGCGCTATTAAAAGGCACCGACGAAAGAATGCGTGAGCTTGCCGGCAAAGTTCAGCAAGCCAAGAGCAACTACGCGGCACTGCCTTCTGCAGGCGAAGAACTTGATTTGTATAAACAATTCGATGCCACGCTGGACAAGTACCTGGTCGCGCAAAACGAGGCGCTGGAGCTGTCGCGGCAAGATAAAGTCGACGAGATGCGAACACTGATCAACTCCCGGATGAAAGACGGTTCGGACTTGATGGGTGAGCAACTCAGGAAGTTGGTGGCGATTAACAAGGCCAATGCCAGCGCGGATTCAAAAATTGCCGGTGAGCAATACAGCGGGGCTATCAAGGCGATCATTGCCGTGGCGGTCGCGGCGGCACTGTTGACTGTGTTGTTGGCCTGGCTGTTGACCCGCAGCATCGTGACGCCTCTGAGCCGGGCTGTGCGCGCGGCACAGGATATTGCCGGGGGCAACCTCACCATGCCCATCGAGGTCGATGGCAAGGATGAATCTGCCCGCTTGCTTGAAGCACTGGCAATCATGCAGCGCAATCTGCGCCAGACCATTGAACAGATTTCCGGGTCTGCCACGCAACTGGCCTCGGCGGCCGAAGAACTGAGCGCCGTCACTGAAGAGTCCTCACGCGGACTGCAGCAGCAAAATAACGAGATCGAACAGGCGGCCACCGCCGTCAACGAGATGACCGCCGCGGTGGAAGAAGTCGCGCGCAACGCGGTCTCGACCTCCGAGGCTTCCCAGGCGTCGAATCAGACGGCACGCCAGGGCCGCGATAAAGTGCTCGAAACCGTCAAGGCCATTCAGGCCATGACTCAGGACGTGCAAACCACCTCCAATCTGGTCGAAGGCCTGGCCGAGCAAGGTCGGGATATCGGCAAGGTGCTGGACGTAATTCGCTCCATCGCCGAGCAGACCAACCTGTTGGCCCTCAACGCGGCCATTGAAGCGGCACGGGCAGGCGAAGCGGGACGCGGGTTTGCGGTAGTGGCCGACGAAGTTCGCGCCTTGGCGCACCGCACCGCTCAATCCACTCAGGAGATCGAGCAGATGGTGGCCGGGATTCAAAGCGGCACCGGCAACGCCGTGCAGTCCATGGCGCTCAACACCAACCGTACGCAGTCGACGCTTGAACTGGCGCGCTCTGCTGGCGACGCACTGGAGCAGATCACCGAAGCCATTTCGCAGATCAACGAACGCAACCTGGTGATCGCCAGTGCGTCAGAGGAGCAGGCTCAGGTTTCCAGGGAAGTGGACCGCAATCTGGTCAACATCCGCGATCTGGCGACCCAGTCGGCTGCCGGCGCCAACCAGACCAGCGCGGCCAGCCATGAGTTGTCACGGCTGGCAGTGGACCTGAACGCAATGGTCGCGCGTTTCGTGGTTTGACCTGGCCTGCATGTCGGATGCTGAAGCCGGTCCTACGAAATGCATCCAATTCAATGACTATACGCACGTATGAATGAAGCCGGCTTCAAGACTGCGTATCTTGCCTGGGATTGAGCCTGCCAAGGCTCCAACCCGGGCGTTGCATGCCAAGGAAGGATAATGAACACCATCTCCACGTCAGCGGGCCTGACGACATCGGCGTCTACCTATTCGGTGCAGACCGCGTCAGCCGCCTATGGGCAGAAACGTACTGCGTACGATGACTCGGCCACCCAGCAAACCGGCAATGAAGACGCGGTCAGCTTCTCCCGCACCGCCAGCGATTACAGCAGTGCCATCGGCAGCAATGCGCCTTACTTCCCCATCCGCTCGGGCATGAATGCCGACGCGCTGATTCTGGGTGTATCCAGGCCAGGCACGGTGTCCAGTTCCAAAGATAAAACCTTTACTGAAGTGGCCACCGATGCCCGCAAGCGCATGGATGACAAATACGCATTGATGAATGCCAGCGGCAAGCCTTACGACAAGAGTGATCAGGATCGCAACTCACTGATGGGCGATCTTGACCGGCGTTCGCTCAATGCCGTCGCCACCAATAAAGACGGGAAGTTCACGGCAGAAGAGCAGGATGCGGCCAAAGGCCTGATGCGCCAGCAATCGAGGCTCGCAACCGGCTATTACGTCGGGCCGGACGACCAGAAGAAAGGCTGGAAGGATCCCTTTGCCAATGATCCTGTCGGCCGTGCCAATGCGGCGTTGAGTTTCCTGGAAGGCATGAGCCCCGAGGAAAAAGCCACGCCAGAATGGTTGTCCCAGCACCAGACGCTGCAGTCGGCGCTGGCACAGGTCGACCAGACGGATCCGACCCGCGCCGCCCCTAAAAAGCACTTCCCGATCCTTGCGGAAATCCTTGCCGAGAGCGGCAGTTACTTCGATTAAGCCAATACCTGTCAAAAGACAGCGTTCCCGAAGGCCCCTCTGGTGGGCCTTTTTGGTGTCCGGGCCCGTGCAAATCGGCCTGAGACATACCTGAGTATGAATAGCTAAGACCTATACATGACGCAGCCGACCGTGAGTAGGACAGACGCGACCCAGGCCAGTCGCTAAATTGGACCCATGCACCAGCGCCTGCGGAACCCGCTCGGAAGTTCCGGACCAGGCACTGAAATCAGGGTTCACACCGTCTTATCCATCGACCGGAGTCATTGCCATGTCTGTATTAAACGCACCCGTCGAACTTCAGGTATCGATGCGCAATATCGAGGTAAAGGGCAATTGGCTCGAACGCATAAACCTGCCCTTTTTCTTTTCGCCTGACTTGCCTGGCAGCGTTGGCAACGTAGTCGATCAGCGCAGTGACCTGCTGGAGTCCCGGTTATTGCACGCGTCGATGTCAGCGCGACTTCTGTATGACGGCCAATCGAATCAATACGCTCTACCGCTTTGATCTAACACCCCGGTCTGGCCTCTCCTTCCATGGCCGGGTTTCAGCGCTCACCCCATTGGGGCTGAGCGCTTTTTTTATGGGGCGCCCGTTTTCCGAACACTTACCGCAACAGATAAACATCAAGGAACCGCTATGCATCCGGACTCATTACGAACTAATCGGCTCAGGGGCGGATTAGTAAAACTTTCCAACCGGCAAACTATGGAGGTGCTTCATGGGTGAATACCGCAAGTTATGGTGGGGCTTGATCGGCATCCTGGCCATCACGTTTTGCCTGTTGGGCTGGTTTGGCCGTGAAATCTACCGCCAGGCGCCGCCTATCCCCGAACGCGTGCAAAGCGTCGATGGACAGCTGTTGTTCGATGCCAAGACCATCCTCGACGGTCAAACCGCGTGGCAAAGCATCGGCGGCATGCAGTTGGGATCGATCTGGGGCCATGGTGCCTATCAGGCGCCGGACTGGACAGCTGACTGGTTGCATCGCGAGCTGACCGCCTGGCTGGAGCTGGCCGCAGAGCACGCCTATGGCAAAGCCTACAACGAGACCAGCGACGATCAGCAGGCCTTGCTGCGCCATCAACTCAAGCGCGAATACCGGGGCAACCGTGTGGTCGACGGGACGCTGGTTTTGAGTGATCGCCGGGTCCAGGCGATTGCACAAACGGCCAGCTACTACGACGCACTGTTCAGCGGCGATCCCGCCCTGCACGCCAGCCGTGTCAGTTTCGCCATGAAAGAAGTCACGCTGCCTGATCCCGCCCGCCGCCAACAAATGACCCGCTTCTTTTTCTGGACGGCCTGGGCCGCTGCAACCGAACGCGACGGGCAACCGGCGACATACACCAACAATTGGCCGCACGAGCCGTTGATCGACAACACTCCCACTGCGGAAAACATGATCTGGTCCATGGTCAGCATCATCGTGCTGCTTGCCGGGGTGGGTTTCCTGGTCTGGGCCTGGGCCTTCCTGCGCAAACATGACGAAGCCGAGCCGGTCGTGCCGAGCCATGACCCCATCAGTCTGTTGACTCTGACTGCGTCACAAAAAGCCTTGGGCAAGTACCTGTTGCTGGTGGGCGCGCTGTTTGGTTTCCAGGTCATGATGGGCGGCCTGACGGCGCATTACACCGTTGAGGGCCAGGATTTCTACGGCCTGCCCCTGTCCAAGTGGTTCCCCTATTCACTGACCCGCACCTGGCATCTGCAAAGCGCGATGTTCTGGATTGCCACGGGTTTTCTGGCTGCCGGACTGTTTTTGGCGCCGATCATCAACGGTGGCAAGGATCCAAAATGGCAGAAGCTGGGAGTTGATCTGCTGTTCTGGGCGCTGGTCGTGGTGGTCATTGGTTCTTATACCGGCAACTTCCTGGCCATCGCGCAACTGATGCCGGCCGAGTGGAGTTTCTGGCTGGGCCACCAGGGTTATGAATACGTGGACCTTGGCCGGGTGTGGCAAATCGGCAAGTTTGTCGGGATCGTGTTCTGGCTGGTGTTGATGCTGCGCGGCATGGTGCCAGCCCTGCGCAATCCGGGGGACAAGAACCTGCTCGCGCTGTTGGCGTGCTCGGTCATTGCCATCGGCCTGTTTTACGGCGCCGGTCTGTTTTATGGCGAACGGACGCACCTTTCGGTCATGGAATACTGGCGTTGGTGGGTGGTACATCTGTGGGTTGAAGGCTTCTTCGAGGTGTTCGCCACCAGTGCGCTGGCCTTTATCTTCACCAGCATGGGCCTGGTGTCGAGAAAACTGGCGACCACCGCCACCCTCGCCTCGGCCTCATTGTTCATGCTGGGCGGCGTACCGGGCACTTTCCATCACATGTACTTTGCCGGCACCACCACGCCGGTGATGGCCGTGGGCGCCACTTTCAGTGCTCTGGAGGTCGTGCCGTTGATTCTGCTGGGGCATGAAGCCTGGGAAAACTGGCGCTTGAAGGACCGGGCCCCGTGGATGGAGCGCGTCCGCTGGCCGCTGCAGTTTTTCGTCGCCTGCGCATTCTGGAACATGCTCGGCGCCGGGGTATTCGGCTTTCTGATCAACCCGCCTATCTCGCTGTTCTACATTCAAGGACTCAACACCACGCCCCTGCATGCCCATGCGGCACTGTTTGGCGTCTACGGCTTTCTGGCGCTGGGGTTCGGCTTGCTGATCCTGCGCTATATCCGCCCTGACCTGCGGTTCAATGAGCGGCTGATGAAAGTTGCCTTCTGGTGGCTCAATGGCGGCCTGCTGCTGATGATCGTGACCAGCCTGCTGCCGATTGGCCTGATCCAGTTCTACGCCAGTGCCAGCCAGGGTTTGTGGTACGCACGCAGCGAAGCCTTCATGCAGGGAGATTTGCTGCAAACCCTGCGCTGGTTCAGAACGTTCGGCGACGTTGTCTTCATGATCGGCGCCTTCGCGGTAATCTGGCAGTTCGTCAGCGGGTTGCTGTGGTCGTCCGCCAGGCTGCCGGTGAATGAAGCGGTGCTGCCAGGCCAGCCTTGATTCGCTCTTGCTGAAAACTTGAAAACGCTGACCGGGGTTATCCGATCAGCGTTTTTCACACACAGCGTACGCAATCGGTTCACGCTGCCACACAAAACTATACGCCTGACATGCTATTGATTACGCCAATCAAAGCAGCAGTAGAGTTGAATGAAAAAGCTGAAGGAAATCACCCTGCGCACGATAATTTCAAATGCAGTACGCAGTGGAAAACTTTCTGCTTGTGGCGCGCAAAGGCTCCCTTTATAAGTGAACGCTTTTTACCCTCAACATAAAAGGATGCGAACCATGAGCGCAGTTTGGAACGAAGGCTATCTCACGGATGTTGACTACATCTACAGTTATTGCCGGGAAATTAATCCAGTCTTTCTGCGCTATTGTTTGTTGTTGCGTGGTTTTGCCAGTCTTGAGAGTGTTGACGCCTATCACTGTGAACTGGGCTTTGGTCAGGGCGTATCGGTCAATATCCATGCTGCAGCCAATCCAGGACGCTACGTAGGCACGGACTTTACCCCGTCCCAGGCGGCTCATGCCAACGCGTTGGCGGCCATCGGCAACAGTGGCGCCCAGTTTTATGACGACAGCTTTGAACAGCTACTGGCCCGTGATGATTTGCCGCAATTCGACAGCATCAGCCTGCATGGCGTCTGGAGCTGGGTCAGCCACGATAACCAAAAATTTATCGTCGAATTCGCCCGTCGCCACCTCAAACCAGGTGGTGTGCTGTACATCAGCTACAACTGCCTCCCGGGTTGGTCTCCATCGGCACCTTTGCGTCAGCTGTTCAGCCTGCACGACCGCTTTGCCTCACCTGTATCTCGCCCGGCCGAGCGTGTAGATGCGGCGTTGCAATTCTCCGAAGCGCTGCTGGCGGCCAACCCCAACTACGCCAATGGAGCACCTAACCTAAGCGCCACGCTGCAAAGCATCAAAGGCCAGAATCGTCAGTACCTTGCCCATGAATACTTCAACCGCAGCTGGGATTGCGTGTACTTCACCGAAGTGGTGGATGCCCTGACGCCTGCAAAGCTCGAATACGCCGCAACGGCGTTTCCGCTGGATACTGTGGACCCGCTCAATCTGAGCGACGAAGGAATGGATTTCTTGCAAGGTATTGAGCACCCGATCATGCGCGAGCAGGTGCGTGACTACTTCGTCAATCGACAATTCCGGCGAGACCTATTTGTGCGCGGCACTAACAAACTGTCCGCCGCTGAACAACGTCAGAACATGCTCAATACACGTTTTGTAATGCTGCAGGTGGCAGAAAGTGTGCCAGACTCCGTCAAAGGCCCTGTAGGCGAAGCCGTATTAGTGGCAGAAATATACGCCCCCGTGCTCGAAGCGCTGGCAGCCAAGGCCTATGCACCAAAAACGTTACGTCAGTTATCCAGTGCCGTGCCCTTGATGACTTATGACGATCTGGCGCAGGCCATCAACGTGCTCGTGGGTATGGGCACAGTGGCACCCTGCCAAAGCGAAGTGGACGAGAAGTTGGTGCAGGCGTGTTGCGGCACATTGAACCTACATCTATGCAAACGCTCGCTGCACAATAACGAAATTCATACTCTGGCCAGTCCAGTAACCGGTGGTGGTGTAGCGGTCAGCCGCTTCCAGCAGTTGTTTCTGATCTCGATCAAGCAAGGCAAAAACAAACCGGTTGAATGGGCACAACTGGCGTGGAGCATCATCAGCGAACAAGGCGAAGGTATCGTCAAGGATGGTAAGCCTTTAACCACGGCCGAGGAAAATATTGCCGAACTGACCGAGCAGGCTGAAGTGTTTGCCGAGAAATCGCTAATTATTCTCAAGGCGTTGAAAATCGTTTAGCCCTGAGCGATGTGGGGCGTTAGTCAAGCTGACTGACCCTGAAATAGATTTACACCTATTTCAGTCTCAAAATGCCTTATCAAGGACAAGTTCTTCCCACAGGTACGTGTTGCTTTGGTGGGAAAGGACTCGTCCTCGAAGGGATGGCCGGCAATGAAGTACAGTCAGGTAGATTGAGGTTGGCCGGGCTGACTCATCGAGGACAAGTCCTCTCCTATACGAGGTCACAGCATGCTGTGCCTTCAACGACTCCACGCCGATACCGTGCGAACCACTCTCCCACGCGGGTGCTGACACACCAGTGAAGGCTACGGTTTCGATCCCCGCGCGCACTTCAATTTTATCCCGCCCAGTTTGCTGCGCGACAGCGCGGCGTCGGAGACGGGGCGGGACCTCCCACAAAGAACGGGACCCATACCCGGTCCGAACAAAAAAACATCAAAAATACCAACGACTTAACGGCGCAGGCCGTCCATCAAGCTCGTTTTGCACAGTTGTAAACATATCGATCATCCTTGGCAGGAAAGTATGATGTTCTGCTAATGTCGAGCGTCCTTGCTCCGCAATAGCCAGACGCTCACCTTCATGCTGAAGGTAATAATCACAGATCTCCAACAAGTCTTGAGTATCCCGGAAAACAACCAAATCTTTTCCATTGGTGAACAGTTTATGGAGATCCTGCTTATCATTGGTGACTAGAAAACCACCACAACTGAGCACATCAAAGACCCGCATAGGCAGGCCGTACTCTACAAACGAACGGGACACGTTAAGGTTGATTTTGGATAGCTGAAATATCTTTGGCATCAGACTGAAATGGTCGGCATGTCCCGCATAGCAATTTATCTTGTCCTGCCACGCATCATTTCCATAAACATGTACTGAGAAACGCGTTTCAAGCTGGTTGACCAAATTAATCCTTTCTTGCCAGGAATGCTCTCGACCTAGCAGATAGGCAAGTTTTTCGGCGGTGCTGAGGTAGTAATCGCCCGACAACGGGTAGCCAGACTCCTCGCAGACGGAGGCAATCAAGGCATCATCAATCTGTTCAGCCAACATAAAAGTTGCACTGAATTGTTCAAGAGAGTTGATCAGGCCAGTACAGCGCGCTCTGGTTTTTTCCGACAAACCTGGCTGTATCAATGTTCTATATTCTGTCTTAGTCAGATTGCCAACAAAGCTAACATCACACGTGGGAGAACGGTCCTCATCGTTTAACTGAATTTGGTTTATTCGTTCCAGATTGGCAGCAACGGGAAGGTGATAGACCTGCCGAACGCCAGATGTTCTCAACCTTAGCGCGATGGCAGCATCATAGATAAAGGTAAAACTATAAGAATTATCAATGGACCTGTGATAGATAGGATAGCAAGGTGTATCAATAACCCAAGACAAATAGGGAATCTTCAGTAACTCACAGGCCTCTGAAATATATTTGTTGAAATTAATGGTGAGCACATAATCTGGCCGGACAGTCATTAGCCCCATAACATTTTCTTCTGTCAACGGCATGTGCATCACTGAAAAGCCAAGTATTTTCAATGCATCAACACAATCTTGTGAAACCACCGAAGCATCAAACACTATTATACTGGCGGCAGCAGGTGTTTTTACCAAAGATTGTGTAACTTCCACGATAACCTCTTTATAAAGTAAAATGCAATCTCGATGGCCAAGTATAACACTTCTGACGATCGGTTACCGAGTGAGCCAACGAATTCAATGAGTTTGTTCCATACTTTTCGTTCACCCAGTGAAACGTCGGTGAACATCCGATTTCAAATATCGTCGGTTTAAAAAACTGACACTCGTTGCCAGGGCCGCACTCGGTGAACCCTACCTATCGAGGATAGTATTAGCGTTTCTGCAACCAGCCCAGGAAACCACTTTTCCTGACTTGAATCGGCGTTTTCATCACCACCGACTCGCGGATTTCTTCGCGTTGGTGCTGCAAGTTGTCGAGTGCGACGTACAGCTCCCGGCAATGCTCCAGTTGCGCACCAAACGTCGTCTTTTCGATGCGGAACAAACGGCCGCTGGTGAGGCTGCGGAACTCGCCGCGTGAGCGGCCGTCACCGAGGATGCCTTCTTCGCCGATCACTTCACCCGGCCCCAATCGACCCGCTTCGATGAACCGCTCGCCGTCATGGATCGACACCGAAATAACCCCGGTGCTGATCACCATCAAGCCATCGGCAATGTCATCGAATGCGAGGATGACCTGGTCGGCCTGGTAATCCACCGGGCTCATGTCGGCGGCGAGTCGGTCACGGTCGTCCTGGCTCAAGGAACGGAAGATCCGCACCTCTTCCAGCAACCGGCGCTGGCGAGTCCAGACCAGGGAGGTCGGGCCGGAACCCCAGGTGACGCCTGATGCTTCGAGATGACGGTGCGCGAGGTCGAACATCAGGTTGCGCACTTCGGTTTTGTGCGCGATCGACTCGATGAAACCTTTGAGTTCGTATTCGTTGTATTCCAGATGCGAAGCCTTGACCGATGCCTTGGCCTTGCGCCCGGGCAGCAACGCACGCGTACCGCGCAGGGCTTTATCCAGCGCATCGAGCGCCTGGCGCGGCCGCACGCTGCTGGGAATGGCAATGGTGATACTGACGCCATGCGCGCTGCCCGGACTGCTGAAGTTCAGCACCTTGGCCTTGGCAGCCAAAGAATTGGGGACCACGGCCATGCTGCCTTGATCGGTCAGCAGATGAGTGGAGCGCCAGTCAATTTCCACAACCTTGCCTTCAACCCCGTCAATGCTGATCCAGTCATCGAGCTGATAAGGCTTGGTCGTGTTAAGCACGATGCCGGAGAACACGTCGCTCAACGTACTCTGCAGGGCCAGACCGACGACGATGGCCATCACCCCGGACGTGGCCAGCAACCCTTTGACCGGCAATTGCAGGATATAAGCGGCTGCGCCGACGATGGCCAGCAGGAACACCACTGCGCCGATCACATCATGCAATAGGCGCGCGGTATGGCCGACCCGCGACATAAGGCCATGGCCCATGATCACCGTCAGGGTTCGGGCGGCGAACAACCACCAGGCAACGCCCAGTACGGTCGCCATCAGGTTCAGGATCGCATCGTCCGGCCACAGCGGTGGCTGCAGCGGGCTGATACCTGCCGCCATCATCACCCAGCAGAACGCTACGAACGCCAGCAGGCGCGCACACATGCGCAGGTTGCGTCGAGCATCGCCAAGGATCTGCCACAGCGACAGGTCGATAACGATCAGGAAGGTGCCGAAAATCAGCGGATGCGCCTGCAGGAACGTCAACACAAAGCCACTCCATCAACCCGCCAGGGGCCGATTCATGCCACAGCGGAAATAAAGGACCGGTTCATTGCAGGGTGGATCTGCACTTCGGTTTGCTCGCCAAGGAATGCGCTGCAGCGCGCGCGTAACCAGCGTTCACCCGGATCATTGTGGGTCGCTGCGCGCCAGACCATCGAAAGCTCCTGCTGCGGCAGCTCCAGCGGGGCGAACTCGGCTCTCAATCCGCCGGAACCGGACATCGCCAGAGCGACGTAGTCCGGCACGATGGCGATCATGTCGCTGTCGGCCAGCAACATCGGCAAGGCGCTGAACTGCGGAACGGCCAGCACGACTTTGCGCTGTCGGCCGATCAAGCCCAGGGCGCGGTCGGAATCGTCGATGACATTGCCCATGGAAGACACGACAGCGTGGGGACGACGACAGAATTCATCCAGGCCCAGTTCGCCGGGCTGCCCATCAGCGCGCAACAGCATGGGCCGAATCGGCCGCAGGCCTTTGCGGCGGGCATTGGCCGGCAGCTCCAGGGTCTGGCTGATACCCAGGGAAATCTCCCCGGAAATCAGCATCTGTGACATCTGCCAGTGATCGGCCCGCCGCACCACCAGCGCCATGTTGGGCGCTTCGCTGCGCAGACGACGCAACAGAACGGGGAGCAACGCGTATTCGACGTCGTCGGAGAGGCCGATATGAAAGGTGGCCTCGCTGGAAGCCGGATCGAATGCCTGGCAGCGACTCAGCGCGGCAGCAATGCTGTCCAGTGCCGGAGAAAGTCTGGAGAAGATCTCTTCGGCCCGCGAAGTAGGCTCCATGCTGCGGCCTGAGCGAACGAACAGTGGATCATCGAACATCAAGCGCAGACGCCCAAGTGCGCTGCTGATGGTCGGTTGGCCGAGGAACAGCTTCTCGCCGACACGACTGACATTGCGCTCGTGCATCATGGATTCGAAGACAACCAGCAAGTTGATGTCAGCACGACGCAGGTCATTTCTGTTCATCATGGTAGCCGCCCAGGCCGAAGCCAGTAACTGAAGTGAATATGAACGTCGCTTCGCCATTCCCTTCAAGCCGGAGCAGCAATGCGCGGTGTATGAACAGGTTATGCAGGGCGGTGGCGCACGTCTGTCCTACCTGAGGTCATCTCACTCATCCCTTGGGTGCGTCCGTACATACTTGGGTATGTACAACCGCAGCACCCCGGAATTTTTTACCGGATTTCGGGCAGCACTGGCGTGGGCCGATATGCTTTAGAGGTTCAGCCATACGACTCAGGTTGAAACATGGCCGAAATTCAGGGTTTTATACCCATTCAAATGAGAAGAATTGCTATAAATTAGCCTCACAATGCCTCTATCTCCGATAACAGAAGTGTATGACCGACATGAAAAACAACAGGTCTTCGGATGTACTCAGCCGCTGGCCGCTCTTTTTCAGGCGCCTGTACGGCAACATGGCGTATGACCCGCACCGGATAAACTCCCGTCGACCGATCGGCATCAGCCCCAATCCGTGGGTCAATGGCCTGGGCTGGGTGGTGGGTTTGATCGTGGCGTGCGGCATTGTCATCATCAATTCCGAAACCCATACCGACTGGGCGCCGACCATCCTTTACATCACGTTGCTGCTGATGGCCGCCAACCTGTTTTCGATCAATCTGGTGATCAGCGTCGCGGTGATGTGCATCATGCTGTTGACCGCCATTTATGTTTACAACGGCGGTTATCAAAGCTGGGAATCGACCACGGGGTTTTTCCGCTGTCTCACCGCCTTGTCAGCCATCACTTTCCTGGCCCTGCGCAGCAAATACGCGTCCGACACCCTGCGCCATAACGAAGCCTATCTGATCGGCGCCCAGCGTCTGAGCCAGACCGGCAGCGTGACCTTCAGCGGCGACAGTGAAGCGATGTCCTGGTCGGACGAGCTGGCGAGGATTTTCGAATACCCTCTGGGCGAAGAACCCACGGCATCGATGATTCTGGAACGGACTCACCCCGATGACCGTTATCTGGCCCACGAGGTCTTCGCCAAAGCGGCGCGGCATGAGCCGCAGATAGAAGTCAGACACCGCCTGTTGATGCCCGACGGTCGCGTCAAGCACATCCATATGATCGCCAGCCCTCAATCCGCCCATAAGGGCAACGTCGAATACCTCGGCGCGGTGATGGACATCACCGCCAGCAAGCTGGCCGAAGAGGCTTTGTTCCGCGCACAGATGCAGCTGGCCCACGTCACCCGCGTGACCTCACTCGGCGAGCTGGCAGCCTCCATCGCGCATGAAGTCAACCAGCCGCTGACCGCCATCACCAGCAGTGGCGAAGCCTGTCGCCGCTGGATCGACCGGCCGGAACCCGATCTGGACGAAGCCCGCCTGTCGCTGGATCGCATCATCGCCAGTTCCTGTCGGGCCAGCGATGTCATCAGCCGGGTCAGGGCGCTGTCGCGCAAGTCCGATCCGCTGCGCCGGGACGAGTCGCTGGATGACATCGTCAGCGAGACGCTGGGCCTGGTACAGCATGAGTTGGGGCATCACAAGATCAGCGCGAAAATCGAGCTGACGGCGGTCAACGTGCAGATCAGCGCCGATCGGGTGCAGCTGCAGCAGGTAATCATCAACCTGATCATCAATGCCTGCCATGCCATGGAGGCGATCAAGGCGCGTGACCGGATTTTGCACGTCAGCACCTGGGTCCAGGACAACGAAGCCGTGCTGGAAGTGACGGACCATGGTTCAGGCATCAAGCCGGATGTGCTGCCTTCACTGTTCACTGCGTTTTTCACCACCAAGGAAAGCGGCCTGGGCATGGGCCTGTCGATCTGCCGGTCGATCATCGACTATCACGGCGGCAGGATCTGGGTCACCAGTGAAGTGGGCCAAGGCACCTCGTTCCGCTTCGCGCTGCCAGTACTGGCCAGTTGAGTCCAGACCCCGCTCATACCAAAGTATGAAGCCTGTGTATCTTGGTGTTAGCGGATCGTCTGGTGGTAGGAGTGTCAGCGGTCCGGCATGGGATTAACGTGACGCTGGCGCATAGGAATCTGAACCCGGCGTGCATGTTTTCATTCCGCTGAGTCAGGACAATCACCCCAGGGAAGCCCCGTGAACGAACATCACCCCATGAACAGAGTCATCAACACCGAACCCATGGTCTTCATCGTCGACGACGACGCGCCCCTGCGTGAATCCCTCGGCAGCCTGCTGCGCTCCATAGGCCTTCAGGTAGAGCTGTTCGGTTCGGTGGGCGACTTCATGAAGTTCACCCGCCCCGACATACCCAGCTGCCTGGTGCTGGATGTGCGCTTGCAAGGCGCCAGCGGGCTGGATTTCCAGAACGAGCTGATGGCGGCCAATATCAATTTACCAATCGTGTTCATGACCGGGCACGGTGATATCGCCATGACCGTGCGGGCCATGAAAGCCGGTGCGGTGGATTTTCTGGCCAAGCCTTTTCGCGAGCAGGATCTGATAGATGCCGTCTCCGCCGCCCATGCGCGGGACAAAGTGCGTCGCGAGTCCGAGCGCGGCAACGACGAACTGCGCAACCGCTATGCAACCCTGACCGCGAGGGAGCAGACGGTGATGGCATACGCGGTGTCCGGCCTGATGAACAAACAGATCGCCGGCGAAATCGGTTTGAGCGAGATCACCGTCAAGATTCACCGGGGCCAGGCGATGCGCAAAATGGCCGCACGCTCGTTCGCCGACCTGGTACGCATGGCCGAAACCCTTGGGGTAACCCGCCCTCAGTGAAAGGCGTTCATACCCACGTATACTATGCCCCCCCTCAGGACAGCGTATCTTGCAGCGATGGCGGCGCCTTTCATGAGGCAGCCGATATCACCCCAGGTACCGAAATGTCTAATACGGCCATCATTTCCATTGTCGACGACGACGAATCAGTTCGAATAGCGCTGGACAGTCTACTGCGCTCCAATGGATTTACCGTCCGGACGTATTCCAGTGCCGAAGAATTCCTCGCGTCCAGCGGGCCGCAAAATACTTCTTGCCTGATTTCCGACATACAAATGCCCGGTCTGTCAGGGATTCAGATGTATGAAACGTTATCCATCAAAGGCCTGCACATTCCGGTCATCTTCATTACCGGACTGCCGGGCGAGCCGCCACCGATCAGTGCCCAGGCCGTCGAACCGATTGCGTTCTTCCCAAAGCCTTTTCCCTGCGGCCCATTGATCGCCTGCATCAATAGCGTATTGGATAACCAGGCGGATACTTTCCGCGCCTGATAGCACCCGTTCATGAATCCATTGTTTCTGCGACTTCATTCATTTTAATACTTTGGTATATCGACTTCACACCTAGGCGTGTGGGCACTGACCCTATGTAGAAGTGCACTGCCCTTTGCCTCTGGATATTATCTTCTACAGCGAACCGGCCTTGAGTTGTTCTTGCGGTCAATCATTGAAGCATGCACTTCGATAACCACCGTACTTACGGTCACGCTTAAACAGACAACTATTCGCACTAATAACTTTGTCTCAGGAGCATACCCATGAAACAGCATATTCTCATTATTGGCGCAGGGTTCGGTGGGGTCTGGAGCGCACTGGGCGCGGCCCGTCTGTTGGACAAGCATGATCGTAATGACGTGCAAATCACTGTTCTGGCACCTCAGGCCGAACTGCGCATCCGTCCGCGCTTCTACGAAGCGGATGTACACAGCAAAATGGCCCCGCTTGGCGATCTGTTCGACGCCGTTGGCGTGAAGTTCGTCCAGGGCTCGGCCGACGGCATTGATGCGCAAAACAAGCAGGTCACCTACAGCGATGTGTTCGGCACACAGGGCAAATTGAGCTACGACCGCCTGGTGATGGCCGCCGGTAGCCGGGTGGTTCGTCCGGATCTGGAAGGCATGCTCGAACACGCTTTCGACGTCGACCAGATCGAACAGGCGACCGAGCTCGAAGCCCACATCAAGGCCCTGAAGAACCAGCCTGCCAGTGCTGCACGCAATACGGTCGTGGTCGCCGGCGGTGGCTTCACCGGGATCGAAACCGCTACTGAAATGCCAGCGCGACTGCGTGCAGCCCTGGGCGACGATGCCGCTATCCGCGTGATCGTTGTTGATCGCGGTCCGCAGATTGCCGCGTCGATGGGCGATGGCATTCGTCCTTCGATTATCGAGGCTTCCGAGAAACTGGGCATCGAATGGGTGCTCAACGCCTCCGTTGCTTCGGTCGATGCCAACGGCGTCACGTTGGCCGACGGCCAGCGGATCGAGTCGAAAACAGTGATCTGGACCGTGGGTTTCCGGGCCAGCCCGCTCACTCAACAGGTTACCGGCACCCGCGACCCACAAGGCCGCCTGCATGTGGATGGCAACCTCAAGGTCAAGGGTTTGAACGACGTGTTCGCTGCGGGCGACGTCGCCTATGCCGCCTGCGACGACATCGGAAATTTCGCCGGAATGTCCTGTCAGCACGCTATTTCCCTGGGCCGTTACGCCGGTAACAACGTGGCGGCAGACCTGATCGGCGTTGCGCCGACCGCTTACAGCCAACCCAAATACGTGACATGCCTGGACCTGGGCGCCTGGGGCGCGGTGTACACCGAAGGCTGGGATCGCCAGCTGAAACTGGTCGGGCAGGAAGCCAAGGAGCTCAAGACCCAGATCAATACCGTGTGGATCTACCCGCCGGTGGCTGATCGCGCCATTGCCCTGGCAGCGGCCGACCCGTCGATTCCGGTGGCATAACCCGCTGGCAATTGAATTGCTCACAACCCATGGCAACGCCATTTCAGGTGACCGACATGTATGGTTTTTTCGAGAGTCCGTATCGAGTATTGAAGTTGTCTCACACGCTGTTGATCGGTGGGCTGTTCATTCTGATCGCCGGGATCATCCTGGCTTACTTTCTTGATGCCTACCTGTCGCTGCCCGCTCTGGTGGGCGCTCATGCCCTGACGATTCTCGGTCCGACCGCGATCAAGCTGGGGTATGTGGCGCGTCTGCTGGCGTTCCATCGCCTGCGCCTGAATCTGCTGGTCAAAGTGCGTGGCTTCGCTGCGTGATCCTCGCCTCATTCCCTGTCCGGTCAGTGCTCCCCTGTGCTGACCGGCATTTCCAAAGCCCGTCACTGGTTATTTGCGGCGGGCTTTTTTTTTATTCAAGGACGACGACTGAACGTCGCCGACACGGAATATCTCCCAGTCACTCGACGCGCGACCACTCAGGTGCGCAACGGGTCATCTCCTGATAGTCACCGGATACCCTCATGACCTCCTTGAGCCTGAAAAAAGCTTATTTCGATACCGATGCAATGGCCTTGTTGATAGCGCTGGCCGTCGCAACGTTCGTTGTGGTTTTCAAGTTCTTTACCAACTTGAGCGTGGCGACCACCGTGTTGTACGTCACCCTCGTGCTGATGTCCGCCAATGTCTTTTCCATCAGGATGGTCATTGCGGTGGCGTTGTCGTGCCTGTTGGTATTGACCGTCATTTTCGTCGTTGATCGGGACTATCTGGTGACCGAGGCCATCGGCGCCTATGTGCGCTGTGTGATTTCCCTGTCGGCGATCACCTTCCTGGCGCTGCGCAGCAAATACATGGCCGATGCCTTGCGGCGCAACGAAACCTATATGGTGAGTGCGCAACGCCTGAGCCAGGTGGGCAGCATCAGTCTGCGGGTCGATCGTTCGGAGATTTTCTGGTCCGCGGAGGCGGCGCGCATCTTCGGTTACCCGCCCGGAGAAACCCCGACCATGTTCACCATTCTGACCCGCACCCACCCTGATGACCGTTATCTCATCGACACTTTTTTCGAGCAGGCAACACGCCACGAGCCACGCCTGGAAGTCGAACATCGCCTGTTGATGCCTGACGGCGCGGTCAAATACATCCACCTGATTTTCAACCCGCTGCCAGTGCAGCATGAGGGCTTTGAATACGTCGGCGCGGTCATGGATGTAACGGCAACCAAGGAAGCCGAGCAAGCCCTGTTCCAGTCCCAGGCGCAACTGGCCCACGTCACCCGTGTGACATCGCTGGGCGAGCTGGCCGCCTCGATTGCTCACGAGGTCAACCAACCGTTGGCCGCCATCCGAACCAGCGGCGAAGCCTGCCATCGCTGGCTCAATCGCAGCGAACCTGATCTGGGCGAAGTGCGCATATCCCTGGACCGCATGATCAGCAGTTCGACCCGAGCCAGCGAGGTCATCCGGCGCATTCGAACGCTGTCGCGCAACTGCGATCCCGAGCGCCAGAAAGAGTCGCTCAACGACATCGTCAGCGAGACGCTCGGCCTGGTGCAGTACGAATTAAGCCGCAGCCACGTCAAGTTACGTGTGGAGCTGGATGTGACTGCGGTAGCCATCAGTGCCGACCGCGTGCAGCTGCAGCAGGTCATCCTCAACCTGATCATCAATGCCTGTCAGGCGATGACCGAAGTCGATCCCCGAGAGCGAATCCTCAAGGTGCGCAGCTGGCAATACGACGGCGATTCCATGCTGGAAATCAGCGACTGCGGCATCGGGATTTCCGATCAGGCGTTGCCTTCGCTGTTCCAGCCCTTTTTCACCACGAAATCAGATGGCCTGGGCATGGGTCTGTCGATTTGTCGTTCAATTATCGAGTATCACGACGGTAGAATCTGGGCCAATAACAACGAGGGCGGCGGTGCCGTATTTACGTTGGCTATTCCAGTATTGAAAAATCAGCCAGTCGTCGCCTGAACATACTCACGTATGATGTTACAAATTGCCACTAGTGCGAAACTTTAATTAAGCGAGGCTTTATTCAAAAGCTCCGAACTATTTAAGGTTGTCCTAATTGATAAACACTCCAATCATTACGATCGTTGATGACGACGACGTTGTTCGAATATCAATGGACAGCCTGGTGCGCTCAATGGGGTATGTCTCTCATTCTTATTCGTGCGCTGAAGACTTCCTGGCTTCTCGCTCCCTTGACGTCACGTCCTGCCTTATTTCAGATATTCGAATGCCCGGTCTCAGCGGCCTGCAACTTCTTGAAGAAATGCTCGCGCGTTCGATCCGTTATCCGGTGATATTCGTGACCGCCTGCATCGGCGACCTGCCCGAACTCAAGGCGCGGGAACTGGGCGCGGTGGGCTACTTCAAGAAACCTTTCAATGGCGCTCAGCTGATGTCCCATATTCGAGGCGTACTGGATGCCGAACAGATTCTTGAAGCCTGATGTTCGGATTGGGGTCGTGCGACTCAGCGGCTCTTCAGCCTCAGCATTCTGCTAGGGCAACGTGTCGCGCTGGGCAAAGATGCTTGCCACTTGCACCGCGTTCTCGGTTCCCCAGGCGCACAGCGGCATGATCGCTTCAGCCAGGCTGCGACCCAGCGGGGTCAGCGTGTAGTCCACGCGCGGCGGCACTTCCTTGTAGTCGGTCCGCGCCAGCACGTGGTCGGCTTCCAGATCCTTCAATTGCTGGATCAGCACCTTGTCGCTGACACCCGGGATCAAGCGCTTGAGTTCGCCGTAGCGCTTCGGACCGTCGCGCAGAAAAAACAGGACCAGCGGTTTCCACTTGCCCGAGATGATGCGCAGCGTGGCGTTGAGCCCGCAGCCGGTACCGCAGATTTCAGGAATTCTCGTCATTTTTTGATACTTACCAAAAGGTGCATACTTGTCCTTAGGTTAGCAGAGCTGCATCCTCGTCCTCAAGCAAACAGTTCCCTGTTTGCATATAACTCCAACGAAGGATGCATGACATGACCAGACTGAATGGAAAAACCGCGGTGATCACCGGCGGCGCTACCGGCATCGGCCTCGCCGCAGCGAAGCGCTTTATCGAGGAAGGCGCTTTCGTCTTCATCTTCGGCCGTCGTCAGGAAGCGCTCGACGCCGCTGTGGCTGAACTTGGGCCCAACGCCCGTGCGGTGAAGGGCTCGGTTTCCGACGAGGCCGACCTCGACCGACTCTACGCAGCAGTGAAGGCCGAGCGCGGCAGCCTCGACATCGTCTTCGCCAATGCCGGAGCGGGAAGCCCGCTTGCCCTTGGCCAGATCACCGCCGAACACATTGACGAAACTTTTGACACCAATGTGAAGGGTACGATTTTCACGGTCCAGAAAGCGCTGCCGCTGATGGGCCAGGGCGGTTCGATCATCCTGACCGGGTCGAGCGCTGGCACCACAGGCGCCCCGGCATTCAGCGCCTACAGCGCGAGCAAGGCGGCAGTGCGAAACCTCGCGCTGTCCTGGGCCGAGGACCTGAAGGGCACCGGCATCCGGGTAAACGTGCTGTCGCCTGGCCCGACTGCGACCGACCTCGCCAAGGCCGCGCTAGGCGAGGAAGGCATGAAGGTCTTCGCCTCGATGAACCCGCTCCAGCGCATGGCCGAACCGGCAGAGATCGGAGCGGTGGCCGCCTTTCTCGCGTCCCGGGACAGCAGTTTCATGACCGCCAGCGAAGTCGCCGTCGACGGCGGCCTGGCGCAAATTTGACTGGCTACGCCTCCCCGCCCGGGGAGGCATCGCGTTTTCCATGCCTGCACGCGGACCTGTTCCCGGCGCCCGGAAAACCTTGGCGTAGGTTATCCCGAGCTCTGCGCGCGCCCATCCTGCGGCGATGCACGTCCGAAACGGCCACGGTAATCGCGCGGAGAAACAGCCAGATGCCGCTGGAACGTCGCGCGCATACGCTCCTCGTCGCCGAAGCCACAAGCGCAGGCAATCTGATCAATGTTTTGCAGGGAATTTTCCAACATTCGCCGAGCAGCGATCAGGCGGAAGATTTCGATGGTCTTGGCCGGTGTGCGACAGGTTTTTTCTTTATAGCGGCGGGCGAAGTTTCGACGGCTCATGTGCATCTGGCGCGCCAGCAGATCCACGCAAAGATCACTGCGACTGAGGTTGTCAGCCAGCCACAGGTGCAAGCGGTCGAAAACGCAGCGCCGCGTCACAGTGAGCAAGTCACCGGTTTCAGGCCGTGGAGCCTCCTTCTGTGTCACGTTTTCCGCCCCCTGCGCTCGCACCATGACTCCGAACAGGTGCAACGACCGGTCGGAGGAAAATCAACGCGGTCGATGCTAGGGCGTTTGCACAAAAAGATAAGCACCGCAGAGTGCGACGGGTTGTATGACCAAATTGCACAATGCCGACCAGCAACAGCGGCTCAGCCCTCGTGTTGCTTGAGGAAATCGATGAACACTCGAAGCTTTTGCGGCATCGCTGTGCGATTGAAGTAATACAGCGACAAGCTGCGCTGCGGGCTCCAGTCTTGCAGGACTCGCACCAGCCGACCGTCCGACAGATGATCGGCGACGTAGCGGTCATAGAAATAAGCAAAACCGCAGCCTTGCAGCGCGGCATTGAGCATGGTCATGCCGTCATTGCTGGAGATGCGCCCTTTGGTATCGACATCGACATCCTGCCCATCCCGGGAAAACTGCCAGCGCTCGTAAGCCCCGGTCACCGCGCTGTTGTAGCGAATGCAGTCATGCAGCAGCAGATCTGTCGGCACCTGGGGAATGCCACAACGAGCAATGTAATCCGGCGACGCCACGACGGCCATGCGGATGTCTGCGCCCAGCGGTACGGTAACCATGTCCTGTTCCAGAATCTTGTTGACCCGAATGCCCGCGTCATAACCGTCATTGACGATATCGACGAGGCGACTCTCGATAGCGATGTCGAGGTTGATTTCTGGATACGCCGCCAGAAATTTGGGCAGCATGGGTTCAAGAAACATGACGTAGGCGCTGCGGGACATGGTCAGGCGCAACGTGCCTGAAGGCGTGGCGGCCACCTGTTCAAGATCGGTAAAAGCAGTTTTCAGCTCCCTGACCAAGGGCGCGACCTTGCGATAAAAGGCTTCTCCCGCCTCGGTCAGGCCAACGCTGCGCGTGGTTCGATTGAACAGCCTGACCCCGGCGCGCTTCTCCAGTTGGCGCACCGCATGACTGATGGCTGACTTGCTGACCCCCATGATCACTGCCGCTGCGGTGAAACCACGGGCATCGGCCACACAGACGAACACCGTCAACAACTCGAATCCATCACTGTCTATTGTCAAGTTCGGCTTCACAGGCTGTGGCAGAGGAAATGATTATCGGTCCATCCTGAAATTATACAATCGCGTGGCAGTCGCCTCGCGCTGCAGCGTGTCGCCAGGAGAACCCTCGTCGCGCAGCAAGCACCGGCCCCCGTTGGAGCCAGGCTTGCCCGCGAAGGACGATGACGCGGTGGAGCTGGGTCACCGAGGCGCCTGATTCCCGGACAGGTCCGGTCCTACCTGATGTGTGCAGCGCCGGTAGGCAGTTCACCCTCCAGCCAGGCCTCGAACTGGTTGGCCGGCATCGGTCGACTGATCAGGTAGCCCTGGCCATTATCGCAGCCGGCGCCTTGCAGGAACGCCAGTTGCTCCGGCGTTTCGATGCCTTCTGCGGTGACGGTAAAACCCAGGGCGTGGCCCAGGTCGATGATTGCCCGAGTGATCGCGATGTAGCCCGCGCCATGGGGCAGATCCGAGATGAACGTCCGGTCGATTTTCAGATTATCGATGGGCAGGTCTTTCAGATAGGCCAGCGACGAATAGCCGGTACCGAAATCATCGACCGCCACCTTCAGGCCCATGGCCTGTAACCGACCCAGAACGTCCTGGGCCAATTCCTGGCGCTCCATGACCAGACTTTCCGTGACCTCGATTTCCAGCGCCTGAGGTGTAAGGCCATGGCGCTGCAAGGCCTGTCTGACTGCTTCCACGAAGTCGCTGCGCTCGATCTGCAACACCGCCACATTGACGGCTATTCGCTGGCTGAAACACCCGCTTTCGCGCCAGCGTCGAGCCTGACTGCACACCTCATCGAGCACCCATTCGCCAATCGGAATAATCAGCCCGGTGCGTTCGGCCAGCGGGATGAAATCCGCCGGCGAAACCAGGCCCAACTCGGGATTGCGCCAGCGGATCAATGCCTCCACGCCATCCAGAGCGCCCGTTGCGAGATCCAGCTTGGGTTGATACCAGATCTCGAACTCGTTGTGCTCCAGCGCGCGACGCAACGCTCTTTCAAGGGAAACCCGGGCCTGGATGAGTGTGGTCATCTGCGCCTCATAGAATCGGTAATCGTTGCGGCCCGACTCCTTGGCTGCGTACATCGCCGTATCCGCCTGGGTCAGCAGGCCTTGCGCGGTGACCCCGTGTTGCGGGCCCATGGCCACGCCGATACTGGCGGTCACCAAGGCAGCGGTCCCTTGCAAGTCAAAGGACTGATGCAGCGCTTGCAACAGCGTTTGCACCACGGGAATGGCATCGGCTGCGCTGTGCAGGTCATAGAGGATGAAGGCAAACTCGTCACCGCCCAATCTGGCCACGATGTCAGCCGGCCTGACGGCATCGCTGAAACGATGGGTGGCCTGTTGCAACAGCAAATCGCCCATGGGATGACCCAAACTGTCGTTGACCAGCTTGAAGCCATCCAGATCCAGAATCAGCACGGCGAGGCTGGTATTCGCCTCGGTCGCTCGCTCAATGGCCTGGGTCAGAGACTTGTAAAAAAAAACCCGGTTGGGCAGGTTTGTGACGGAATCGAAATGGGCCAGGCGCTCAAGCTCCTGCTTGGCTTTCTTGCGCTCGGAAATATCCCGCACGATGGCGTAAGTGACGTGTTCGTGCGCCAGTTGCAACGCGCACAGCGTCACTTCAGCCGGGAAAACACTGCCGTCGGCGCGCTTGTGCAGCCATTCAAAGCGCATCGCCTGCGCGTTATGCGCCTGCTCCAGCAGGACCGGCACTCTGTCTGCCGACCGCTGGCCGTCAGCCTGAAATTCCGGGGAGATGTCGAGTACGGTGAGGTCCAGAATGGATTCACGATCAAAACCCAGCGTCCGCAAGGCGGCAGAGTTGGCAAGATTGATCAGCCCACCTTTGCCGACAATCCAGATCGGATCGGGAGAACGCTCGAACAACGCGCGAAAGCGGTCTTCGCTCTGCACCAGTGACGAGGTGATGCTCTGGCGCTCGGTGATTTCTTGCCACAGTTCTCTATTGCGTCGGCGAATCAACCGGTGGCTCACACTGACCTGCAAAGCAAAAAGGCTCAGCAGCAGCGTGCCGCCCAAGGCCATGATGAACAGCGAGGAATCCAGCAGCGAAATCGACGGCCAACCTGCAATGGGCTGGCCAGCCAGTTGCCAACTTCCGCCCGGGATATTTACCGAGACCAGGACCGGTTGGCCCTGGAACAACGCCGGGTCGCCATGAATGATGTCGCCCGCCTCACCCAGCCCGTCATGGCCACGCAGCGCCAGCGCCAGCTCGTCGTTGGCGTTGATGCCGCCGGCCAGCAAGAGCCGATCAATATCGGCGACCACCGAAATACTGCCCCAATACAGATCGCGCCCGGTATGGCCTGACAGAAAGACCGGACGCCGATAAATCAGCGCTCGTCCGCCTTGATAAAGGGATAAAGGGCCTGCAATCAGGGCAGACCTGGACAGTCGGGCTTTCTGCAAAAGAGGGTATTGATCAGCCAGGGTTCGATAATCCAGGCGAACAACACTTTCATTGCCCTCCAGGGGATACACATCACTGACGATGTCATTGGGTGCCAGGACGACATGCCGGATATAGGGCACTGAATCAATCGCGCTTTGCGCCATGCTGCGCAAATGCGTCGACGATATAAAACCATCGGCGCTCAACAGTTGGGCAATACCTTCGGTCTCGCTGAAAGCGGAGCGAATATGGTTTTCCAGTTGCGCGCCAACTCCGCTGACTTTCAGGGCGATTTTTGCCCGTTCACTGTTTTTTTGCCGTTCGTTATCGAGCCGTCCCACGCCGTAGGAAAGCATCGCGCCAATAAGCAAAACGCCAACGGGCAATAAACAGGTGCTATAGAAGCGAGCAACATATCGTGCAGTCAACGGGGCATTATTCACACAACTACTCTTTTATGCCTTTCGGGATTCAATCAGACTTTCAGCACGGTACGACGCCATTGCAGGTTTGCCTGCCGGGATCTGCCAAACCGGACCTATGATGCCATCTCCACGCACTATTCAGCAGTGCACACGACACACGGCGTATCAGCGGTGCCTTGCACCATGACGGACCACAGAAGCGTTGCAACTATCAATTTGAGCAATGATCGGTACCAATCGCATTGAGTTCTCAATAAATCTCAGCGGCGTAGCATTGCCTCCATACCGAGTTAACACCCCATTATTCGATCTGGAGCAACTACCATGAAAACTTCAAAACTGATCTTCGGCCTGGCTTTCTCTGTATTGGCTTCGAGCGCTTTCGCTTTGCCAGCCGTGAATGGCCACGAACAACTGAACGCAACTGTCATCGCTGCTGATGGTGCCGATCGCGTCGGTGCAAACCGCGTAGCTGCTGACGGTGCTGATCGCGTTGGTGCAAACCGCGTCGCTGCTGACGGTGCTGACCGCGTTGGTGCAAACCGCGTTGCTGCTGATGGCGCTGACCGTGTCGGTGCAAATCGCGTCGCTGCTGATGGCGCTGACCGCGTTGGTGCAAACCGCGTTGCTGCTGACGGTGCTGATCGCGTTGGTGCAAACCGCGTTGCTGCTGATGGCGCTGACCGCGTTGGTGCAAACCGCGTCGCTGCTGATGGTGCTGATCGCGTTGGTGCAAACCGCGTTGCTGCTGATGGTGCTGATCGCGTTGGTGCAAACCGTGTTGCTGCTGATGGTGCCGATCACGTTGGTGCAAACCGTTTGAGCTGATCCCTTCCCTGCTCTTCTCCAGCCCGGCTTTTGCCGGGCTTAATTGTTTTTGGCATCAAGTTTTTCCTGACGGCTTAATACTGTTTCATAAACTTAACAGTTATCCCGATCATCAAGGTTTCGCCCAGACACCCCGGAATAAGCGCTCCCGAAGACTTTCCCAGCGTCCTGTCTTCATCACAAAAACCCCGACGCACGCGCATAAAAGCCAATAACTTGGCGTTAATTTACAATCCTTGTAAACAGTCAATAAAACGACTATTCCTGATTTCCAGTAAGCCATAACGTCTTGAATACCCGTATCCGGCGTCATACCGGCTGGTGTTTCAACAAGGACAACGGCTGATCTTGATAAAGGAATATTGGGATGCAATTGACTCGACGTACTGTCCTGGCCGGACTGGCAATTACCAGTGCCCTGGTCCCTGCGGGATATTTCGGGGGCCGCAAGGTCCATGCTTATCTTGAAAAGCGCGACGGAACGCCACCCCAGGCGCGAGTCGAAACGGCCGATATTTCTATTCAACGTCTGAGCAGCCGTCTGCGTGGCATCTGGACAGTGAAAATAACCGGCGACGCCGAAGGTCTGTACGGATTGCCAGCCGACGGACTGGAGCTGCTCCTGGACTCGGCAGAACGCGGCCGGGCGCTGCGGGGGTTTATCGACACCCCGGAAAATCTCCGGGCCCCGGCGCTCCCACGCTACAAAGTCATCGGCGACCTGGTGGGCGCCTCGCCCGCACTCATTCGCTGGCGACTTCTGGACCGGGACTCGGCGCGTTATGCGCCCCGCTATGAGTTCACGGTCACCCTCGATGAGGCGCAGGCCACACTGGATGCCATGGGGACCGATGTGCTTGCCGGGCACATTCAGCCCGTCGATCCGCAAACTGGCATGACGGGCCCGAAGCTGGGCTTCATGGCGCTCAAGCACACGTTTCCCAAAGCTCATTACCGGATTGCCACCAGCCCAGAATTCGTGGCCTGGGCGACCGCTCCGGAAAACCGCTTGTACCATCAGCTGTGGCACGCTTCCCGGGACCTCTGGCACGAACTTTCCGAAACGCGCCGCAATGCATTGCGCGGTTTAGGCTGGCAGCCCGGTCCGCTGGGTGCGGAACGCCATGCCCGGGGGCGCAATATGGATCGCAATGGCTCGGGGGTCGATTTTTTCTTCATGCACCGCCACATGCTGACCATTGCCCGCCCCTTGAACGCGCCCCCCGCGTGGCGTCACTTTCCCCTGCCCCAGCCAGCGGCAGAGCAGGATTGGGCCGGCTTTGCCCGTTACTTCGAAAACGTCGATGGCTGCTCGGTCCCGCCCACGTGGCTGACGCCTTCGGACGAGAAATTCACCGAAGGCGTCGAACTGATCAAAAGCCCGGAAACCTTCCACACCAACTTCCAGATGTGGGATTCCCGTTATCGCGATGCCGACTATTTATCCCGCGTGACGCTGGGGCAATTCGGCACGGAGCTGGAACTGGGTCTACACGACTGGCTGCATATACGCTGGGCGAGCATTCCCCGTGATCCGGTCAATGGCAGCCCGGTGCCCGCCGGCCGGGAACCTGCGGACTTCTCGAATCGGTGGTTCGCGCCGGAATACGACTGCCTGGTCGACTCGTTTTCATCCCACGTCAATCCGCTGTTCTGGTGTTTCCACGGCTGGATCGACGAGCGTCTGGAAGACTGGTTCGATGCCCATCAACGCGTTCATCCGGGCCAGATCGTGCGGCGTCGCTTGCTGGGTGTCGACTGGTTTGAGCCCGGCCCATGGGTGGAAATCAACGAGCCCTGGATGGGACCGCTGACCCACGGCTGCTTCTCGCAGCCCGGCGTGACGGCCATCAAACCGCTGGAGAAGGACATCGAGATCATGAAGCTGGCACTGGAAATTGCCTGCAACACGGACGATGAACTGGCGCAGGCATTGAACAAGGCACCCAACCGATCACCCTATGCGCGCAACCTGCCGGTACGTACTCATGTGGGCAAAGCCTGAGGCGGTTGATCGGCCCTGAAACACCCGGTCTTCAACCTCCTGATATACCGCCAACAACCGCTGGCCACTTTTTGCTGATTCCCCGTTCAGCTATTCCATTCGCCGCCGATAGGTTGAGCAGGTATTTGCCTGCTGGCCTAAAAAAACAATCTTCCAGCTGCCCATTTGAAAAAATAGACATTCCTGGAGGAAGTCGATGAATAACTGGTTCGCTAATGTCAGCGTCAATATGAAGTTGGCCTTGGGATTCGGTCTTGTACTCTTTTTTACTGCCATCCTCGCTTTGACTGGCTGGAACAGTCTGAGCAAACTCATTGATCGCAGTAACTGGATGAGTGACATCACCAC
>Ga0247814_10000070_pt1 | contig 101498 bp, 95 predicted proteins | sample UWRJL179409R1_FD_179947 | JGI IMG/M metagenome (GOLD analysis project Ga0247814, IMG submission 179947) | Plant litter microbial communities from Arlington Agricultural Research Station in Wisconsin, United States - UWRJ-L179-409R-1 | ecosystem: Environmental > Terrestrial > Plant litter >... | reverse complement strand
GTTGTGTGTTTGATTGTGGTAATGAGCCAATGTAATTATCATGGTCAAGTCCAAAAGCATCAGCGGTGTTAGCGTGTATTTGCGCAAGCTGTGCACCTAAAGTTGCAGTTGCCTGCACCGAGCCGCGTTTAGCATCAATCCATTCCAATAGCAAAAAGCTTTCGTTGGCCGCATCGCCCTGTAACACTATCACCGGTACCTTAACAGTGTGGGTTTGCGCTAACAACGCCAGGCCCTTTGCCTCGGCTGTAAACATGCCGGGGTATAGCGCTTTATGATTTACCTTCAGAAAATACTTACCGCCAGCTGTTTGAAGCTCGTATGCAATATTAATACTGCCGCCGCTCACAAAACGGGAACCCGTGATAGCGGCAGACAGGTGGTTGTCAATTACGGATATAATAACTTTGGATGGTGTCATTTTTTATCAACGAATAAATATTTTTTCGGGTGCAGCTTCCGGCGCTGTGTTTGAGTTAAAGTAGATCTCGCAAAACATGCATTTTTCCACAAAATCTTTGCGGCTGCCATCGCTTTTATAATCCTCTTCAGTTTTAATCCGGGCTTTATTATCCATTTTTGAATGGCTGGTGAGGTTTCCAGCTTCATCATAACTATAGCTTTCCATTGTTTGCCCGGCCCAATCTACAAATAATTTGCCACCCACGCTTCCGGAAGGATAATAGGATATAGCCTGATAACTCCTGTGATCGGGGCCGTAAGTTACTTCGCTGCTGCTATGCAACCAAGCCACCGTTTTTATAAGCGAATCTAAAGCACGTTTAACTTTGGCCTGATCGGGTTCGGCATCAAGCAACGGGAAGTTGATGTACTTTGAACGGTCTATCAGCTGTTCTTTAACACGCAAGGTATCATGATAGGATATCACTTTGCTTTTCAATCCCCTTTTATAGGTAACATGCTCCAATAGTTGTCCGCTTTCTGCAAATGTTTTACGGTAATCATCGCGCTCACCATTCACAAACTTCTCTTGTATATACAGCTTTCCGCTGGGGTAATAAATCTTTCTTATGCCATTAATTTTTCCATTCCGAAATTTTTGAGCTATCTCCGTTTTGCCGTTAGCGTAGTAGATTTTATCAGAAAACGCAGCTTCTCTACTCTTAAAAATCACCCTTAAATTTTCAAGGTTGTTAATGTCGCGCATCGCCCACCATTCACGCATACCGTTAGTATCGCGGTAGCGGCTACTATGTGAACAAACATCTAATTGAAAAACACCGGTAACTTCGTTTCCGAAAAACAACCACTGTTCTCCCTCATTTAAAGTGGCTGCACAACTTGTGTTAAAACTCGGGTCAACAGCCCGGGTAGTTACAGCGCCTTTAAAAAGCTCTTTTACTTCTATTTCAATATTGCCGTTGGCTTTTCTTCCGAATTCGTCTTTTGGGGCTAATCCTTTTATTTCTACCAAGGCTATTATATTGTATTCTTTTAGATCTTCTTTGGTGTTAAACTGTGGAGGAATTAAACACGAGCAAGCTAAAGCCGCAACGCCATGCAAACAAAGCATAACAATAAACACAATACGGGTGAGGCTCATCTGTTACAAATGTATTAGCGGCAATGTACTAAATCCCTACAAAACTATAATGTAAAAAAGCTATTTTTGCGGTTGAATGAAGCACATACGCAACTTTTGCATTATAGCACATATTGACCACGGTAAGAGTACGCTTGCCGACAGGTTATTAGAATACACCAACACCATTACCCAACGCGAAAGCCAGGCGCAATTGCTTGACGATATGGATCTGGAACGCGAACGAGGCATAACCATTAAGAGCCATGCCATACAAATGGACTATGAACTTGACGGGCAGAAATATATTCTGAACTTAATTGATACGCCCGGGCACGTTGATTTTAGTTATGAGGTATCCCGCTCTATAGCTGCCTGCGAAGGTGCGCTATTGATTGTGGATGCCGCACAGGGCATACAGGCGCAAACCATATCTAACCTTTATTTAGCTTTAGAGAATGATCTGGAGATTATCCCGGTACTGAACAAAATGGACCTTCCGGGAGCAATGCCTGAGGAAGTTAAGGACCAAATTGTTGAACTAATTGGTTGCAAACGAGAAGATATTTTAGCGGCATCCGGTAAAACCGGCATGGGCGTACATGATATTTTACGCGCCATTGTTGACCGTGTGCCTGCCCCTGTCGGCGATCCAGAGGCGCCATTGCAGGCATTGATATTTGATTCGGTTTACAACTCTTTCCGTGGTATAGTAGCTTACTTTAAGGTAGTTAACGGTGAGATCCGCAAGGGCGACAGGGTTAAGTTTTTTGCTACCGAGAAACAATACATAGCAGAAGAAGTGGGTACGCTTAAACTAAAACAGCTACCTAAAGATGTGATAAAGACCGGCGACGTAGGATATATTATATCAGGCATAAAAGAGTCGCGCGAGGTAAAGGTTGGTGACACCATTACAACGATAAACCGCCCATGCGAAGCCGGTATTCAGGGTTTTGAAGAGGTTAAGCCAATGGTGTTTGCAGGTATTTATCCTGTTGATACCGAGGATTACGAAGAGCTGCGCGAAAGCATGGCCAAGTTGCAGTTAAACGATGCTTCACTGGTTTTCGAGCCGGAATCATCAGCAGCATTAGGTTTTGGTTTCCGTTGCGGGTTTTTGGGGATGCTGCACATGGAGATCATTCAGGAACGTCTGGAGCGAGAGTTCAATATGACGGTTATTACTACTGTTCCCAACGTATCGTACCTGGCTTACTCAAGCAGAGGCGAAGAAATTGTAGTTAATAATCCGTCAGACCTTCCCGATCCAAGCAAAATAGACCACGTAGAAGAGCCTTATATAAAAGCCACCATCATTACCAAGTCGGAATTTGTGGGGCCGGTTATGTCGCTTTGTATACAAAAAAGGGGCTTTATCAAAAACCAGTCGTATTTAACCTCAGACAGGGTTGAGCTGATCTTTGAAATGCCAATGGGCGAAATTGTATTTGATTTTTACGACAAGCTAAAGACTATATCAAAAGGCTATGCCTCGTTTGATTATCATCAGATAGGTTACCGCACATCTGATCTGGTGCGTTTGGATATCCGTCTGAACGCGGAGCCTGTTGATGCATTATCATCATTGATCTTCAGAGGGAACTCCTACGATTTCGGTAAAAAGATCTGCGAGAAGCTAAAAGAGCTATTGCCGCGCCAGCAGTTCGAGATCATTATACAGGCATCTATCGGTGCCAAGATCATAGCCCGCGAAACGGTTAAAGCTATGCGTAAAGACGTTACCGCTAAGTGTTACGGTGGTGATATATCGCGTAAACGTAAATTATTAGAAAAACAAAAGGCCGGTAAAAAACGCATGCGCCAGGTTGGTAACGTAGAGATACCGCAAAGCGCGTTTATGGCGGTGTTGAAGTTAGATTGATTATCAGAATCAAGAATTAAGAGTCAAGAAACAAGACCGACCGGTTAATTATCTTGACTCTTGACTCTTGATTCTTGACTCTATAAAAAAATGCAATTACTAGACGGCAAATACGTATCAGAAAAATTAAAGGTTGAAATAGCTGAGGAAGCAGCTAAAATTTTGGCCGAAACCGGCCGCAAGCCACATTTGGTTGCGGTATTGGTAGGGCACGATGGCGGCAGCGAAACCTACGTAGCCAGCAAGATAAAAAATTGCGAAAAGGTAGGCTTTAAATCAACCCTGGTGCGTTATGAGGATACGGTTACCGAAGAAGAACTGCTTAAAAAAGTTGAGGAGTTAAATGCAGATGCAGATATAGACGGCATAATTGTTCAGCTTCCATTACCGAAACATATCGACCCGGAAAAAGTAACCGAGCGTATTGATTACCGCAAGGACGTTGACGGCTTTCATCCGGTTAACCTGGGTAGAATGCAACGTAATCTACCTTCGTTTATCCCTGCTACACCATACGGTATTACGCTGATGCTGAAAGAATACGGCATTGAAACAGCAGGCAAGCATTGCGTGGTGGTTGGTCGTAGTAATATAGTTGGTTCGCCTATGAGCATATTGATGGCACGAAATACCACACCGGGTAATTGCACCGTTACTATTTGCCACAGCCGCACGCCTGATATTAAAGCCATGACGCTGCAAGGCGACATTCTGATAGTAGCCATCGGCAAAAAGAACTTTATTACCGCCGATATGGTAAAAGAAGGCGCGGTAGTTATTGATGTAGGTATGAACCGCGAAACATCAACTACAACAAAATCGGGCTTTAAACTTTATGGCGATGTTGATTTTGATAATGTGGCTCCAAAAACATCATGGATAACTCCTGTACCGGGTGGTGTGGGTTTGATGACGATAATAGGGTTATTACAAAACACTTTGACTTCTGCCAAGAAACAAGTTTATTCTTAAATTTAAATATCGAACACCGAATATCCAATAGCGAAAAAGTAGATTTCGGCGTTGGATATTCGAAACTCATTATTCGATATTAATCTTAATTGGTATTCAATATCAACCTTGGCTCATCGTAATCAATCATACGGTTACGCTCCGTTTCGGGTATCTGAATTGATTTTTTGGCCGTATAATCATAACACACGCAAACAGTTTTGCCAGTAGTACATATCTCATGCCCTGTGGCTGTCTCTTTTACCAGCACATGCATTGCGTCAAAGCTGCTATTGCCTATACGCACCACACGTACGTAGCAGGTAATTTTATCAAACAAGGTAACCTGTTTTAGGTAATTGATCTCTGATCTGCCCACTATTATACCGCATTTGTCAAAGTCCCACCCTATTGCATCTTTCCAATAATGTAAGCGGGTATCTTCAAAATAAGTTAAGTAAGTGGCGTTATTTACATGGCCAACAGCGTCTATGTCCGAGAAGCGGATGGAAATGGGTAAACTGTATTTATAATCTGATAGTTTTTCAGGCATTTTATGTCAATATGTCCGCACCAATTAACATTAAACGACAAGTTGTCGCTTAATTGATAGAAAATGTGCGTTGGTATGAGTGTTGAACAATAGCTTACGAATATAAAAAGAAAAAATTTAGGAGGATATAAAAATGACTTTAGTAAAATTTGGTAAAGAACACAAAAACGGATTGGTAAACCCTTTTTTAAATGACGTTTACTCTTTGTTAAACGATTCATTCCTTAACGAAAGAATTGCAACTGTAGTACCTGCGGTTAATATTGCTGAAACAGGAAATGCATTTGAAATTGCTTTAGCTGTTCCCGGTTTGAAAAAAGAAGATCTCAAGATCAATCTGGACAAAAATGTATTGAGCGTTTCGGCCGAAAAGAAAACTGAAACAACTGAGGAAAATAAGAAATTCAGCAAACGCGAATACAACTTTAACGGTTTCAGCAGATCATTTACCTTGCCACAAAGTGCTGATAGCAGCAAAATTGAAGCTGAATATGTTGATGGTATATTAACACTTAACGTAGCTAAAAAAGAAGAAGCAAAGTTTCAATCAAGAGAGATCACTTTAAAATAATATTTCGGAGCAACCTCAAATCCGGCGGTGCGAACGATGTGATGCAGATTGGGCCGGGCTTGGGTTACCGGAATTAAGATAGTTTTCATAAGTAATGTTGGTTTAGTTTGAAGGGCTCCGGAGTATTCCGGGGCTTTTCTTTTTTTTATACACGTCCAAAAATTCCTAAAAAATTGGTTACAGGGTTTTATCTATGCTAAGGTTTGCTATTTTAGCGTCATGCGTGTTTTTACTACCGGGATGCCCCGTTTGCTTTGGTTTTGCCTGTTATCTTTAACTGTAACAGCAGCAGCATGTAAGTATGATAAACCAACTGAACGTAACCGTGTGTCATTTAAAAGCATAGCGGGCATTAACTATATTGAAGTAAAACGCCGCTTTGGCGATGGCCTCTCTGTTAGCAAGTATGGTTATGGCCTTAGCCCCTCATGGAAGCTGTCTTTTTATTCAGATGATTCTGCAAAGGTATTCAGTCCGGATGCTAATGCATTTTTGGGGTTTCATGTTACCCTTGATCATGATTCCCTTTTTCATGTGGCACGGTCGTGGTTCAGGGCAAAAAAAATAACTAAGGACAGCCTTGTTGTGCAGGTTATGAAAGTGCAATCCAAAGTAATTTACCTGGATAAGTCGCAGGTTTTTTTAACCTTTTATTCAGATAAATATATACGCGATGTGCTACATACTGTACCGCAAGCGTTAATGGGCAAAACCCGGAGCGATACATTGTTTATTAAGCAGCGCGTTGTCGAGGTTAATACTAACCCAGATAGCGGCTTCATTGCAACCAACTCCCCAGTGTTTACCAGTCGAACACCTTTGGCTAGCGTAAAAAAAATTGAAGTAAAAGCTAGTGTAATGAATAATTATGACAATTATGATTTGCCTAAGTACGATATCACTATCAAAAACAAATACAAGAATTTTAATTATCCTGAATTGGTAGTTGTTATAGATAATAAAGGTAAGATAAATTACCTATACTCTATGTGGCAGCTTCCTGAGGGTGGCAATGAAACCATAAAGGTTATTCTGGATAATTATGTAAAAACATATTTTAACATAAGGCCGGGCAATACCTTTGGCATTAACCACAACAGCTATGCTTTTATCAATTTAAAGGGAGTACTTGATAAGTAGTTTTTAAAGATTGGTGATTAAAGATTGAAGATTATTTTGGCAAGTTTCATATTACTTACCAATCTTTAATCTTCAACAACCAATCTTCATTTACTTAAACGCCTCCTCCCCTGTTATATCCATTCCGGTTATTAACAGATGTATGTCATGTGTGCCCTCGTACGTTATTACAGATTCCAGGTTCATCATATGGCGCATTATAGGGTATTCGCCCGTTATGCCCATACCGCCCAATATTTGCCTTGCCTCGCGGGCAATGTTAATAGCCGTTGCTACACTATTACGTTTAGCCATTGAGATTTGGGCGGAAGTTGCACGGTTCTCGCTTTTTAATACACCTAAACGCCAAACCATTAGTTGCGCTTTGGTTATTTCAGTTATCATTTCGGCCAGTTTTTTTTGCTGTAGCTGGAAAGCCGCAATAGGTTTGCCAAACTGTTTACGTTCTTTTGCATAGTGTAGCGCGGTATCATAACAATCCATAGCCGCACCTATTGCGCCCCAGGCTATGCCATAGCGTGCCTGGTTAAGGCAACCCAGCGGCCCTTTTAAACCAATGGCGTTAGGCAGTAAATTTTGTTTAGGTACCTTAACGTTATCAAAAACCAGCTCGCCGGTGGCTGATGCGCGTAATGACCATTTATTATGTGTTTCGGGTGTTGAAAAACCTTCCATGCCCCGCTCAACTATCAGCCCCTGAATTTTTCCCTGTTGGTTTTTTGCCCATACAATAGCAATATCTGCAAAAGGCGCGTTTGAGATCCACATTTTGGCGCCGTTAAGCAGGTAGTGATCGCCGCCGTCTTTAAAATTGGTCGTCATTCCACCCGGATCAGAACCATGATCGGGCTCTGTTAATCCAAAACAACCAATTAACTCGCCTGTTGCCAGTTTGGGCAGATATTTCATCTTCTGCTCTTCTGATCCATAAGCATATATAGGATACATTACCAAAGAACCCTGAACGGATGCCGTTGATCGGATACCCGAATCGCCCCGCTCTATCTCCTGCATAATAAGGCCATAGGCAATATAATCCAGCCCCAAACCTCCGTATTGTTCCGGAATAGTCGGCCCGAAAGCACCTATCTCTGCAAGACCCTTTAGCAATTGTTTTGGAAATTCGGCCCGCTGTGAATAGTCCTCAATAATGGGGCTCACTTCTTTTTTTACCCAGTCGCGTACGCTTTTGCGTATCAGTTTGTGCTCATCGGTAAGCAGTTCATCCAACAGGTAATAATCGGGCGATTCAAATTGGTCTGTTTTAGCCATAAACAAATATATGCAAGCTTTATCATTTAGTTTAACGCGCGGGTTTTAATAAATGTTTCACAAATCAGGTTGCGCTTTATCTGCTAGTACTCAACTAAAATTATAAATTTGAAGCATGATTGTAGCACTACATGGCGCCGAGTTTTTTGCATACCACGGCGTTTATCCCGAAGAACAACATACCGGCAATTGTTTTATAGTTGATATTGAAGCAGAATTTACCCCGCAGGTTAATGATGGTCTTGTAACAGATGATGTTAACGATACCATTAACTACGAAGAATTGTATGAAATAGCAGGCGCACGCATGCTGCAACCCCAAAAACTGATAGAAACCGTAGCTACATTTATTATAGAAGATATTAAGGCGCGATATACTTTCATTCAGAAAATAACCGTCAGCATAAAAAAATTAAACCCTATAGCGGGCGCTAAAGTAAAATACACACAGATAACTATTAATTACAACCGCGAAAATGGCATTTAACAAAATAACGGAACAAATACTTGCCGAAATAATTGCCATTAGTGGCGCCGAAAATGTTTTAACCGGAACATCTGAACTGGAAAAATACAGCCACGACGAAACCGAAGATCTGGAATATTACCCTGAGGTTGTTGTAAAACCAGCTAGCCCGCAAGAGGTTGCTGCCTTACTTGTTTTATGTGTAAAGCATCATATTCCGGTTACGCCCCGTGGCGCAGGCACAGGGCTTGCCGGCGGCGCGCTTGCTATTATGGGGGGACTGATGATAGCCATGGAACGTTTTAATAAAGTTTTAGAAATTGATGAACGCAACCTACAGGCCACCGTTGAACCAGGTGTTATTACTGAAGTTTTTATGAACAAGGTTGCCGAACTTGGCCTGCTTTATCCGATTGATCCGTCGAGCAAAGGGAGCTGTTTTATAGGCGGCAATGTTGCGCATGGCTCCGGCGGCCCCAGGGTGGTTAAATACGGCACAATCAGAGAATACATCCTTAATCTAGAAGTTGTATTGGCGTCAGGAGATATTATATGGACAGGGGCAAACACTTTGAAATATGCTTCGGGATATAATTTAACCCAACTCTTTATAGGCTCAGAAGGAACATTGGGTATTGTTACAAAAATTGTTGTTAAACTTATTGCGGCACCAACTTTAAACGCCCTTTTGCTTGCATCATTTAAAGACAATGACACGGCTGCTTCTGCTGTATCGGCAATATTCAGGGCGGGTATTGTACCCTCGGCTGTTGAATTTATGGAGCGCAGGGGCATTGAATGGGTAAAGGAAAAAGACGGCGTTTATTTTGATTTAAAAGATGATGCCGCTGCTTTTTTAATGATAGAAGTAGACGGCACCGACATGGATGTTATTTTTAGCGATTGCGAAAAAATAAATGTAGTGCTGGAGCAATTTGGCTGTACCAACGTATTATTTGCAGAGACAGCTGCTCAAAAAGAAGATCTTTGGCACATGCGCCGCACCATGGCCGTATCAGTAAAAGCTAATTCCATTTACAAAGAAGAAGATTGTGTAGTGCCACGGGCCGCGCTACCTACCCTAATAAAAGGCATTAAAGATGCAGGTGCCAAGTATGGTTTTGAATCTGTTTGTTATGGCCATGCCGGCGATGGAAATGTACACATTAACATACTGAAAGGTAACATGAGCGATGATGACTGGAACAATAAACTAAAAGATGGCATCCGCGAAATATTTGAGCTTACAGCACAACTGGGTGGCACCATATCCGGTGAGCATGGTATTGGGCTTGTCCAACGCGAATTTATGCCAATAAAATACTCACCAGTCCATTTTCAATTGTGGCAAGGCATAAAAAACGTATTTGACCCTAGCGGGATTTTAAACCCGGGTAAAATATTTTAATCAATAAAAAGTTTCTTTCTGCCGCAGGCCAGGCATTTGTAACGCTTTAAGGGCAAAAAAAACAATACATTTTTGGCAAGGAAGCCCCGCGAAACGCGAGAGTCCATAGATTTGTTGCACCGGGGGCATACCGTGTATTTCTTTTTTTCTTTTACGGGGGGTGCGGGGGTCATAGTAATAAAATTCGGGGGTCTTATTACTTCCAAATATACGAAACAAGGGAGATATTAAATATTAAATTACCATTAAAATATCCTTATAAGTAAGCTGTGTAAGTTAGTCTATAGTACATAATTTCACACTTATTTATTGCTTTTATTATATATATAGCGTATTTATTTTATATAGAAAGCAATAAACCTAACATAGGCTCAGCGGACTGTATCTGGCTTCTGTTTTTTTAATTATAGTTTATAAATGTAATTTTTAGGAAAATTCGGGAATAATTAACTCAAACCGTTATCTGAACATCAATTTAATCTTCTCGGTAAAAGATAATATACCAATATAAATGCCATCCTCCCGCACTTCAACAGGGTAACTATCTATAAAGTCATTCTGCCCCATTTTGCCCTTACCTGTTTTAATATCGTAAGAATAGCGATGGTAAGGGCAAATAAGTCTTCCCTCCTGGCACCATCCGTCACTTAAATCGGCACCTGCATGGGGGCAGTCTGCTCCAACTGCGTAAACTTTCCCGTCATATCCAATAAGGCATATATTTTTACCCTCAACTTTAACCTTCAGCATAAAGGTTGCTGTGTTTACCTCACCCTCGTAAGCTTTATACCAACCCATAAATTAAAAATCAACGCTTAGATCCATCACATTGGGGTTTTTTATAACCTCGTCCATTGTAGCAGTTATTGTAACCTGTTTACCGTCAGTAGAGAGTACAGCATTGGGGTTGTCAACTTTTTTTACCGGCTTAGCAAAATTGAGCACAACTTTATAAGGCATATCAATCAACATAGCTTTCGCGGCTGATAAAGCAGATTGTGTTTTTCTTAGAAAAACCTTGAACTTATCCTTATCAATTATCCGCATAAACTTATTGGATGTTATTTTATAAGAGTAATAATCAGGCCCGGCTGATAATGGCGTTTGCGTATTAATTCCGCCTGGTACCGACGATTTGCCTGTAAGCTGACTTAGCTGCCCGTTAAGAGATAAAACGGAAAGGTGATTGAGATAATATTGCAATTCACCGGCATCTTTTGCAACGTGGGCAATATCTACTTTCATTATATTCCTTTTCAGGTCCATTTTTACAGACAGGTCACTATTTACAGCCATTGCCACTTCCTCTGCGCTTAACCTTAAGCGCGAACTATCAGGCAGGGCCGATAAAAAATTGAGTGTAGTATCTTTAACCAACGAAAACTGTGGGGTTGATCTTAACGAATCGGGCATTAAATTCATGAACACCGATATGGCACGGCTCATATCAAAACCGTAAACCACATTGCATGAACCATCCTCCCTAAAATTATAAACCTCCTCAATATCAACACACGCGCTGAAACTTAGTATTATAGAAAAAAGCAAAATGGTAAGGCGTTTTTTCATGGTCAATCAAATATAGTTTTTTTGACGTAAAAGCTGAAAGGTAAAAGGTTAAAGCTTTTTTATTTTAGAGTAGCTAAAAATACCCATTCTTACGTTTTAATCTTTAACTTCCAAACAGAAGATCACCTTTAACCTTAAAAAATCAGCGCAATCTCACCTTTTGCCTTTCGCCTTTTACCTTTAACCTCAAAAACCTACCTTTGCAGGCTATGGCGCATCAGGTTCCGGAAGACGGCACATTGCTTCCGTTGATGGAAGAGTTTTATACAATACAAGGAGAAGGCTATCATACCGGTAAAGCCGCTTATTTTATACGCCTTGGCGGTTGCGATGTAGGCTGCCACTGGTGCGATGTAAAAGAGAGCTGGGATGCCGAGCTGCATCCGCTTACACCAGTAAGCAGGATTGTTGAAAATGCTTCCAGCCATCCCTCAAAAGCTGTGGTGGTAACCGGCGGCGAACCATTGATATATAACCTTGATTACCTTACTACAGAGTTACAACAAAGCGGCATTCAAACCTTTATTGAAACATCTGGTGCGTATCCACTATCGGGTAGTTGGAACTGGATATGCCTATCACCTAAAAAGTTTAAGCCCCCAGTGCAACAGGTTGCAGATGTTGCTAATGAGTTAAAGGTAATAATTTTCAATAAATCTGATTTTGCTTTTGCCGAAGAACACGCGCTGCGTGTAAAACCCGGCTGTAAACTATATTTGCAGCCCGAGTGGTCGCGATCAAAAGAAATGACACCCCTTATTGTTGATTATGTAATGAATAACCCAAAATGGGAAATATCATTGCAAACACATAAATATCTTAATATCCCTTAATAGTTGTAACTTAGGTTAAGAACTATCTTATTAATTAAGGGGTTGAAAAAATTTGCATCCATATTATTACTCCTAATTATATCCGTATTTTGTTACGGGCAGCAAAATTATTCTACAAGTAACAAAACAGCAATAAAATATTACGTGGCAGCCAATAAAAGCCTTGACAATATGGCTTATGACGACGCGATTGTGAATCTTAACAAAGCTATAGAAGCTGACACTAAGTTTTTTGAAGCCCACGCCTTACTTGCTGATGTAATGCGGCAAAGGCGCTTAAACCCCTTAAACATTATTGAGGAATACAAAAAGGTTTTGGCTTTGAACCCCAATTTTAGCCGGGCAGTTTACCTTAATCTGGGCGAAGTTGAGTTAAGCCAGGCCAAATACCAGGATGCTTTGCAACACATTCAAAAATACCTCACCTTTCCGTCATTAACCGTTAAAGATAAAACCCGGGCGGAAAAACTCATTAAAGATTGCAACTTTAGCATTGTGGCATTAAGTCATCCGGTAGCGTTTAACCCCGTTAACGCCGGTTCGGCCATTAACACCAACGACGACGAATACTCACCCGTTTTAACCGCCGACGATAAGACAATTATTTTTACCCGACAGATAAGCGGAAACGAAGATTTTTATAATAGCGTTAAAACTGACACCATATGGCAAAAGGCAACCTACTTAAGCGCCCGTATAAACACGCCAAATTTTAATGAAGGCTCTCAGTCCATATCGCCGGACGGAAAATATTTGTTTTTTACCGGATGCAACCGGCCCGACGGAATGGGCCGATGCGATATTTATATAGTGCAAAAACGCGGCGACAACTGGGATAAACCCTTTAACCTGGGTGCCCCGATAAACAGCCCGGGGTGGGAATCGCAACCGTCCATAAGTTCTGATGGTAATACGTTTTATTTTGTAAGTAACAGGGCAGGCGGATATGGAGGTTATGATATATGGAAATCAAAATTAGGCCCTAAGGGCTGGGAAGCTCCGGAAAATTTAGGGCCAACAATAAATACGCCTTACAATGAGCAATCACCGTTTATACATCCTGATGACAGTACCTTGTACTTTTGCTCAGATGGCTGGCCGGGCATGGGCGGGCAGGATTTGTTTGTTAGCAGATTAAACAATGATGGCAAATGGCTGGAGCCCGAGAATCTGGGATATCCTATTAATTCTAATCTGAACGAAACAGGTTTAAGTTTAACGGCAAACGGCGATTACGCGTTTTTTTCATCAAATAAACTGGAGGGTTTAGGCGGGTATGATATTTACTCTTTTAAAATGCCTGCCAACCTGCGACCAAAACGGGTTACTTATGTAAAAGGCTATGTATTTGATGCCAAAACAAAATTACCGTTAGAGGCTGCGGTTGAAATTGTTGCCTTACATAACAGCAAACCCGTCTATCAAAACTACAGCGCCTTGCCTCATGGCGATTTTTTAGCGACTTTAACTTCTGACAAAAACTACGGGCTGCATATCTCTAAAAAGGGATATCTTTTTTACTCTGATAATTTTTCGCTTGTGGGTTATAAATCAGATAAACCCTTTAATATTCAGGTGGCTTTGCAGCCTATTGATATCGGAAACAAGGAAGTATTACGCAACATTTTTTTTGATACGAATAAATTTGATTTGAAACCTGAATCACGAAGCGAGTTACAGGAACTGGTAAACTTTTTGGCTTATCACCCATCCGTTAAAGTAGAAATATCGGGCCATACAGATAATGTTGGCAATGACGAAATGAATCAGGTCTTATCCGAAAACAGGGCTAAGGCCGTTTACCAGTTTTTAATTAGCAGTAAAGTAGATGCCGCCAGGCTGCAATTTAAGGGCTATGGTAAATCGCAGCCAATTGCGCCTAATGACACCGAGGACGGGCGGGGTAAAAACCGACGGACAGAATTTAAAATTGCTGGTAAATAATTGTTTCTTCAATACGCACACCTACTCTAAAAAATAAGTTTAGTAAAACCGGGGCGCTATGGTCAACTGTTTTGCGGCTGGCTAGGCGGGTTTGTTTATTTTTTCGGCAATTACGTCAATGCAATTACCCACGTTATACATTTTTTCTGCGGCATCAAAATCTATCTCTATGTTATATTGCGCTTCTGCGTCAATAATAATATCAACCAAATTGGCTGAATTGATCTTCAGGTCTTTTATAAGGTCTGTTTGTTCCGTTACCCCTTGCAGTATTGTTTTATCTTCTACGTACGGCACCAACACTTTCTTTAATTCATTCAGAATTTCTTTTCTGTCCATCAGTTAAATTTTGATAATATTAAACAGGCGTTTACGTCGCCAAACCCAAAATTGGCCTTCGCCACAATATCAATCTGCCTGTTTACCTTAGTAGTAGGCAAATTGTTTGACCCAATTGCATCTAAAATTTCCGGCATCGGATCTTCCAGGTTCAAATTTGGATGCGCAAAGTTATACTTTAACTGCAAAATTGCAGCAACTGTTTCAATTGATCCTGCAGCGCTAAGGGAATGCCCTATCATTGACTTTAATGAATTAACTAATGGAAAGTCATCGCCACTGCGCCCCAATGCTTTTACCCAGTTCTGTATCTCTAATTTATCGGCAACAGTAGCTGTTAAATGCCCGCAAACCAGGTCTATCCTATCAGCAGAAATTCCCGCTTCACTTATAGCCTGCTGTATGCACCTGATAACCCCTTCAGACGAAGGTGCTGTCATGGTGCCACCGTTACGCTGCCCGCCTGAGTTGGTTGATCCGCCGAGCACCTCGCCATATATTTTTGCCCCTCGTGCAAGCGCATACTCCATATCCTCTAATACTACGGCCCCTGCGCCTGAACCAGGAACAAAGCCCCCGGCCGAGGCACTCATTGGTCGGGATGCGCGCTCGGGCTCATCATTATATTTGCGTGATAGTACCCGCATAGAGTCAAATCCGCCAAAAACGTATCTGTCAACAAACTCGCAGCTGCCTACCAGCATACGTTTAGCCATGCCGTACTTTATATACTCGTAACCCATAAAAATGGATTGCGTGCCCGTTGCACACGCGGCAGAGTTATTGATAATTTTATTGCTTAGCCCTAACCTGCCCGATATGTAGGCCGTAACCCCACTATTCATGATCTGTTCCACCACCCGCGAACCTAATTTTTTTGATTCGCGTGCGTCAACGCGGTTTATTGCATTTTTTATCACATCCGTATCAGCAACACTGCTGCCAAATACGCAGCCGGTGTCCCAAAACGGGTGTTCACTCACAATTTCGTTACCGGCATCTGTCCAGGCATCCAAAGCCGCCTTTATGCCATAGGCAATTCCCTTGCCTTTAAGGCCGTACAAGCTGGTTTCAGAGATATAATTGCGCAGTTCTTCCCACTCAAAAACCGGTATACCGCCAACCTGGCAATTAAATTTTAGATCTTCGTACTCCGGGAAATGTTTTATACCCGAAACGCCGCTTTGTATAGCTTGCAGAAAATCAGATACATTGGTTCCGTTTGGCGCTACTACGCCCAAACCCGTTATTACTACCCGATTACTCATTCTTGTTAACAGCCGCGTTTTTTATGACCCCTGAAAATACACCTTTTGCAATTAATTCCGAACGGGTATTATACATTTCTATTGAACATTTTAGTTTACCAAACCTAAAATATTGCTTTTTAGATGTTACTGTAACCTTTTCCTCAGGCAATACCATTTTATAAAACTCAACATTGGTTGCGGTAAGCAGCGGAAATGAATCCGCATGCATCTCAAATCCTTCATGTTCTTTAACGTCGCCAAGCATAAGGTGTATACCTAAAACCACTAAGCCTATCTGTGCCATTATTTCGGTTATAATAACCCCGGGCGTTACCGGGTTTCCCGGAAAATGATCCTCATAAAAAAAAGAATCAGCTTTAAGCGTATACTCGCCCGTTACTCCGTTATCGTCAATGCTTAAAATATCATCAACAAACAAGAAAGACGATTTATAAGGGAGATAGTTTAATATTTTATTCATTTTAATAGTCATTGGTCATTGGTCATTGGTCATTTTACGGTCGGTAAGTAAACCTGATGACCAATGACACAATGACTAATGACTTGTTTACCTGCAATGCTCACCCCCATCAACGTGTAATACTGCTCCGTTTATCCAGGCTGCCTCAGGCGTGCAAAGCAGGTATATAACGTTTGCCACGTCATCGGGTTTTGTTAATCTTCCAAACGGGTTTCTTTGCGTGGCACCCTCCATTAACCGCTCGCTATCAGGTATGCGTTTAAGTGATGGTGTTGCGGTTACCCCGGCCTGTATCAGGTTGGTCTTTAAACCAAATTTTGCCATTTCAACCGCCATGTAAGTATTAATACTCTCTAACGAGGCCTTAGCTACCGATACAGCAGCATATCCTTCCCAATATTTATGTGATCCCTCGCTGGTGAGGCCTATTACCCGCGCATCATCGCAAAAAGCATCGGCAGCCAAAAGCTCACGCGCCCAATCTAATATGCTTGTTGCCATTGCATATGTTGTAAGCTGTATATCATCAACCGATAGTGATGCGCCTTCTGAAGCTACCAGTGGCTTTAAATTGCCACGTGCTATTGCATGTAACAGCAATTTAACCTGGTATTTTTTATCGGCAACAAAATTTGCTATAAAAGTTTTGCGGGCTTCGTCATCTAACGCGTTTATGTTAAAAGGAAGAATGTTTACCCCGTTTTCAGCAGCTATACTGGCAAAATTTTGCTTTACGGTTTTATCGGCAGTTGCAATTTCTCTGTACAAAACCGCAACGTTCATACCGTGCCGGGCCAATTTAACTGTGGTGGCAAAGCCAAAGCCGCTTGATCCGCCTAAAATAATGGCCCAACAGCCGGAAAATTGCTTAATACTTTTATCCACTTAACCTTCCTGAAAAATAAACGTCTAAATTAACGTTTATCCTGATAATTTAGGTCGGGTTCCCGGCTGTCGGGTATAAATAATTATATTTGCTAACCTTTGTGTTGAATTTTATTATGAGTTTTAGAATAATATGCCTTTGCTTTTTTTCGCTGATAGCATCATCAGTTATTGGAAGAGAGATACAGAAGTTTGACAAAGCGGCGTTTTACGCGGCCATGTCATCCGGTAATCTGGAGGAAGTAAACAAAGAATTGGATGCCATAAGCTCATCATCAGCCTCAAATAAAGAAGGCTATGAAGGCGCGCTTTTAATGTGCAAGGCTAGTTTAGTAAAAGGTGCCGCAGAAAAGTTGAAATGCTTTAAAGCAGGTAGAATAAAGTTTGAAGCAGCCGTGCAGAGCGATACGGACAATGCCGAATATCGATTTTTACGCTTTGCTATACAGGAGCATGCACCTAAAATTGTTAAATACAATAAAGATTTGCAGGCAGACAAGCTTTTTATTATAAAAGAATATAAAAATCTTGCACCTGTTGTGCAAAGGGCTATTTTAGACTATACAAAAAAATCAAAAATATTAAACGCTCAGGATCTTGCTTAATATGAGTAAAAAAGTATTGGCTATTTATTACTCGCAATCGGGCCAATTGGGCGAGATCATTGAAAACTTTACATCCCCACTGGTTGAGGCAGGCTTTTCCGTTGAAACAGTGCGCGTAAGGCTGGTTGATGAGCCTAATTTTCCGTGGACGGGTGACACTTTTTTTAGTGTAATGCCTAATTGCCAGTTAGACGTTCCGGCTGAACTACAGCTTTTTGAACTGAAAGAAACCCGGTACGATCTTATCGTGCTTGGGTATCAAGCGTGGTTCCTGTCGCCAAGTATTCCTTTCAATTCGTTAATGCAAACGCCGCAATTAAGGGCTGTACTTAAAGATACCCCAGTAATTACTGCCACCGGCGCACGCAATATGTGGCTGAACGCTTTTGTGAGAGTAAAAAAACTGATAAGAGAAAGCGGAGCAAAACTGGTGGGTAACATAGCATTGGTAGACAAACATCCCAATCCCGTTAGTTTTGTTACCATATTTCACTGGATGCTTAAAGGAAAAAAAGACCGCTTTTTAAACATTTTCCCGCTTCCGGGTGTTGCAGAAGCGGACATTAAAAATACCCGTGTATTTGGGCAAAGTGTACTTGAACATTTGAACATTAATAACTGGGACGGGTTGCAAGCGAAGCTGGATGCACAAAAAGCTGTAGTGTTAAATTATAACCTGATGGTAATAGAAGGGGCAGCAGGTAAAATATTCAAGGTTTGGGCTAATTTTATTTCAAAAAGAAAAAACAAGCTGCCCTGGATTAGAGCCTATAAATATTACCTGTTAATTGCTTTTTTTGTAGGTGCCCCTATTTTAATTACGCTTGACGGCATATTATTCAGATTCACCTCGCCCAAACGTATCAGGGCCAGGAAACAATATTTTTTAAATTTAAACTAACAAAGAGGCATGCCCGTTTATATTACAGATACTTCTAAGTTTTTACCTAATCAACCGGTTGCTAATGATGCCATGGAGGAATACCTGGGTTACATTAACGGAAAACCATCCAAATCAAAAGGCATAGTATTACGCAATAATGCCATTGTTAACCGGTATTACGCGTTAGAGAAAGGTGGTAAATCAACCCACACTAACGCGCAAATGACAGCCTTGGCAGTAAAAGAGCTGTTTAAAGACGATCCTGAAAAAATAAAAGAAATTGAGTTACTGTCATGCGGTACCTCTTCGCCTGACCAAATGATGCCATCACATGGCGTAATGACCCATGGCTGGCTTCCCGAAATGGGTGCCATAGAGGTGGTATCGCCATCAGGAGTTTGCTGCGCCGGTATGCACTCGCTAAAATATGCATACATGGCTGTTAAAACCGGCGATGTAAAACAAGCAATAGCTACAGGGTCTGAGCGTTTTTCGGGATTACTGGTGGCCGAAGTTTTTGAGGAAGAAGCGCAGAAACTAAAAGAATTAACGGCAAACCCTTTCATCGCTTTTCAGAAAGAGTTTTTACGCTGGATGCTGTCTGACGGTGCATCTGCATTCCTTTTAACTGATGAACCTAATAAAGAAGGTATAAGTTTAGAAATAGACTGGATTGAGGGCGTATCATATGCCAACGAAATGGAGGCCTGCATGTATATGGGTGCCGACAAGCAGGCAGATGGCACCTTAAAGGGATTTATGGATTTTACACCCGAAGAGGTAATGAACAAATCCATCTTCAGCATAAAACAAGATATTACTTTACTAAGCGACAACATTGTTGCCCTTGGTGGTAAAAAAATAAAAGAGATTTTTGCCCGCAAAGGGATTTTGCCTACTGATATCGACTGGTTTTTACCGCATATATCAAGCAACTTTTTTAAAAGCAAGATATATGATCTGGTAGAGATCTATGGTGGTGGCATCCCTTATGAAAAATGGTTTATCAACCTATATACCGTTGGTAACGTTGGCGCAGCATCGGTTTATTTAATGATCGATGAGCTGTTTAACAGCGGCAAGCTTAAAAAAGGCGAAAAAATATTGTTACTGGTACCAGAAAGTTCGCGCTTTTCGTACATGTACGCCATGCTAACGGTGGTGTAGATGATTTTGACTCACCCGGTCGTTGCTTCGCTCGACAACCCTCTCTTCGCCTTCGGCGTAAAGAGGGTAACGATAATGTGCAATAACGAATTACTAAAACTTTAAAACACCCTTTATACGCGCAGCGTAGAGAGGGTCGGCAAACGCAGCGATTTCGGGGTGAGTAATAGCCGCAAGTAGTTAACACAATGAAAAAAGAAGATGTTCCGCAAGATATGAGCGCTTTGGGTAAAATAACCAAAGAGGTTTGCTATGCCACAGACGAAACTGGGAAATACACTACACAATTAAGCGACGGTTGGAATGTTAAAATAACCGCACTTGATAAAGCCTGGGAGGAAATTGACGCCCGCGTAAAAACTGCCAGGGAACAGGTTTTAAACGGAGCAGCCAGCCCCTTGTTATTTTTTATGGAGAAAGGCCTGATGGATGTAAAGCTTTTGGCAGAGTATACAGGCTTTTGGCAGTGGCAGGTAAAACGACATTTAAAGGCTGATATTTTTAAAAGCTTATCAGAAAAAAAACTACAGAAATATGCAGAGGTATTTAACGTTACTGTTAACGATTTGCAAAATATGAATTTTAATGACGCTTGATTTTAACCATATACAAGCCGCCCATTGCGAAAACGGCGTTACCACCAGTTTGTTAAGGCACAATGGGGTTCAGCAAATTACCGAGCCGTTGGCGTTCGGCATGGGCGCCGGTCTTTTCTTTGTCTATATTCCTTTTTTTAAAATAAATAATGGCCCTGTTATAGCGTTCCGCAGTTTGCCCGGCTTAATATTTAACCGTACCTGTAAGGCGCTTGATATACCCGTGGTGCGCAAAAAATTTTACTCAAAAGAAGCGGCAGAAAAGTTTTTGAATGAGCGTTTGGCAGAGGGGCACCTGGTAGGTTGCCAGGTGGGTGTATACTATCTACCGTACTTCCCTAAAGAATATCGCTTCCATTTTAATGCCCACAACATTATTGTTTTTGGTACAGAGGATGGAAACTATCTGGTGAGCGACCCGGTGATGGAAGGCACCAACGTTTTAAGCCCATACGAGCTGGAGCGCGTGCGCTTTGCAAAAGGTGCATTGGCACCAAATGGGCAATTATACTATCCAAAGGAAAGCAGACCTGTTACAGACGAACAAGTAAAACGGGGCATTATAAGCGGCATAAAAAAGAACGTGCAAAACATGTTGCAATTACCCGGACCTTTAACCGGGGTAAACGGCATAAGCTTTACCGGTAAGCGCATAAAAAAATGGCGCGATAAATTAGGGCCAAAAGACGCAGGCCTGTATTTGGCCCAGCTAGTGCGCATGCAGGAAGAAATAGGCACCGGCGGCGGCGGATTTAGGTATATTTACGGAGCGTTTTTACAGGAGGCGCACGCTTACACAAAGCGGGACGAACTGCTTGATATAGCGCAAACTTTTACTGAAAGTGGCGACCTGTGGCGCACAGCGGCAGTGCACGCTGCTGGTATTTACAAAGGCAGGCTGGGCAGTCAGGAAGATTTTAACACCATGGGCGATTACCTTTTGGAAGTATCAGAAATAGAAAAGAGAGCCTTTACAGCGCTAAAAAATATAAAATGGCAGTAAGCAATTGGGCGGTAAGTATTGAAGATCTTGGGTTCAGGTATCCGGGGAATGAGAACGTATCGTTTTCGGGGCTTAACCTACAGGTAGCCAAAGGGGAGCGTTTTGGCTTGTTTGGACCAAACGGCGCCGGTAAAACCACTTTAATGAACCTGATGACCGGGGTGCTAAAAGCCAATACGGGCAGTGTAAAGCTATTGGGCAACGATGTAACTAGCAGCGACAAGGCGGCTAACCGCCTATTTGGATTTGTGCCACAGGATTTTTCTTTCTACCATGAACTATCGCCTGCCGAAAACCTGGAGTTCTTTGGTGCCTGGGCAGGGCTAAATAAAACACAAACAAAACAACGTACTGATGAGCTGCTAAATATTCTTGGTCTTGAAGACGTACGCGATAAAGCCGTTGGCAAGTTTTCTGGCGGAATGAAGAGGCGGGTTAATTTAGCTATAGGGGTTTTACACAGCCCGGAGATAATTTTTTTAGATGAACCAACAGTGGGTGTTGATGTGCATACGCGGCATGCCATTATGGACTATCTGCAAATATTGAACAACAACGGCACTACACTTATCTATACATCGCACCAGCTTAGCGAGGCCGAAGATCTTTGCAAACACATTGCCTTTATTGATGCCGGGCAAATTATAGCAGAAGGCGACATTGACACTGTACTACAACAGCACAGCCACGAAACATTAGAAGAATTGTTTATTAATTTAACCGGTAAAGCCCTGCGCGACTAATGTTTAAACTTTGGATCACCATAAAGAAAGACGTAAGGATATTATTGCGCGACAGGGTTGGCATAGCGCTAATGTTTTTAATGCCAATTGTTTTGGTGGTTGTGGTAACCAGCATACAAAACAGTACTTTTCAATTAGTCAATAAAAACAAGTTACCGGCTGTAGTTTGCAATTTGGACGCCGGAAAATCAGGCGGGCAATTGATAAAAGATATTGACAGGATAGGTTTATTTAAAGTGATTACCTTACCCGGTAGTAATGCTGATAGTTTAACGGCCTATATGGATAAAAACGACGCCATGCTAGGTATTGCTATCCCTGCTAACTTCTCAGAAAAGGTTTCCGCTAAGGCAGCAAGCTCTGCGGATAAAGCTATGGCTGAATTTAATGGCACGCCGGATAGCTTAAACGCCCCACCACCTGTTATAGATCCGTTAACGGTATATTATAATCCCGTGTTACAGCAGTCATTAAGATTTTCTATACAGGGTGCTATACAAAGCGCGTTGCAACTGGTTGAGAGCCGCCAAACCCTGCGCACGCTCTACTACAACACCAATGAGAAAGAAATGCCCGAGGCATTAGAAAAAGAAATGTTAAGCGCAGATAGTAAAATAAACATGATTCCCGCATCAAAAGATGGCACGCATACAACGCCCAACGCCGCGCAACATAACGTACCCGCGTGGACCATATTTGCCATGTTCTTTATTATCATGTCATTAGGAGGAAGCGTGGTAAGAGAAAAGGTGAGCGGCAGTTTTATCAGGTTAAAAACACTGCCTACTAATTATATGGTGGGTATCATGTCAAAGCAATTAACCTATTTGGTGGTAACCATGCTACAGGCAGCCGTAATATTTTCTATGGGGATATGGTTATTCCCTGCAGTAGGATTACCTGCCCTTAATATCCCGAATGATATTTTCGGAACGTTTGTTGTTACCATTGTTTGCGGCTGGTGTGCGGTTAGTTATGCTATTTGCGTTGGCGTGTTTGCCGCTACGCATGAGCAGGCAAACGGTTTTGGCGCTATATCAATTGTTATACTTGCCTGTATTGGCGGCCTTATGGTGCCCAGCTTTGCTATGCAGGGACTGGCAAAAACACTGGCAAGCTTCTCGCCCATGCACTGGTGCCTGGAAGCTTACTACAGCTTATTTTTAGAAGGTGCTCAACTAAAAGATATACTCAACAATATCATCCCGATACTGATTATTACCCTGGTCTTTCAGTTGGTAACTTACATCGGCTTAAAAAGAAAAAATTTAATATAATTGCCAAATGGAAAAAGAAGCATTAAAAGAACAACTAAAGGCTCAGATAATACATTTTTTAAACCTAACGGATCTTAGTCCGGCTGATATAAAGGACGAGGACGCTTTATTTGGCGACGGGTTAGGTTTAGACTCTATTGATTCGCTGGAACTGATAGTGCTGCTGAAAAAAGAATACGGCATTAATATTAATGATCCTAAAGAAGGCCGTAAAGCATTGGTTGATATCAACACAATGGCTGATTATATATTAGCGCATAGCAAGAAATAAATAACTCGCGTTGCCGCGGTGTTTACGCTTTGTAAAACCTGCAGCAACGCGCAGTATTTTTTTAGTCAGAGCTATTTGGCTAAAAACGTACCCTTCAATTTCATACAAACGGTATCATCGGCAGTTAAATTTACAGCCACTTTAAACTGGTTATCAACCACCTGATAATTTATTTGCAGGTTTAAATGCCCTATTCCCGGAACAACTCTGTTCAGAAACTTGATATTATCAGCCTTAACTAAGCTGAGCTGGGCCTTAAAAGTATCTTCCAGTATTTCTTTAACGGTTTGCAACATACACGCGCCGGGTACAACCGGCTGTTCGGGAAAATGCCCGCTAAAAAGTTCGCTATCAGCATCCACTTCTAACGCAGCTGTTATAGTATTCAGGCTATGTTCGGTTGATATTACTTTAAATACAGGGTACAGCATATTTAACAGGCAGAAAACAGCATAAATGAATGATATACATTTTGGTAATGATTGTAAAGCAACACTTTTCCGGGCCCCCGGCCTTCATCTGATGCTTTTCTTTGCACAGCAATTGCCGGAACACTCCGTTCCTTAATAATATTGGCAGCAAACCACATTCCAAATGCTGATGCGGTGGGATATTCGCCGCAAAGGTGTTTATAGTTAGCAATGATACTATTGGCAAACATACCAGGTACAAAATCATAAATGGCATCGTAATGCGTATCGCCGTTGCGGCCTGTTATTATAACATCAATATCGGCAGCTGCAAGGCCTTGTTTTGCCAAAAATGTCGAAACAAGTTCACTCACCGGCTGGGTTGGCTTAAACACAGTTTTTAGGGCCACCAGTTCGGCCATATTATCTGGCGAGGCTTTATCCGTCAACATAGCAAACGAGGCGCCCTCACCTCCTATAGTGCCTTTTGAAGGCAAATTATACAAATTAAGGCTATTTACCGGCTGCCGTTTGTACACCCCAAGCCGCGTAAGCACCGTAAAACTGGCATCGTTCATTTCGTCAATCCCTCCTACCAGTATGTTATCAGCTTCCTGCTCCATTAACAACATCATACCATCTAACAACGCGTTTTCAAAAGACGCTCCTTTATGTACAAAGGTGTTATTGTAAGCGTGGCATTTTAACATTAATGCCACTTGCGAGCCTACTGTGTTATGGGTTGACTGAATAAAAGCAGTTGGCGGAAGCATTTCTTCTTCCATTTCAATTATTCTGCTTAAAAAGGTATGCGTATCATCCAGGCAGCCGTATGCTGTGCCGGTAACTATAGCGCCGGGCATTTCTACCCCGCCTGTAATTAAACACTCTTGCGCTGCAGCAATTCCCATTTTAATTACATGGCTCATACGCCTTATGGCTTTTGGGTCAATGTATTTTTTGTAATCAGGCTCTATAGCAGGCAGGCGGGTTCCGGTATAACTAACCGGATCAGCTAAAAAGCTGTTGCTGTTTAAAGTATGCTGGGCGGAAACGCTTGCTGCCGAACGGATGTATATACTCATATCAGCAGGCCGAAAAAATTAAAGATGTGCAATTGCCGCCAAAACCAAAGGAATTGGATAATACATGTTGTATATTTTTTCCTTTTGATAGATGCTCTTGCGGAATAAGTTCAAGCCCCTGCATAGGTGTTTTAAAACGCAGATTGGGGTAGATGAGCCCGTGCTTTATGGCCAGTACCGAATATACTGCTTCTATACCGCCACTTGCCCCAAGTGTATGCCCGGTAAAAGATTTGGTAGAACTCATGGCCGGATGACCTTCTCCAAACAAACGCTTTACGGCAGTACCTTCTGCACTGTCATTATTTGGCGTTCCGGTGCCATGTAAATTGATGTAGTCTATATCTGCAGGCTGCAAACCGGCTCGGTTTAGAGCGCCTTGCATGGCCATGAATGAGCCCGTGCCTTCTGGCGATGACGCTGTTTGATGATAAGCATCATTGCTGTTGTTATAACCACTTAATTTACAATACATGGGTTTATTTAACTGAGCGGCTACTTTATCCGACACCAGTACCACATAACCAGCCCCTTCGCCCAGATTTAAACCTTCGCGATGTTCATCAAAGGGTTTGCAAAAGTTCTTATCTAAAATCATCAGGGTGTTAAAGCCGTTCAGCGTAAACTTGGTAAGTGCATCTGCGCCGCCTGCCACTACAACATCAAGTATATCATTTTTTATTAACCGGGCGCCAAAAAAAACAGCGTTTGCTGATGATGAACAAGCTGTGTTAATGGTAGAGATATAATCAGTTATGCCTAGTTTATTTGCAACAACCTCTGTTACGCTGCCACACTCGTGGTCAAATACTTTGCGCAGTTTACCTTTTCTGCTATCTCTTACAAACTCATCAAAAAACGCCTCGCTTTTATCCATACCCCCAACTGTATTGGCAGATACAAAGCCAATGCGCAGCCCCGGAATGTTTTCTACGCCCGAATCTGTCAAGGCTTCGCGAGCTGCTACAAAACTCAATAGTTTGGTACGACTTGTCTCTACAGACATACCAGTTACTTCGGCCAGATAGTCGTTATCTAATTTCACTTCCCCTACAGGTAAACTGCCTTTGTGCCTTGTAGTCATTTGTGTAATATCACCCAAACCCGCCTGCTCATTTTCAAAAGCCTGCAAGTTTTCTGCTACATTGCTACCAATGGCCGAAATTACACCTACACCTGCTATATATACTAATAAACCCATATATTACTTAACACTGCCAAATATACTATCCATATTGTTTTCAGAAAACAGTAGTGCGTTTTCCTTTTGTACTTTTTCAACCAAAAATAGCACTGCTTTGTAGTCATTAACCAAAACATCCACCCAACCACAGATACAACATTTTATATTACTGTTACTAAAAAGGTTGTTTACATAACTCTTAATAAAAGGTGCATCAAATTTTTCTGAAATAAAAAAAGCGCCCTCGCCTTTAAAGCCGTTGCGTATACTTATCTCGGCAATCATAATGTTGGGCAGCGTATAAACAAACAACGCCGGACTTGCAATATCGGCAACGCTCTTCATATATTTCAAATCGCTGTCAAGGCTTGAATTAGCGTTGGAAAGTACTACACCTACTTCTGCAGGGTGGTACGCCTCTTTGTTAAAGCCGTCCATCAGCAGTACTTCGCTGGCCAGCCAGCCCAACTTGCTCAACACATCCATCTTATAAAATTTGGGATAGCTGAGCTGAAAATTTTGATATACAGACAGTAAAAAATCAGCGGGCGAAGAAGCGTCATGCGTAAAAACCATCGCCCCATCCTTGGTTACGTTGTTACCTGCTATAGTACAACTTGATGTTATGTAAGTATTTATATTCAACTATTTATATATGTGATTATTAATATTTTATTTTTTATATTATGACAGTATGACAGGCTATTATAGGTAATATTTACGAGTTTCAGCGAGAAATATACACCAACAAAACTCCCCTCTTGAGAGGGGGCGGGTGGGAATTGTGCGGCTGCGGGGGTGTGTTAAGCCGCTTACATAACACACCCCTACACCCCTCTCAAGAGGGGAATCACACCACCCAGCGCTTTTTTTAAATTTTCCTAAAATCAAGATTTACTCCTTGCATTGCATCGTTTTTCCAACAGCTCTTTCACATACCAAATCACAATATAGCGTAATTGTTTCATCTTACATTAACCGGCAATTACCGCTCATAAAACTCAATAGGCAACCCATCCGGATCAGCGAAAAAAGTAAAACGCTTGCCGGTAAACTCATCAACGCGGATGCGTTCAACGGCTACGTTATTACTTTCCACCGCTGCTACGGCTTCCTCCAGATTATCTACCTCAAAAGCTAAATGGCGCAAGCCTAAAGCCTCGGGGCGCGATGGCCTGGCGGGCGGATCAGGGAAAGAAAATAGCTCTATCTGGTATTGATCACCGACCTGCAGGTCCAGCTTCCATGATTGTCTTTCTTCGCGATAAACTTCTCTTAAAACAACAAATCCAAGCACCTCTGTATAGAAGTGCCTGGATCTATTATAGTCAGCGCAAATAATCGCTATATGATGTATCCGGTTTATCCGCGGGATCATTCTCCTAATATGGCGTGCAGCACGTTATCATAAACTAATTTAACATCGGTTATGTGCCCGAACGATTGTTCATCTACGTGCATGTAACCATTGCTCACTGTGCCTAAATAACTAAATTCAACTTCGCTGGTGGCCATCATTTCAACAAAACGTTCCTGATCTGCCGGGGCAACACTTACCACTACCCTACCCTGCGCTTCGCCGAATAAGAAAGCATCTTTACGTACGCTGTTATCTGATGCGATATCAAAGCCCAGTCCGTTTGGCATAGACGACTCCACCAAGGTGATAAACAAACCACCATCGGCAACATCATGTGCAGACTGGATCATTTTATGCTGGATAAGCTGCTTTATAACCTGGTGCATAGCATACTCCTTGTCCAAATCAAAATAAGGCGCCGGAGAAGCAAATATTCTATGATAAGACGCTAAGTATTGTGATGATGCAATATCATTAACAGACTCTCCTATCAGGTAAACCAGGTCATCAGGTTGTTTAAAGTCGGCCGTCATTAGGTTGCTTACGTCATCCATTACACCCAACATACCAATAGTTGGCGTAGGGAACACCGGCCCTTCATCTGAAGATTGATTGTAGAAACTAACGTTACCACCGGTAACAGGTGTTTCAAACTTAGTACAAGCTTCGCCCATGCCTTTAATAGCTCCTACAAACTGCCAATAAACTTCGGGTACGTATGGGTTACCAAAATTTAAGCAGTTGGTTATAGCCACTGGCTCGCCACCGGCACAGGTAATGTTACGTGCAGCTTCGGCCACGGCAATAGCGGTACCCTTCTGTGGGTCGGCATTTACATAGCGCGAGTTACAGTCAACCGTTAAAACAATGGCTTTATCAGTGCCGATAACGTTAACCACAGCAGCATCGCAAGGCCGGTTGGTGGTCATGGTGGCCACACCTACCATTGAATCATACTGATCAGTAACCCAACGCTTTGAGGCAATATTTGGATGCGCAATCAAATGTTCTGCAACATCTATTAAATTTTCGGGCTGCTCTACATCCTCAATTTTAAATTTTTGATATTCTGCATAATAGTCAGGCTCACGGTATTCGCGCTCATAAACAGGCGCGCCGCCACCTAAAACCAAATCATCAGCAGGAACATCGGCCACCAGTTCGCCATTTGCAAAATATTGCAGGCGCTTGGTATCGGTAACTTCGCCTATAATTGCGCAGTTAAGGTCCCATTTATCAAAAACGGCTTCTACTTCTTTCTCTCTGCCTTTATGAACCACAATAAGCATGCGCTCCTGAGATTCTGACAACAGAATTTCAAAAGGTTTCATATTAGGCTGGCGGGTTGGCACGGCATCCAGATTGATCTTCATACCGTGTTCGCCTTTGGCAGACATTTCTGAGTTGGAGCATATAATACCGGCAGCGCCCATATCCTGCATACCTACAACAGCGCCTGTTTTTATCACCTCAAGCGTCGCCTCTAACAATAATTTTTCCTGGAAGGGATCACCTACCTGTACAGCGGGCAGATCATTTATAGAGTCTTCTGTTATATTTTTTGACGCGAATGCCGCACCATGTATACCATCTTTACCTGTTGCCGAACCTACAATGTAAACCGGGTTGCCAACACCGTATGATGTTGCAGAAACAGTTTCGCCCGCCTTAACAATACCGGCAGACATGGCGTTTACCAATGGGTTAACATTGTAGCAATCGTCAAAAAACAATTCGCCGCCAACGGTAGCTATGCCGAAAGCATTACCATAATCGCCAATGCCTTTAACTACACCTTTAACCAGCCATTTGGTACGTTCCTGGGTCAAATCGCCAAAACGCAACGAGTTTAGCTGCGCGATGGGGCGTGCACCCATGGTGAAAATGTCGCGGTTGATACCGCCAACACCTGTTGCCGCACCTTGATAAGGCTCTAAAGCTGATGGGTGATTATGCGATTCTATTTTGAAAGCGCAGCCTATGCCATCGCCCAGATCAACTAATCCGGCATTTTCCTCTCCTGCCTTGGCCAGCATACGCGGACCATCTTTAGGGAGAGTTTTAAGCCAGGTGATAGAATTTTTATAAGAGCAGTGCTCGCTCCACATTACCGAGAAGATAGATAGCTCTGTAAAGTTGGGTGTGCGGCCCAATATTTCTATTATACGGTCAAATTCTTGAGATTGTAAGCCAAGTTCTTTGGCTGTTTCAACGGTGGTAAGTTCCTGAGTCTCCAATTTTATATGTGTTTTGAAAGGAAGCCCAAAAGTAGGTATTTAAGCTGAAAGGTGAAAGCTAAAAGCAGAAAGCTTAGGGGGAAGCTAAAAACGGAGAGCAAAAAGACCAAAGCTACCGGCGTGAAGCTTTCTTCTTTGTTCTTTTCGCTCTCTGCTTTTTCCGCTTTGGCCTTTCAGCTTAGTCTTTTAAGCTTTCAGCTTTATTCGCTTAGCGCAAAATTAATAGGCAGCGTAAACTGTACCCTCACAGGTTTGCCGCGTTGTATGCCCGGGGTCCAGGCTGGTGCTTTTTTCAGCACCCGTAGGGCTTCCTGGTCCATGCCGTAGCCGGGGCCGCGCATTACTTTTATATCGGTTAGAGAGCCATCTTTTTCTATTATAAAGCTTATCCAAACCTTGCCACTTTTTCCTTCATCAACCGCTTGGGGAGGGTAGCGTAGGTTCTTCATCAGGAATTTTGTCCAGGCAGCATCGCCGCCAACCGGTGCGGGCAAAACGCTTAATGCCTCAACGCCTACAGGCGCTGTATTTTCAGTAACTTCCTCGCCTGGGCCAGTACCTGTGCTTGCTTCTACCAGCGTATTTTTAGGACCGTTATCGGCCCCTTCAACATTAGCCGATCCTACTGCAACGTCTACCAACTGATCAATAGTCGGCGGCTCAGCCTCTGTTGGGTTGGCAGTTACCACCATTTCTACAAACTTTTTGGTTTGCACCGGCTCGGCAGCTTTAGCAGGCTTTTCCAATTCCGGCTTTACAGGCTCTTCTTTTTTAGGTGTAGCTGATGGTGGCTGAATTTTGGTCAGATCAATCACAACTGTTGGCACAGGTTCAACTGTCTCCACTTTAATTGCCGCACCTAATGCCACGGCTCCCCCTACCACAACCACCACAGAAATGAGCAGCGCCCGGGTTAAATTTTCGGCGTAATGTTGCCTTATGTTATAGGCGCCATAGTCCTTGTTTCGTTTGTCGAATACAAGATCGAGCCACTCGGTCTTGCATAAATTAAAGTTTGAGATAAGCATTTTGTTTAAATTTAGATTGACTGTTAAAACGTATAGTAATTTACTATTAAAACGTGTCCTAAATTCAACTTGTTGCAACATTATTGCATTTTACTATTATTGCAACACTATTGCATTATATCATCAAACTTAGCAACTAACTAATTATTTAGTTATAATATTGGCATTAAAATGCAATGTTGTTGCAATAGGAAATTGCCCGTAAAGTCTTAGGAAGATAAAATTTTGGTTAAAATGTGCGTGATGGTGGCGTTTTTTGAAGGGAATTGAGAAAATTTTCGTCGAATTTTTATCTTAAGTAGTGACTGCATTTTTTCTAATTACCGGCTAAAACGAACCTACCTTGTAGATGTGATTAACACGATTGACGCTTTTCTGTCGATAATTTCGAACCCGGTATGAGCTAAATTCAAATTTCCCGTGTCTATAGCAACGTATCTTAAATCGCGATACTCATCGCCTATATCGTGTTTTAAAAGAAATGTTACGAAGTCTTGCCGTGAACGCCCTGTCATTCCAATAATATTATTTGCGTGTAGAAACTTAAGGCTTGCGATAAATTCTTTAAACTCCTTATTGTTGAAATTTTGAAAAGGGAATTTAGGTTGTTCGCTATTTAACGGAATCTGGTTACCAGTGAAATGAATATAAGTAGAATTAAACGTTATACCTTCTACTTGGCCATCGACTTTATTAAATAATACAGAAGTTGACTGGAGCGAACTTCTTACCTTATTAATATCATCATGAAAGTGTATCGTGTTATTTTGTGAGCAACCATAGGCTGTTAATAATATGATAAACAAGAATAAAGCATTGGCTTGTTTCATTTTATATTTTTTCACTTTGACCTGAAAACTCCTATTAGTTGTATACGCTTTACCTAAAAACTACTACATCTTAACCACCTTTAACCGTTAAATACTTAATAAAGAATTACTAACGCAAGTGTAGCACGGGGTGTAGCAGGGTGTATCAGGGTGTAGCTACCTACCTGTTACGCTACACCTGTTTTTTACCAGTTGGTCGCCGGTATGGCAGTCTTCTTCACTTCCTTTTTAACCGGTGCAACAGGCGTTTTCATATAGGTTTTTAACCTGTTGCCAATATCCTTAACGTTAGCCATCAGTTTAGCGGTGTAACCGTCAAAATCTCTTTTCGAAAGGCCCGACATTCCGTTCTCAAGCGCCACATTCTTGCCGCTCACCGGCACAAAATTGGCATAGCGATCGCGCGCGTAGGGTACTATTACAAAATCGGTAAACCAATAGCGATACTTGTTGTCCTTTACCTCAATGGTCATGGTATAATCAATACGGGCGTCCTCATGCATGGCTACTGAAGATTTTTTTGCTACCAAAACACCGCCTGTAGCGCGAATGGTGCCTTTATCGCTATCCTTAAATTTAAGTTTACTGGCGGCAAATGCTTTCTTAGCAAAATGTATGGCGCGTGTTTGCAAACTGTCCGTAGATGAAGCCGGTTGGTCAACCACCTGGTAATATACAAACTTATTATTTTCATCAACCACCAATGAATCGGCCTGTGCCGAAGCCGTAGTTATTTTTAAAACGATGCAAATGGCAGCCAGTATTACTTTTTTCATAATGTAAATATAAAACAAAAGCCGCCCTTTTGGGGCGGCCTTTTGCAAACAATTATATACCTATCAAATATTAGAAAGAATAAACAACTGCTAACAAAGCTTGTGAAGCTTTTTTGGCAGTTGGCAATCCGCCAACATATTCCCAGCTTTTAGCAGAACCACCATCTAACCTAAATTCAGGTATGATAGTTAAGTTACCTGATTTGATATTAGCAGTAGCTGTTAAAGCGGAAACAGAGGTTCCCGGAGCTATTGCGCTGTAACCTGCGTTACCTGCAATATCACTTGCTTTAGATTTGAAATATTCGCCTCTTAAACCTAAAGTTACCGCTGATGATACAGCTACTTGAGGGTATAACGCTACGCCAGAGAAACCACCTGTACCCATGTGTTTAGGCAAAGTGAAATCAGCAGCGTTTAAACCTAATTTAAATGCTTCGGTTATTTGGTAAGAAGTGGTTAAGTCAAATTCAGTTCCTGCAGAGTTACCTGTTAACACGTTTAAGTATGCATTCCAGCCTTCAACAGGAGACACAAATAACTGAGCACCAAAGTTGTCTATTCTGCCACCTGATTTGTAATAGTTCCAGCCATCATTAAACACACCCGCCATTAAGCTTACTTTTGGTGAGAAAGCGTAAGTAGCTTTAAAACCTGCATTTTGGAACGGGCCGTTAGTAAACATGTAAGAAGTTGAGTAGTTAAAGTTTGCAGCAGGGCTTATAACTTCATAACCGATAAAAGTACCCATATAACCCATGGTGAAAGTCAATTCGTCTGTAGCTGCGTAGTTAACATACAAGTTTTGGATGTGGAAGCTAGATGCGGCAGTTCCTATAGGAGCGCCTGATGGATCTAACACAGTACCCGTTGCCTGGTCTGGAAGAGACTGAGACTGCCCTCTTGGACCAAAAGAAACCTCACCTACAAATGATGTTTTGCCTGTAGTTTTCTTTAAAGCAATGTCTACCATACCAATTGAGAAAGAGTTATGATCAGTTGCAAAGCTGGTACCGATCTGGCTTGATTTAGCGAAATCGTATTTGTAATACGCATCAACCGAACCTGAAATGGTTAAAGGGGTGTCGCCGGTATCGGCAGCCATAGTTAACGCGCGGGTGCTGCCAAAACTATTGGCCTTTACCGTAAGTGTTCCTAAAGCGATCAATGATAAAAGTAAGATTTTTTTCATGATGATTAATTTGATAAGTGTTTGATGATAATTAATTGATTAAATTCTTAATTGACTATTTATTTTGTTATTAAATGCAAATTCTTTTCCTTTTTATTCTAAAAACCAATTTCTCAAAATGACTTTATTTGAAATTTAGTGTCTATTTTTTAAATAAATGCCATTTAAAATATTAGTTTGTTAAAATTTTCATAAAAGTATGCATGTATTTTATTAAAAACAAGAAAAACAGTAAAAAAAATTAAAAAACACACAATTATTACAAGACTTTTATCATAAAAACCGATATTAACATTAAAAATGACTCATAATTTGGCTTGAAAATACTTTTAAAATCAGTTAATGCTTATATAAAATGAAATTACCACCATAAACACACACAAAATAAACAGTTGAAGTGTTTTTATTTCCAAATAGAAGTTTTAGGTGAAAAATTTCCTGTTAATTAAACAAATCGCGCGTTTTGTCGACAGAGAAAGGCTTTTTCTGTCGACAAAATTTATTACTATAAAATTTAGGCGATATTTTAAATGTTAATTTTACTTTTGATTTAATAACCAATTGTAAAAGCAAATTATGCCCAATATTAGATTTCGCGCACTGGAAGTTGTGCTTACCAGAACTACGCCTGATGTAAAAGTGCCTTCTCAAAAGATATCCGACTACTACGGTGCCAATGTTTTTGACATACAAAAAATGAAAGATTTTTTGTCAAAAGACGCGTACCAAAGTATTATAACCGCAATTGAAAAGGGCGAACCTATACAGCGCGATATGGCAGAACACGTTGCTACCGCCATGAAATCGTGGGCTATTGGTAAAGGTGCTACGCATTATACACACTGGTTTCAGCCTTTAACCGGTACAACTGCCGAGAAGCACGACGCGTTTTTTGAACCAACTACTGATGGAGGCGCTATTGAAGTATTCTCTGGCGATGCCCTTGCCCAGCAGGAACCCGATGCATCAAGTTTCCCAAGCGGAGGTATCAGAAACACTTTCGAAGCACGCGGTTATACTGCCTGGGACCCCTCCTCACCTGCTTTTTTAATGGCCCGCACCTTGTGTATACCCACAGTATTTGTATCATACACAGGCGAGGCGCTTGACTATAAAGTTCCGTTGCTTAAAGCCGTGCACGCGCTTGATAAGGCAGCGGTTGATGTATGTCATTATTTTGACAAAAGTGTTGAAAAAGTTAATGCCTCATTGGGTATAGAGCAAGAGTATTTTTTGGTTGACAGCGCACTGTTCAATGCCAGGCCAGATCTTCACTTAACGGGCCGCACGTTATTTGGCCATATTTCTGCCAAGAACCAACAACTGGAAGACCATTATTTTGGTTCAATACCAAGCCGTGCCTATGCCTTTATGCAGGATATGGAAACCGAAGCGCTATTATTAGGCATCCCGTTAAAAACCCGCCACAATGAGGTAGCGCCATCACAGTTTGAATGTGCACCTATATATGAAGAAATAAACCTGGCCATTGACCATAATCAGTTATTGATGGACATTATGGACAGAGTTGCCAAACGGCACAATTTTCAGGTTTTACTGCATGAAAAACCTTATGCGGGCATTAACGGATCGGGCAAGCACAACAACTGGTCAATGATAACTAACGCAGGTAAAAACTTGTTGTCGCCGGGCAAAACGCCAAAGAATAACCTGATGTTCCTTACCTTTTTTGTGAATACTATAAAAGCTGTATATGAGCATGCTGATCTTTTACGCGCCTCCATTGCATCAGTAAATAACGACCACAGGTTAGGCGCCAACGAAGCCCCTCCGGCTATTATATCTATATTTTTAGGCACGCAGCTAAGTGATCTGCTTGATGAGATAGAAACATCACGCATCAGCAAAAAAATAAAAGACGATGCCATGTTATGGCAGGGTATACCTAAAATACCACAGATATTAAAAGACAATACTGACCGTAACCGCACATCGCCTTTTGCTTTTACAGGTAATAAATTTGAGTTACGCGCAGTTGGTTCATCAGCCAACTCCGCCAACCCAATGACGGTGCTGAACATGATAGTGGCAGACCAGCTTAAAAAATTTAAGTATGATGTTGATAAGCTGCTAAAAAAAGGCGAGAAAAAAGATGTGGCGCTATTGATGGTGATAAAAAAATACATCAAAGAGTCAAAAGCGATAAGGTTTGAAGGTAACGGCTACAGCGACGAATGGGAAAAAGAAGCAGAAGCCCGTGGCTTAGCCAACATACGCACCACGCCAAAGGCGCTTGACGCCATGGTTACCGAAAAATCAGAGCTATTATTTGCCGAAACCGGTGTATTTACCCGCCGCGAGGCCCAGGCAAGGCACGAAATATTGTTGGAAAGCTTTTACAAAAAACTACAGATAGAGGCCCGGGTTATAGGCGATATGGTAGTTAATATTATTATTCCGGCGGCCCTATCTTATCAAACAAAATTGATAGAGAATGCACGGGGGCTGAAGGATCTGGGCCTTGATGAGTCGAGTTACCAGGTGCAGCTTAGCATAATCAGCCAAATTGCAAATCACGTTAATTTTATTAAATCAAACGTTGAGCAAATGGTTGACGAACGTAAAAAAGCTAATATCATTGAAGACGCGCGCGATAAAGCAATTGCTTATGATGAGAAGGTAAAAAGCTTTTTTCAACCTATCCGCTACCATGTTGACAAGCTGGAGCAGATTGTTGACGACTCTTTATGGCCACTGCCAAAATTCAGAGAGTTGTTATTTTTTAAATAGAATAGCCGATCTAAGAAAACAAAAAGCGATCGTATTGGTCGCTTTTTGTTTTTAAAGGTATCTAAACCGAATTACGAGGTGGATAACGCGCGAAAAGCGTAAAATTGACTGTGGTATATTATTATAAAAGCAATTATTGTGGGGTATCTGCAATAATATCGCGCTTATTTTTAACCACTGTGCTCTCTTCATCCAGATCACGGATATATTGGTTCTTCATATGATCGTAAAAGGAGTGTTTATCTACCAATAGAGCTACCAGGCTGGCTACCATACCGGCCAAAATTAAATGGAAGATCACATTGTGCCGGTCAGTCATTTCGAGCACCAGGATGGCCGAAGTAAAGGGTGACCGGGTTACGCCGGTAAGAAAGCCAACCATGCCAGCAAGTACCAGCATATTGGTATTAGTTTCGCCTAAACTGAACCAGCCCGACACCATTGCACCAATACCGGCACCAGCACTCAATGCAGGTGCAAATACGCCCCCCGCCCCACCGGAGGTAAACGAAAGGATGGGGCCAACAATACGCAGCAGCGGCGTATACCATGCCACATGCTTATCACTTTCAAACAAAGTGTGCTCCATAAGATCTTTGCCAGACCCTAGCGTACCGGCATCAATAAAAAAAGCTAAACCTGCCAAAATCAAAGCAGATATAGCGGCATACAGACCCAGCTGATAATTAAACTTAAATCTTTTCTTCCATTTAAATAAACTTAATATAATTTTAGTCATTATGCTGCCGCCCAAACCAGCCAATATTGCAACTAAAATAACATCGATAAAAACAAAGGCCGACAAGCCTGCAATTTTTGGATAACCCAAATACAAGTATGGCCCCACCATGCCCTGCGCGGTTAAACCGGCTATAATAACCGACGAGAATATGGCGGTTTTAAAATAGCTGAAATGCGTTTTAGTAAGTTCTTCAATGGCAAAAACTATCCCGCCTAGAGGGGTATTGAAAGCTGCTGCCAAACCTGCTGCCGCCCCGGCTACTATTACGTTGCTTTTGGCAATTTTTGGCCACCAGGCTGGTAAAACATCATTCACTTTTCTAAAAATGGTTGCAGCTATTTGTATGGTTGGGCCCTCCCTACCTACGGCTCCGCCGCCCATAGCCATTATCAGGCTCGAAAACAATTTGACAATAACTACACGAATGCTTAATAGCTTATCAACCACCTTTTCATTATTGGGATTGGTTATTTCAAGCGCTGCAGCTACCTGTGGTATACCGCTGCCACGCGCGTAGGGAGCATATTTTTTTACTATCCACCAGGCAACAACAAAACATAACGGCGTTAAAATGAATATCAGCCAGGCATCGTGTTTAAATATATAGTGTGTAACACCTTCGGCTAACAGAAATAGACGCGCGTATAAAACCGCTATTAAACCGGTTATTACTGATGCTACCCAAAAAGGTATGGCTTGCAGTAAATTCCGCTTAAGTTGCCTGTTGTTCACTCTATCATAAGCGGCTTTTAAATGCGCCTTGACAACAGTGCTGCTTTTTTTAACAATAACGGGAAGATTCATAGGAATTGTAAAACTAAGTATTTTTGCCTGCGCAAACTATTTATAAGCAGTATATTTGCCCATGACTTCTTCGCAAAGATATGATCAAAGGGGCGTCTCGGCTTCAAAAGATGATGTACACAACGCTATAAAAAACATTGATAAGGGCCTTTTTCCGCAGGCATTTTGCAAGATTGTGCCTGATATTTTAACCGGCGATGAGCAGTATTGCAATATTATGCATGCTGATGGCGCGGGTACAAAATCGTCATTAGCTTATACTTACTGGCGCGAAACCGGCGATATTTCTGTTTGGAGGGGTATTGCACAGGATGCCATAATAATGAACCTTGACGACCTGCTATGCGTGGGCGCTACTGATAACATTTTACTGTCATCAACCATCGGCAGAAATAAAAACCTGATACCTGGTGAAGTTATAGCAGCCATAATTAATGGTACCGAAGAAATACTGACCGAACTGCGTGAAGCCGGAATAGGCATTTACTCAACCGGTGGCGAAACCGCCGATGTGGGCGATCTGGTGCGGACCATAATAGTTGACTCCACAGTTACCTGCCGCATGCCGCGCAGCCAGGTTATCAGCAATCATAATATTAAAGCGGGTGATGTAATTGTGGGCATGGCATCATACGGCCAGGCCAGTTACGAAAAGGAATATAACGGCGGTATGGGCTCAAACGGATTAACCTCTGCCCGCCATGATGTGTTTAACAAAAGCATTGCGAACAAATACCCTGAAGCTTATGATCCTGCTGTGCCGAACGAACTCATCTTCTCGGGAAGTAAACAACTCACCGACCTTGTTGACATTGGCAACGGCCAGACTGTAACTGCAGGCAAGCTGGTTTTATCACCCACCCGCACCTACGCCCCTGTTATTAAGCAAATACTAGACAATTACCGCAGCCAGATACATGGCATGGTGCATTGCAGCGGAGGCGCGCAAACCAAGGTGCTGCACTTTGTGGATGGTCTGCATATAGTAAAGAACAACCTCTTCCCTATTCCACCGCTGTTTAAGCTGATACAGGAAGAATCAAAAACCAGCTGGCAAGAGATGTACAAGGTTTTTAATATGGGGCACCGTATGGAACTTTATGTTGATGCTGATATTGCTGATGACCTTATAGCTATAACAAAAAGCTTCGGTATAGACGCGCAGATCATCGGTAGTGTTGAGGCGGCTGAGAAAAAGCAAGTAACGGTTACGTCTGAGTTTGGCGAGTTTGTGTATAACTAAACCGCAACCTTTTACAGTAAAGCAGGTAAGTGTTGCAGAAAAATATAGCAACAAAAGCAACACTTGCAACAGTAGTTTTGAATAAACTATTGATTGTTAAGTTGTTGTAATTTTTACTTGCAACGCTTGGAACACCAATATTTTCACATTTTCTGATACTATTTTCGCATAATTTATATCAAAATTCTGTAAATCAAAAAGTTACATAATTCTTGCTGTAAAAAAATTCTGCAACATTATTTACAGCATTATTGCCAAATAAAAAGCCCTGCCGATTTTAAATCGGCAGGGCTTTGTGTTATTGGCTTAGTAGATTAGTTAAATATATAACGAAGGCCAAATTGCATGTAGTAAGTAGAAGCGAGGCTAACATCGTTTCTGAATGTAGTTGATATTGGTGCATTTCTGTCTGTTGCCAGTACAAAAGTTGGACGCGGGTTGCCCGCACCGCCTAAAGCAGAAGCGTTTTGCGGCACCAATATACCACGTGAGTTAGTTAACTTTTTAACGCCCCAAGACCTATTAAGCAAGTTACCTAAGTTAAACACGTCAAAGCTAAATTGTAATGTATTGCGTTTGCCGCCGATGTTAACAAAAATATCCTGCAAAAATTTAAAGTCAACCTGATTACGCCAAGGGAAAGCAGCGCCATTACGCTCAGCATATTTTCCTTTACGGGTACGCAGATAGTCGTCTTGGTCAACGTACTTAAAGAACAAGTCTTTTTGTTGCTGAGCAGTATAAGCTACTCCACCTATTGTGGTAGGCACAAAGTCTATCTCTGAATCGTTAGCCGGAACGTAGATCAAATCCGCATTGGCACCATCGCGGTTAAAGTCTGACGAGTAAACGTAAGAGAACCTGCCGTCTATTGATCCTTGATAGAAGAATGTAAACGTTGATTTAGCATGCTTAAGAAACTCTCTTGAGTAAGAAAGCGAAGCAACAACACGGTCAGGAGCAATGTAGTTAGCATAGCTAAGTTCCTGAGAGTTTGAACCATTGATAGATTGGGTTCCTTGCCATGCAGTACCTGCCTGGTCGCCGCTACCATCATAAAGATTTTTAGCTTCTGATTTTGTGTAGGCAATAGACGCAGAAAAACCGTTGCTGAATTGCTTATCTAACTTAGCAGTTACAGACCAGTAATAACCTTTCGAAGCGTTCTCAAGCACATAAGTATTTAATGCGCCTGTAGCAGCAGGGGTTACCTGGCCACCTGCCAGTTTATTTACAAATTTAGCAGCATTAGCACTTGGGTAAAAAGACCTTGTATCATTATATCCTGTTATTGCTAAATTAGTTGGAGAATTTAAGTTAGCGTTTCTCCAGAAAGCGGTTTGTATATCTTTGTTATATATACCTTCTAATGTACCAACAAAACCAAATGGCAATTGCGCATCAACAGCTAAGCTACTTTTCCATGTTTGAGGCATTTTCAAATCAGGAGAAATGAAAGTCATTACACTTGGTATTGAAGTACCTGCAGCAGGTTGGGTAGTTGGAAGATACGCAGCAGGGTTTGCATTAAACGGCCCCGGAACAGGGCTGCCGCCGCTACCATCATTAATTTGAGTAAATTGTAGTAAACCAGCATCACTTGCCTGGCTAACTATCCATACAAACGGAAACCGGCCTGTAAATATACCGGTACCACCGCGGACTTGTAAACTGCGGTCGCCGTGTACATCCCAATTGAAGCCGACACGTGGAGATACCATTAACTTAGTTGAAGGCAATTTAGATGTGTTCAACCTTTCGCCATTGGCAAATGTAAGTGGTGTTATCAATGGGTGTTCGCCCAAAGCTTTTGGGTACATAGGTAAATCAAACCTTATGCCACCTGTTACTCTGAAATCATCTGTAACATGGTAATCATCCTGCGCGTAAGCAGAGTACTGAGAGAAGTTAAAGCTTGGAAAAGCCTGCGCGTAACCCGGAGTTAAAGAATAGGTTACTGCAAACGCTGCCGGATTTTTCTTAGTCATGAAATCGTCGATGGAGTTGTAACGGTAGTAGCTTGAGCCATAACGCTGGAAACCGTTTTTGGTAGTACTGAATTCGGCCTGTAAACCGGCAGTAAAGTTATGTTTGCCTATTGTAAATTTCGCGTTGTCAACAAAAGTGTAAGTTTCAACATCTCGTAAGTTACCAACGCTGAATAGTTCTGAACCGAATGAAGTAAACGGCTGACCACCTTCTAATATATCAACAAAAGGGAACAACTTTCCATCAGTTGTACGTGGATCATTTTGCTTGGTACGTGATGCGCGCAAAGTATTTGACACCTTTCCGAATGTACCATTCCACTCGGCAGATAATGAGTAGAAGTTAGCTTCCTGATAGTAGTTAGCACTTGAAAAAGCTAATGAGTTGGCATCAGTACGGCCGGTACCTGATGTAAAACTTGTAGGAGCAGCTGAAGTACCGTTTACAAACGAAGGATCGCGTGTTTCAACCTGGCTAAAGCGTACGTTAACTTTGTGCTTGTCGCTAATATTATAGTCTAAACGACCTAATATGTTAGTACGTTTAAATTCGAACCCGTAACCTTGGTAAGGGCCAACGTCATAGCCATATTCGTCTTGCACAAATTTAGCAATATCGTTCAACTGCGTTGCTGTCGGTCTTGCGGTTGCGCCACCAAAGGTACCTGCGGTAGTTGCTGCAACGCGGCTCTGACCCGGGCGTGTAGTAGTTTGCCTTTCAGCATTTACAAATAAAAATAATTTGTTTTTAATGATTGGACCGCCTAACCTAAAACCCCAGGTTTTATCATTTAAAGGCTGTTTATTAAATTCCTCAGTGCCAACTTTTTTACCTTGTTGGTTTTGGTTACGGAAATAATGATAAACCGAACCCGAAATATTGTTGGTACCTGAACGAGTTACGGCATTCAACGCGCTACCTACAAAGCCAGATTGTGTAACATCATAAGGCGTAACGTTTACAGATACTTCCTCTAACGCGTCTAACGATACTGGGTTACCATTGCCTGGCAAATTACCACCTATACCAAAAGAGTTATTAAAGTCAGAACCGTCAACAGTGATGTAGTTCTGCCTGTAATTACCACCGCCCACGGCCTGGCCGTTAGCCTGAGGTGTCAAACGAGTTAAATCATTAATGCTACGTGAAATGCTGGGCAGGGTCGAAATTTCGCGTGTGCTAATATTTGTTATAGCACCGTTACGTTGCCCGCTCAAAATTGAATTACCACTTGTAGCGTTAATTGATACCTCTTTCAACACAGCAGCACCTTGCGATAAAGCTGTGTTATAAACAAAGCTCTCTCCCAATTTTAGGTTTACGTCGTTTAACGTTGTGGCCTCATAACCAATGTAAGAGATCTTAATTGTGTAGGGCCCGCCTACGCGCATGTTGTTAATAGCAAAGCGCCCGTCTGCATTTGTTGTGGTTGAGTAGTTGCTACCACTTGGCACATGTATTGCCACTACTGTGGCACCGGGCAGGGTTTCACCCTTTCCGTCTTTAATGGTACCTGTCATACTACTGGTAGTAACCTGCGCAATTGCGGCAGCAGTAGTAAAAACAGCCATAATTAATAAAAGTAAATACTTTCTCATGCTTGCTCTTTTTGTTTTTAAACTTGTTAATAATGGATTCTAAACCGGCACAAAGATAGATACATTAACAATGCCTTATATTAAATCAATGTTAATTATTTCTGAAAATTATTATGTATTTATCAACATTTAACAAAAAAATAAGCAATCATTAAAAAAATATGATTAAAATAATAAAAAATTAGCATTGATTTATACTTTTTTAACCCTGAGTTAATCGATGTTATCTGTAGACATTATAGCCCTTTATAATGATAATTTAATGATATAAGGCGTTTTTTGCTTTCAGGCGTTTTAACTAGCTTTGGCTTTCAAAATTTTTAAACGAACAACGCTGATATGAATTACGATGTAATTGTTATAGGGTCTGGTCCGGGTGGTTATGTAGCCGCTATTCGTGCCTCCCAATTAGGTTTAAAAACCGCCGTGGTTGAAAAAGAATCGCTAGGCGGCATTTGTTTAAACTGGGGTTGTATACCTACCAAGGCCTTGTTAAAAAGCGCACAGGTATTTGAATACATTAATCACGCTGCTGATTATGGTATAAAAATAAATACACCCGGCGAAGTAGACTTTGAGGCTATTATTAAAAGAAGCCGCGGCGTGGCCGATGGCATGAGCAAGGGCGTTCAGTTTTTAATGAAAAAGAACAAAATTGACGTGCTGGTAGGCTTTGGCCGTTTAAAAGGCAAAGGCGTAGTTGAAGTAAAAGCTAACGACGGCGTTAAAGAGTACAGCGCTAAACATATAATTTTAGCAACTGGTGGCCGCTCGCGCGAGTTGCCTAACCTTAAACAGGACGGCAACAAAATTATAGGTTACCGCCAGGCCATGATCTTGCCTAAGCAGCCAAAATCAATGATAGTGGTTGGATCAGGCGCTATAGGTATTGAGTTTGCTTACTTTTATAATTCAATAGGCACCAAAGTTACCGTGGTTGAGTACCTGGATAACATTGTACCACTGGAGGATGAGGAAGTGTCAAAAGGATTGGCACGCATTCTAAAAAAACAAGGCATTGATATCAAAACCGGCTCAAACGTTGAATCTGTTGATACCAGCGGTGAGCTTTGTAAGGTAAGCGTTAAAACAGCAGCTGGTACCGAAGTTTTAGAAGCAGAGATTGTACTTTCTGCGGTGGGCGTATCCACCAATATTGAAGGCATTGGCCTGGAAGAAACCGGTGTTAAAACGGATAAAGGCAAGGTTTTGGTTGATGACTTTTACCGCACCAACATAGAAGGCGTTTACGCCATTGGCGATATTGTTAAAGGACAAGCTTTGGCGCACGTAGCATCTGCCGAAGGTATTATATGTGTTGAAAAGATAGCCGGCCACCACCCAGAGCCGCTTGACTATAATAACATCCCCGGTTGTACTTATTGCAGCCCCGAGGTAGCATCAGTAGGTTATACAGAAAAAGCTGCCAAAGAAGCCGGTTATGAAATTAAAGTTGGTAAGTTCCCGTTCTCGGCATCGGGCAAAGCAAGTGCCGGCGGTGTTAAAGATGGTTTTGTTAAACTAATATTTGACGCCAAATACGGCGAGCTTTTAGGTGCCCATATGTTAGGCGCTAACGTTACCGAAATGATAGCAGAAATAGTAGCAGCACGCAAGCTGGAAACCACCGGACATGAGATGATTAAAACCGTACACCCTCACCCTACCATGAGCGAAGCTATTATGGAAGCGGCAGCGGAAGCGTATGGGGAGTGTATACATTTGTAGTTCATAGTCGATGGTTCATAGTTGATGGTTCATAGTTCATGGTTGGTTCATGGTTTTGGGCTTATTGGTTTGAAGTTGTCATTTTTTAGTATACAATAATTGATATGGCATTTAGATTTGAGGATTTGCTGGTTTGGCAAAAGGCCATGGATCTAAATGACCACATCAATTCATTAACCAAATCTTTTCCAAAAGATGAACTTTTTATTCTGACATCACAGATCAAAAGAGCTTCTGATTCCGTTGTGCTAAATATAGCAGAAGGTTCTACAGGACAAACAAAGCCAGTGTTTAAAAACTTTTTAAATTATTCTTTGCGGTCTGCTATAGAAGTGGTAAGTTGTTTAATGATAGCCAGAAGACGCGATTATATTACAGAAGAAGCTTTCACACCTTTATATAATGATCACGAAATCCTTGTAAAAATGATTACTGCTTTGAGAAATTCACTCTAAACTACCGCACCGTCTATGAACTATCAACAATGATCTACTAACCAACTATCCCCATGAACTATGATCTATGAACCATGAACAACCCTCGCCTCTTCACCATCGACACCGGCTTATTCAAACTTGACGGCGGCGCTATGTTTGGTGTTGTTCCTAAGCGTATCTGGAGCAAAACTAACCCTGCCGACGATAATAATTTGTGCACCTGGGCTATGCGTTGCTTACTGATTGAGGACGGCAAACGGTTGATATTGGTAGATACAGGTATGGGTAATAAGCAAAACGAAAAGTTTTTTTGTATTACTACCCGGATAGAGCAGCTACGCTGGATAGTTCATTAGCATCACACGGGTTTCACAGGGATGACATAACCGACGTTTTTTTAACGCATCTGCATTTTGACCATGTTGGCGGCGCGGTTGAGCGTAAGGGCGATGTGTTGACTCCTACTTTTAAGAATGCCACATACTGGAGCAATGCTAAACACTGGGAATGGGCGATTAACCCGAACGAGCGAGAGAAGGCATCTTTTTTAAAAGAGAATATTTTGCCGATACAGGAAAGCGGCCAGCTAAAGTTTATTGACGATGTTGACGGCATTGCTTTTACCGATAACATAAAAGTGCGTTTTATTTACGGGCACACCGAGGCGCAGATGCTGCCGCAACTCAATTACAAGGGCAGGCAGGTTTTATATATGGCCGATCTGACACCATCTGTAGGGCATATACCGTTACCTTATGTAATGGGTTATGACATGTTTCCGTTAAAAACGCTGCACGAGAAGAAAATTATTTTAAATGAGGCTTTAGAAAACAACTACATTTTGTATTTTGAGCACGACCCGCTAAACGAGTGCTGCACTTTAAAAAACACCGAAAAAGGCGCACGAGTAAGCGAGGTTTTCGGGCTAAAAGAGCTGTGATTTTTACCACAAAAATCATGCAATTATCACCTGAAAATGAATATAATGTAATATTTTTTTTAGTTCAAAATATAGCCAAAACTTTTCATACCTTTGCACGTTCAATTCTAATAATAAAAGAATCGAGGTTTATAATAAATGAGACAACTCAAAATAACCCAATCCATTACCAATCGCGAGTCGCAGTCGCTTGACAAATATCTTCACGAAATTGGTAAAGTTGACCTGATAACTGCCGAAGAAGAAGTAATTTTAGCACAGAAAATAAGGGAGGGCGACCAGGCTGCGCTTGAGCGTTTAACCAAAACCAACCTGCGTTTTGTGGTATCAGTAGCAAAACAATACCAAAACCAGGGCCTTACCTTAGGCGACTTGATTAACGAAGGTAACCTGGGCTTGATAAAGGCTGCAAAGCGTTTTGACGAAACCAAAGGTTTCAAATTCATATCATACGCTGTATGGTGGATTCGCCAATCAATTTTACAGGCAATTGCCGAGCAATCACGTATAGTTCGTTTACCGTTGAACCAGGTAGGTTCATTAAGTAAAATAAGCAAGGCTTTTTCTAAATTGGAGCAGGAGTATGAGCGTGAGCCGTCACCTGAAGAGCTGGCAGATATGCTGGAAACCACTGTTGATAAGATCTCTGACACCCTGAGTAACTCAGGCCGTCACGTATCAATGGATGCGCCGTTTGTGCAAGGTGAAGAAAATACATTGTTAGATGTATTGGAAAACGCTGAACCGAATACAGACTCCATCCTGATCAACGAATCATTATCAGAAGAAATAAAACGTTCGCTATCAACTTTAACAGAGCGCGAGCGCGAGATCATTGTATTGTTCTTTGGTTTAGGTACCAATCACCCCCTATCATTAGAAGAAATAGGCGAGAAATTTAACCTTACCCGCGAGCGTGTGCGCCAGATAAAAGACAAAGCACTGCAACGTTTACGCCATACCTCAAGAAGCAAGATCCTGAAATCATATTTAGGATAGTTTCTTAGATTTAAGAGACAAGAATCAAGATACAAGAGCCGCTCCGATATTAGGGGCGGCTTTTTTGTTTAGCTCTTTACAATAAATGGCAAGTTTGTGTGTTTTATAAACTATTATCACGCTTACTTGAACCGTTTTCTAAAAATAACTTTTCAGTATTACAGGCTATTATTAACTTACAACCTGGTGTTTACACTGCTTGTCGTAGTAATGGCGTTTCCTGCATCCGTTTCAAGCGCAATCGGATTTTTCTTTTCAAAGCTCATTGGTTACCTATCGGCAGCAAGTCTTCAATATTTCCTCGCTCCGAAAACCTTGTTTTATTACAGGAACGCCGGTTTTAGTGCAAAAAGAGTTATGATAACCGCGTTTGTAATAGAAACTATTTGCTGCATCTTATTTCTTATTCTATTTAACCTGGTCTCAAATGCAATCATCAATATTAAAAGTTGACAGCGTGCAGCTGGAATTTGACGGTCGTAAAATACTGCAGGACGTTTATTTAAACTGCCGGCAGGGCGAGGTAATAGGCTTACTGGGGCGCAACGGGTCGGGTAAATCGTCGTTACTAAAGATCATTTTCGGCAGCTTAAAACCCTCTTATAAATACGTTAGCATTAATGATGTATACATTCAAAAAGGTTATCTCAAAAACCGGATAGCCTACTTGCCACAGCATAGCTACCTGCCCAATGGCTTAAAGATAAGTACCCTGGCACCCATGTTAGTTGATCCTTACTATTGGGATGAATTTATAGCGCTGCCTATTTATAAAAGTCATTGGCAGAAAACGGCTGAAGAGCTGTCAGGCGGCGAGCTAAGGAAACTGGAAACGATGTTAGTGATTTATAGTAAGGCCGATTTTATTTTGCTGGATGAGCCTTTCACCCACATCTCTCCTATTCAAACAGAAGAGTTTAAACCCATTTTAAAGCGCTGTGCGCAACGTAAGGGCGTCATCATTACAGATCACCAGTATTACAATGTACTGGACGTAAGCGACCGTATTATTCTATTACATAACGGCAGCACCAAACAAATAAAGCATGTTGATGAATTAGCTACTTATGGCTACATTAGTGGTACATAAACTTACAACGTTATGATTATTCCTATTTACCAGGCTGATGCTTTTACCGCTCAACTGTTTGGCGGCAACCCGGCGGCTATTTGTCCGCTTACTGAATGGCTGCCCGACGAAATTATGCAGCAAATTGCCAAAGAGAATAATTTGGCCGAAACTGCCTTCTTTGTAAAAAACAATAACGGCTACCTGCTGCGCTGGTTTACGCCTGAGTATGAAATAGATCTGTGTGGCCATGCTACTTTAGCATCTGCACATATATTATTTACCGAGCTGGCTTACGGCAGCGATACCATACATTTTGATACCATAAAAGCCGGTGAACTGATTGTTACCCGCGAGGGCGATAAGTACACCATGGACTTCCCTTGCCGCACACCAATACCTATTGAAACCCCTAACGGCCTGGTAGAGGCCCTGGGCGGCGCAGAACCTACCGCTATTTTGCGATCAAGGGATTATTTTGTGGTTTATGACACGGAAGAGGATATAACCGACCTTTCTCCGGATATGTTCGCGTTATCAAAAATGGATACTGTTGGCATAATTGTTACAGCACCGGGTAAAAATTCAGATTTTGTTTCGCGGTTTTTTGCACCCGGCGCAGGCATACCCGAAGACCCCGTTACCGGTTCGGCGCATTGCAACCTTATCCCCTACTGGGCCAAAATTTTCGACAAGAATAAACTGCATGCTTACCAGTTATCAGCCCGTAAAGGCGAGCTTTGGTGCGAATTAAAAGGCGACAGGGTGTTAATGACCGGCAAAGCCGTTACCTATTTAAGGGGTGAGATAACGGTTAAAGATTAGGCAACCGGTGCAATACCTGATGGTAAAAATCAAGCTATACCTTGTTTAGCTCATCCATCAAAGTTTTGCTTACCTTACTAAAATACCTGCGTATACCATAACCCATTACGGTTTGTATACCCTTTACGGCATTGGTTAAAAAAACCTCGTCTGCTTCATACAAAATTTCGGGGTTAATTTGTGCCTCGGTAAGGGGTATCCCATTTTTATGCGCAATATCTATCACCACCCGGCGCATTACGCCTTCTACACAACCTTCACTTAAAGCAGGGGTATACAAATGGTTTTGGTAATAAACAAAAACGTTAGAGCTGCTGGCCTCGCACAAAAATCCGTTTTGGTTTAGCAGTAAAACATCATCCAAATTGTTTTGATTTTTATGGATACCCGCAAGCACATAAATCAGGGAGTTACATGTTTTAATATTAGACAAAAAGTTTGTAGGTTTTGCCAGCTCCGTAAAAACATCAATTATAAGGCCCTTACTGTTTAAAAAATAACGCGGTTCATCCAAAGGTTGTATTTCCAGAACGTAGCCGGCCTTGTTTTGAGATGGCGTATACAACCCATCTGCATCTCTGTAAACGGTAAGGCGCAGGCGGCCATGTTTTATTTTGTTTACTGCTGCCAGCTTTTCGGTCTTTTCTCTTAAAAACCAGCTATCCATTTGCGAGTAGCCATCTATTTTTAAAGCCTTCATACCCTTTTGCAGGCGATCAGCATGCTCAGCAGCAAATTTAAGCTGCCCCTTAAACATGCGCATGCTCTCAAACAAACCATCGCCATATTTAAAACACCTATTGGCTACTGTAAGTAGTTTGCTATCTTCAGGTATTATCTCTCCGTTAAAATTTATAAAAAGCATCGGCTCCTCCTGATCCTCCGCGTGCGGGAGAACTTCTTTAATAGCATTTTGATACTGATAGTTTTGTTAATGTTACAAAATATTGATTAAAGCCTTTAACTATCTGGGCTTGTGGAGGTATATTTTTGCCACTTGGCCAGTACCGCTTCAAAGTCGGGCGGCAGGGCCGCCTCAAAATTTATATAAGTTTTTTTTGAGGGATGCACAAAGCCAAGCGTTTGCGCGTGCAGTGCCTGCCGGGGCATCAGCGCAAAGCAATTTTCAACAAATTGCTTGTACTTGGTAAATACAGTACCCTTCAATATTTTATCGCCACCGTAAGTGGCATCACTAAATAAAGGGTGCCCTATGTGCCTCATATGGGCACGTATCTGGTGGGTACGGCCTGTCTCTAGCTGGCATTCAATCAGCGTTACATAGTTTAGGCGCTCTAAAACCCTGTAGTGCGTTACAGACCACTTCCCTTTTTCAGGATCATCATATATTGACATTACGCGCCTGTCTGCCACGCTGCGGCCGATATAGCCCGTTACTGTGCCGTTCTCTGCTAAATCGCCCCAAACCAGGGCAATGTACTTGCGGGTTATAGTATGATCAAAAAACTGCTTGGCCAGGTAATTCATGGCGCGCTCATTTTTACTGATGAGCAATAAGCCCGATGTGTCCTTATCAATACGATGCACCAAACCCGGGCGGCCATCATTACCGGGCAAAGTAGGCAATTGCTGAAAGTGATAAACCAGCGCGTTCACCAGTGTACCGGTATAGTTATTATACCCCGGATGGACCACCATACCGGCGTCTTTGTTTACCACCAACACATCATCATCCTCGTAAACAATGGTAATAGGTAGGTTTTCGGGGTAAACCTCGGTATCGCGCGGGGGATGTGGCAGCACCACTGATATAACATCCAGCGGCTTTACTTTGTAACTGGGTTTAACAGCTTTATCATTCACCAGCACATTTTCGGCATCAATAGCATTTTGTATACGGTTGCGCGAGGCGTTCTCAACCCGGTGCATCAAAAATTTATCAATGCGCAAAAGCGACTGCCCTTTGTCCACCACAACACGCAGATGTTCATAAAGGTCCTGTTCTTCCTGTTCGTAAGCTTCTACATCCTGGCTCATGCGGGCAAAAGTAGTAGTTTTTAATACTGTTAGTTGTACATTAAGTGTAAAATACCCACTATCGGTTATTTTTTAAGCTATAAATATATATTACTTTTAGCACGCAAAAATCACCATAAATCACAATTATGAAAAAACTTTACACGCTTGTTTTACTGGTTGCTTTAACAACCGTCGCTTTAAAATCTAATGCTCAGGATGGCTTTGATGAATTGATCAGATCAAACGCTGCGGATGCTAAATTACTGTTTCAAAACTACGCTAACCCGCTATTAAAAGGCTTTGGTGTTGGCATGAACAGCGGCTGGAACAACACAGCTGCAACCAAAAAATTATTACATTTTGATTTGCGTATAACAGTAAATGCAGCCCTTGTACCCGAGGTTGACAAAAGTTTTGATGTTACTAAAATAGGTTTGTCAAGCAGCATCAGGCCGGCGCAAAATTCGCCAACCAATATTGCCCAAACTTTTGGTGGCGATGCAGACGCTGCTAGCCCCATTTTAGATATTTATGATAAAAACAATAACCTGCTTAGTACTTTTACCATGCCCGAGGCGGTGTACCACATTATCCCGGCACCTACTATACAATTAACTGCCGGTTTAATAAAAAACACCGATGTTACTTTCCGCATTACGCCTGATATAAAAATTGGAGACGACGCAGGTACGGTAGGAATGTTTGGTATTGGCTTTAAGCACAATATTATTAAGGACTTTGTTAAACTAAGCCCTTTTGATCTGGCTGTTGCTGTTAACTATAATCGTTTAAAATACACCAAAACATTGGATGTGGAAAATGAAGACGGAACATCAAATGCAACAGGCAATCAGCGCATTGATGCAACTTTTAGCGGCCTGAATTTTCAAGCCATCCTTTCAAAAAAATTATTGTTTTTTACGCCGTTCGTGGCTGTTGCTTATCAAACTGCAAACGCTAATTTAGGCGTACTTGGAAACTACGTGGTTAAATCAGAAAAAAACGGTAACAGCTACAACTATAAAACTTTGACAGATCCTATAAAAATTGATCAAAATACGGTAAGCGGTTTACGTGCCGACCTGGGTTTCCAGTTAAATCTTGCCTTCTTCCGCATTTATGCATCAGGCAGCCTGGGCCAATACAAATCCGTAAACGGTGGTATAGGCTTTGGCTTCTAACGCCGGGTTAATGCATATTGATCTGGATATTTACAGCCCCGTTCATCAAATACAAGCTCAGCTTTTTGATGAACGGGGCTTATCTGTTTATATAAAACGCGATGACCTGATACACCCTGTAATATCTGGCAATAAATGGCGAAAGCTAAAGTATCTTCTTAAAAAAGCGCAGGTTCAAAACAAAACCCATTTGGTAACTTTTGGTGGTGCTTTTTCCAACCATTTATTGGCAACAGCCGGGGCAGCGGCATTGTTTGGTTTTAAAGCTACGGGCTTTGTACGTGGCGAGCAGGTTGATAATGATATGCTTTTTATGTGCCGCCTGCACGGTATGAACCTGATTTTTACAGACAGGGAAAGCTATCGCGATAAACAAGCTTTGTTTAACCAATATTTTGCTGATGATAATGATGCTTTCTTTATTGACGAGGGTGGCGCTTCCGCCGAAGCAGCACGAGGCGTTAGCGAACTGGTGGATGAATTAGCTGAAGCTTATGATCACATTTTTTGCGCCTGCGGAACCGGCACAATGGCAGCCGGTATTATTAACGGCTTGCAGGCACATCAGTTGAACACGCAAATGCATGGCATACCTGTTTTTAAAAATGGAGACTTTTTAAGGAAGGCTATTGATGTATTTTTACTTGAAAAGCGGGAGTACCAACTCCATACGGATTACCATTTTGGTGGATATGGCAAAGTTAATCAGGAATTAATTGCGTTCATCAAAAGCTTTGTAGCTAAAACGGGTATACTCATTGATCCGGTTTATACCGGCAAAATGCTGTATGCTATTTACGATATGGCAGCGAAGAATGAGTTTAAACCTGGCAGTAAGATATTAGCCATACACAGCGGCGGCACCATGGGTTTACTTGGAATGAAGGATAAGTTTATTTAATTGCACCCTATACCGATTTTAATATCGGAACAAAAAGCATCTTTAGATTATTTAAAGTCGGTTTTTTACTGGCGGTTCAAAAAGGCCCAAAATTGTAGTGATTAGGCCGTTTTTTGTACATTTGTATATAAACCACCTGCTTATGTACCATCTATCTGTTGCGCCCGAGAATGTAATTGAATCCTTAAAAAAACACGTTTTAGTTGATGGCTTTGACCTTACTTTTGATATGGAGAGAAGTGAGGGCGTACATATCTACGACTCGAAAAACAAGCGCACCCTGCTTGATTTTTTTACCTGCTTTGCTTCTGTTCCGTTGGGATACAACCACCCTAAAATGCTGGGCGATGAGCAATTTAAAAAGAGCCTGATGCTGGCGGCTTTAACCAATCCATCCAACTCTGATATATATACAACCGAATACGCGCAGTTTGTTGAAACTTTTGCGCGCGTGGGTATTCCTGATTATCTGCCGCATGCTTTTTTTATATCAGGCGGGGGTTTGGCCATTGAGAACGCGCTTAAAACCGCAATGGATTGGAAAGTTCAGAAAAACTTTTCTAAAGGCTACACCGCAGAAAAAGGATTTAAAGTACTTCATTTTGAGCACGCTTTTCACGGCAGAACGGGTTACACCCTTAGCCTTACCAACACCCTCCCGGTTAAAACCAAATGGTTTGCCAAGTTTGACTGGCCACGCGTACCCTTCCCCGCAGCACAATTTCCGCTGAATGAGGAGAACCTGGCCGATGTAGAAACAAAAGAAAAAGAAACCATACAACAAATAAAACAGGCGTTTGCCGACAATAAAGACGATATATGCGCCATTATTGTTGAGCCTGTACAAGCTGAAGGTGGCGACAACCACGCCCGCAAAGAATTTATGGAGCAATTACGCGTTTTGGCAGATGAGAACGAAGCTTTGCTGATATATGATGAGGTGCAAACCGGTGTTGGCCTGAGCGGTAAATTTTGGTGCCATGAACATTTTGGCGAAAAGGCCCGCCCGGATATTATTGCCTTTGGTAAAAAAATGCAGGTATGCGGTATATTAGCCGGCAAGCGTGTTGACGAGGTGGAGCATAATGTGTTTAAAGTACCCTCGCGCATTAACTCAACATGGGGTGGCAGTTTGGTAGATATGGTACGTGCAACAAAGATATTGGAGATAATTGACCAGGATGACCTTTGCAATAAAGCAGCTGCAAATGGACTATACCTTCAGCAGCAATTGGCAGCTATTGCTACACGAAGCTCAAAAATAAACAATGTTCGCGGTAAGGGCTTGCTCACAGCATTTGATTTTGCAGATAAGCAGGGGCGTGATAAATTTATAAGCGAGGGGATGAAAAAAAATGCCATGTTTTTGGGCTGCGGCCAACAAACCATACGCTTTAGGCCTGCGCTTATTATTGAAAGAAATAATATTGACGATGGCCTTAATATCATTGAAAATATTTTGAATACGTTATAAAAATGTAATAATGTTGCTACAGCAACGTATTTCTTAGGTGTATTATATCCCTGTTTTTTGTTTTAGATACGTATAACGTATGTTTGTAATATCACTCTACCGTGATTTTTCTTTTCAGCAGGTACGCATCCCCTAATATAGGCCTGTTAGCTATAAGAATAATTTATCCTGAAAATTATTATAGTTTTTATGAGCAAGCCTATTGAAAAATTAAAAAAACAACTTATTGAAATAGCTGAGGTTGTTAATGCGTTCCGATCCGAAGCCGTTCAAGTAAGAGTGGTGGATAAATTACTGGATGCCATGATTGAGTTTGAAAAAAGCGAAGCTGATTATGGTGAAACACTCCCCAAAAAAAAGGCAGCAGATAGCGATATTGATAATAGCACAACGCGGCGTAAAAAGCCGGGTGCAACCAAAGTGCTTAGCCAGTTAGTGAACACAGATTTCTTTAAAACTCCGCATTCCATATCGGCCATTGCAGAATATTGCCGAAAGCAGTTTAATTCTGATTTTAAAACTTCAGAACTATCCGGCATTTTACTGAAGCTTTCCAACGAAAATAAATTAAGAAGGCAACGTAATAACGAAAACAACAGGTTTGAATATGTTAAAATATAGCGTTGTTATTTAAGGCTAAATAAACTATCAACGCCCAATACCCTGCGCGATGTAAAGCCTTCGGCGTAGGTTACGCCTATAACTTTTCCAAACTCGCGGGCGCGCCCTTCAATGCCTTCAATAAAACCGGGGGCCGATATGTAGGTTTGTGGTTCATTTTGTTCCCACTCGGGATTATAAAATTGCGAGCCAAAAGCTTTTATACTTTCTATTTTTTTATCCCAATGTTCTGTAACATCAACAATTATATCGGGCTTAATGTATTCATCCTGAATAAAGCTAAGCTGTAAATTAGGGCGCCAGGGCTGTTGCAACTGGCCGTTATTGTAAGTTTCAATTTTGCGCAGACCTGATAAAAAGATAGCCGTATCAACTAACTGATGCGCGCGGCCATGATCGGGGTGGCGGTCGTGTTTGGCATTGCCTATAATTATTTCCGGCTGATATTTGCGAATAATTTCTATAACTTTTAACTGGTATTGGCGCGTATTTTCAAAAAAGCCATCAGGCAGTCCCAGGTTCTCGCGGGCATCAAGCCCCAGTATTTTAGCCGAGGCAGCCGCCTCGGCATCGCGTATCTCGGCAGATCCCCGGGTGCCTAATTCGCCGCGGGTAAGGTCAACAATGCCCGCTTTCTTTCCCTCGGCCATATGCTTAAGCAGCGTACCCGCGCAGCCCAGTTCGGCATCATCGGGGTGTACAGAAAGTACCAGTATATCTAATTTAAGCATAGTATTAAATTTCGTTCACAAGGCGGCCTATTTTCTTCCTGATCTTTGATGAAGTAGGCTTGGTGAAGGGATAAAAAAAGTCGGTTACAACACCCAGGCGATTAACCAAAAACTTATGAAAATTCCAGCGGGGTACAGATGATAAAACGCCGTTTTGCTTTTTGTCTGCCAGGAATTTATACAAGGGATGAGCATAGGGGCCCCGCACTCTTATCTTATCAAAAACAGGAAAATTAGCGCCGTAGTTTTCACAAAATTGAATAATCTCTGCTCCTTCAAGTGGTTCCTGTCCGCCAAAATCATTAGAAGGAAAAGCCAGTATTTCAAAATCTAAACCTTGAAACTCGTTCTTCAGTTCAACAAGTTCCTTCATTTGCGGGGTAAAACCGCATTGCGATGCGGTATTAACTATTAGCAGCACTTTGTTTTTATAAGCACTTAAACTCTCTTCCAATCCGTTTAACAAGGGTATATTAAACCGGTAAATGGTGTTATCAATCATTAATTAATATTTATACGAATCGTATCCTGCCTGCTGCAAAATATACTCAATATCGTGCTGTTCATCCCTGTTGTATTCCTCTTTCAGGTTATGGCCAAATAAGCGCGCGGCAGATTGCAGCAAAAACGCATTAAAACCTCCTTTAAGTTCTTTAACAAGGGTAAATGTGGTATTATTGGTTTCCCGGTCAATCAACTTTATCAATATCTCTCCCTGGGTAACCGTCAGGTTCTCTATCTCCTTTTTAAACATGTCCTTAATCTGCGTCTCGCATGATTTTATAAGGGCTTTTTGCTTTTTCTTATCGCCTGTCATAGCCAGGTCCCGTTCCAACTGCCTGTATCTTTCGCCGGCAAAATGCGCGTAAGGAATAACTTTGTAAACGTTGTATCTTAACCGACGATAAGCATCTCTGTCGGCTTGCGTTCTAAAAATACGGGTGTCAATTATATGAACCTCCGGCGCCACCATCCAGGGAATACGCTGGCCTTCATACTCTACAGAATAAGTCTTTATGGTGTCATTTTTGCCTAAAGCCGGGTAAGGTGCGGCCTCCTGCGCGTTTACAGCACAGCTTAGGCAACAGCAAAGTAGCATAAGACCGATAAATTTCATAATTTTACCTATGTGCAAAATTAACGCAATTTTTTTTTGTATTATATAAATTACGGCAAATAAAATGTTTATTGCAAATGTATGTTGATGTAAGTCAGTAAACCGGAATATGAAAGAATTAGTGATTGATATAGAAGCGGAAAAAACCGAGATATTGAAAAGGTATCGCACTTTGCTGCGTGCAAGTAAGTCAACTTTGCAAAAAGGTGATAAACGCATGATCCGCAAGGCGTTTGATATGGCTTTAGAGAGCCATAAAGACATGCGCCGCAAATCTGGCGAGCCTTATATTTACCACCCTATTGCCGTGGCACAGATAGCTGCAGAAGAGATTGGGCTTGGCACAACCTCAATTGTTTGCGCCCTGCTGCATGATGTGGTTGAAGATACAGACATTACCCTTGAAGAAATAGAGAACGAGTTTGGTAAAAAGGTTGCCAAAATTATTGACGGCCTTACCAAAATATCAGGGGTTTTTGATACGAACAGCTCTTTACAAGCCGAGAATTTCCGCAAAATGCTGCTTACCCTGGCTGATGATGTGCGGGTGATTTTGATAAAACTGGCCGACAGGCTGCACAATATGCGTACCATGGAGTTTATGCCGCGCGATAAGCAGCTTAAACTATCATCAGAAACCATATATCTGTACGCCCCGCTGGCGCATCGCCTTGGTTTATACGCCATAAAATCAGAACTGGAGGACCTATCCATGAAATACATGGAGCGCGAAACTTATCAGTTCATTAAAAATAAACTAAACGAGAAAAAGACGGAACGCGAGCGCTTTATCCGCGATTTTATTGAACCGGTAAAGAAAACGCTTGAAGGGCAAGGCTTAAATGCTGATCTGTTTGGCAGGCCAAAATCTATCCATTCTATATGGAACAAGATGAAGAAAAAGGCGGTGCCGTTTGAAGAGGTATACGATCTTTTTGCCATCCGTGTAATTTTAGACAGTACGCCTGAAAACGAGAAGGCTGATTGTTGGAAAGCGTATTCTATTGTAACAGATCTTTACCGGCCAAACCCCGACAGGCTGCGCGATTGGATCTCATCGCCTAAGGCAAATGGTTATGAGTCTTTACACACCACGGTAATGGGGCCGCGCGGGCAATGGGTGGAGGTGCAGATACGTACCAAACGCATGAACGAGATTGCAGAGAAAGGATTTGCGGCACATTGGAAATACAAGGAAGCATCAACTGATAGCGGGCTTGACCAATGGGTGAGCAAGGTGCGCGAGATGTTAAAAAACCCAGATGCCAATGCCCTGGAGTTTTTGGATGATTTTAAAATGAACTTGTTTTCTGACGAGATCTTTATTTTCACACCCAAAGGGGCCTTAATACAGTTGCCCCTAAATGCCACCGCGCTTGATTTTGCCTTTGAGATACACACCGATGTAGGCGCAAGTTGTATTGGCGCTAAAGTGAACCACAAACTGGTACCACTTAGCTATAAGCTGCAAAACGGCGATCAGGTAGAGATCATTACATCAAGCAAACAGGTTCCGAAAGAAGACTGGTTGAGTTTTGTGGTTACAGCCAAGGCCAAGTCAAAGATAAAATCGGCGTTAAAAGAAGAAAAACGCAAAATAGCAGAGGACGGAAAGGAAATACTGGAGCGAAAAATGAAAACGCTTAAGATTACTTACAACTCCGAAAATCTGCATAAACTGAGCTTTTACTTTAAACTGCAATCTACACAGGACCTGTTTTTTAACGTTGCCAAAGGTTTAATTGATATAAAAGATCTGCGCGACTACCAACAATCGGAAAAAGTAGTTGAGAATAAGCCGCAGGACAAGATAGAAGTAGAACAGGTACATACGCTACTGAAAAACATCAAAACCAAAGACAGCGATATGCTGCTTATTGGCGAGGATATGCAGAAGATAGATTATAAACTGGCTGCATGTTGTAACCCTATCCCCGGCGATGATGTTTTTGGCTTTATTACCGTAAGCGACGGTATAAAAATACACCGCACCAATTGCCCTAATGCGGCTAAACTAATGGCAAACTACGGCTACCGGATAGTAAAAGCCCGCTGGACGAACCAACAGGAACTTGCTTTTTTAACCGGTTTGCGCATAACAGGTATTGATGATGTAGGCCTTATCAACAAGCTCACTACCGTTATTTCTAATGATTTTAAGGTGAATATGCGATCTATAACTGTTGACAGCGATAACGGCATATTTGAAGGCTCTATTATGGTTTATGTTAATGATACCGAACATTTAGATAACCTCATAAAAAGACTTAAAATGGTAAACGGCGTTACTACAGTGAGCCGTTTTGATACCGCTATTGAGAAAGCTTCATGAGGAGAATCAAGAGTCGAGAGCCAAGAATCAAGACACATTAAATGGTTTAAGTTGAAAATATGCGTAAACTCTTGTATCTTGATTCTTGCCTCTTAATTCTTGTCTCTCCTTAATAATTAATAACTTTGATCTTTTAATAAAACACTATGCCCCAACAGGAAACTATAGCAATGGTAAAAAAGATTTTTGAGGCTTACCTTGAAAATAAAAGTTTGCGTAAAACACCCGAACGCTTTGCTATTTTAGAAGAGATCTACTCGCGCAGCGATCATTTTGATGTGGAATCGTTATACATCCACATGAAAAATAAAAAATACAGGGTTAGTCGCGCTACTGTTTATAACACGCTTGAACTGCTTGTATCATGCGATCTGGTTACCAAACACCAGTTTGGCAAAAACATGGCGCAGTTTGAAAAATCATACGGTTACCGCCAGCACGACCATATTATATGTATTGATTGCGGTAAGGTTGTTGAATTTTGCGATCCGCGCATACAACAGATACAAAGTATGATGGGTGAGTTACTCAAATTTGAGATAAAACACCACTCTTTAAATCTTTATGGAAATTGCACTAAACTAAGAGAAGGCTTTTGTGACAGAAAAAATGCATAAACCTATTTTAAGTAAGCAGGCCTTCTGGGATGTTGATATGGAGAATATTGACTACGAAAAGAATGCAAGCCATGTTGTTGAAAAAGTAATTGAACGCGGAAAAGCTGAAGATTTTGATACCCTCTTAAAATTTTACGGTTTTAAAAGGGTTGGCGAACTGGCTTTACAAGCAAATTGGCTTTCCGACATAAGCATAAATTTTTGCTGCATTCTGTTTAAAGTAAAACCTACTGATTTTAAATGTTACGAGAAGAAACAGTTGAACCGGCTACACTGGGACTTCTAAAAGAGTTAACTGCTTTACCTGAATTAGGCAATTTCAGACTTGTTGGCGGTACGGCTTTATCCCTTTTGTTAGGACATCGAAAATCAATTGACATTGACTTATTTACTGACCAACCACTGATAAAAGAGGATTTAATTTCTGTTTTACAAGATAATTTTGGCCGGATTGTTACAGTTAATGACAGAAGTAAATCAATTTATCAATGCATTATTAGAGAAGTAAAGGTGGACTTTGTATCCGTAAGGGATCGTTTTTTACATCCACCGCTAATAATAGATAACATCCCCTTCGCGGATTTAAAGGATTTGATAGCTTTAAAACTTAATGCAATTAAAGGCCGCGGATTGAAAAAAGACTTTTGGGATTTGGCCAAGTTATTACAGGTTTACTCTCTTAACGATCTTTTTCAATTTTATCGTGATAGATATAATTATGATGATACCTTTGCAGTTGCTAAATCTGTGGCATACTTTATTGATGCTGAGAATGACATTGACCCTGAATGCTTGGAAGACATGACATGGGAGCACGTAAAAGGAGTTATTGTAAAAGCAATAGAAGACTACTATAAAGAAGATAATTAATGGCTGTTGACGTATTATTAGGCCTCCAATGGGGCGACGAAGGTAAAGGAAAGATTGTTGACGTTTTAAGCGCAGGTTACGACCTGATTGCCCGTTTTCAGGGCGGCCCGAATGCAGGGCATACTTTAGAGTTTGACGGAAAGAAATTTGTACTGAACACCATCCCTTCGGGTATATTTTTTAACAATACACTTAACCTTATAGGCAATGGTGTTGTAATTGATCCCATCACCCTAAAAAAGGAACTGGATAAATTAAAAGATGCCGGGCATGATCTGCTGGCTAAAAAAAATCTGGTTATAGCTAAAAAGGCTCACCTTATATTACCTACCCACCAGTTGCTTGATGCCGCTAACGAAAAGCGCATGGGCGATGGCAAGATAGGTTCTACCTTAAAAGGTATTGGCCCAACCTACATGGATAAAACCGGCAGAAATGGTTTACGCATAGGCGACATTACACTACCTGACTTTAAAGAGCGTTATCAGAAATTAGTTGACAAGCACACTTCAATGCTACAGGCTATGTATGGCGAGGTTGCTGACTTTAGTGAGCGCGAGCAAGCGTTTTTTGAAGCCATTGAGCTGATCAAACAATTTCCGCTGGTTGATTCTGAGCATTTGGTTAACAATTATATTAAAGAAGGTAAAAAGGTTTTGGCCGAAGGTGCACAAGGCGCTATGCTGGATATCGACTTTGGTTCGTATCCGTTTGTAACCTCATCAAATACCACAGCTGCTGGTGCCTGCACCGGTTTGGGCATTGCACCATCAACCATTGGCGATGTTATTGGCATATTCAAAGCTTATTGCACACGCGTAGGTGGAGGCCCCTTTCCTACTGAACTGAACGACGAAACAGGCGAAGAACTGCGCCGCATTGGGCATGAATTTGGTGCTACCACAGGCAGACCGCGCCGTACCGGCTGGATAGATCTTCCTGCTTTAAAATATGCTATTATGCTGAATGGCGTTACACAAATGGTAATGACCAAAGCAGACGTTTTAAGTGGTTTTGATAAGATTTATGCTTGCACCCACTATAATTATTTAGGTGAGAAAATTGACTATATGCCTTATGACATTTGCTCGGTTGATGCCGTGCCTGTGTTGCAGCAGATTGATGGCTGGAACGAGGACCTGACCCGTATAACTGAATTATCAGAAATACCCGCAAGATTACAATCATACATAGATTACCTGGAGAAAGAACTGGGCGTACCAATTAAATATCTTTCTGTAGGGCCCGATAGAAAACAGACTTTAGTCTTGCATTAATAAGATTGGTAATTGAAGATTAAAGATTGGTTTTTTCCAACGTTATATAACAAAATGAAGCCCCGCTATTTTTAGCAGGGCTTCATTTTTATAATAAGCAATGCACTAATCTTTAATCTTCAATTACCAATCTTACCACTCTTAATCCACCACTAAAACGCCATCTGCCATAACGGCAATGTCTTTTTTAGGTGCTTTTATGGTGGCGATTTCCTCTTTTGATTTGCCTGCGTCAGAAGCTAGATGTTTTAGGTCCTTAACTGATGTTTCTTTTAGGGTAGCTTCGCCTTCAACCACCACGATTTTGCCTACTATATTTTGTGGCATAAAGTAGCCGTAATCAGTAAACTGCAATAAAACAGTGCTGCCGTCGTCCTTTGCCAGGCGCATAAAGCAACCCTTTACTTTGCATACCTCAACCACCTTGCCGGTAATTTTACCCTTAAATGTAGGTGTGGTGTTAAGCGCCGAACTTAGCGCCAAAGTATTTAATGCCTTATCGGCAGTTGTGCCTTTGCCATAAGTTACACCGGGTGCAGCAGGTTTAGGGGTATCTGTTTGAGCGAACGCAACGCTACCGAAAGTTAGGCATATCGCCAAAATCAATAATTTTCTCATACTGTAATCTGTTTATTAAAATAATAAAAATCAGTTACAGCAAAGTTAGCGCTAATTACCAAACAATTACAAAGCAAAGGTTAATTAAGCTACCGGTTTGCCACTCATTTGTTTTAAGATAGTTATTTTTGCGCAGTGGTAAAACTGTTAACTGACGTAAAAGATTTTAAGCAGAAGGTGCTACAGTGGGCAACCGGGTTTGATGCTGTTTGCTACCTGGATTCTAATAATTTTCAGGACCCTTACACCAAATTTGATGCGTTGATATCCGTTGGCATCAAAGAACAGCTCACCACCAGTACAGGTTCTGCATTTAACAACCTGTCCGATTTCCGCAGTAAACATCAGGGTTGGATAACCGGTTTTTTTAGCTATGATCTGAAAAACGAAGTGGAGAATCTTACCTCATCAAATCCGGACCAACTTAAGTTTCCTGACCTGCACTTTTTTGCCCCCGTGCATCTAATCATCATCAGGGGTAACGAGGCGGAGATCATTTCTGACGATGCTGAACAGGTTTTGCAATCGATTGAAGACCAGAAATGGCACGCTGAACCCATTGCCCCCACAGCGCTTAAACAGCGGTTTAGCAGGGAGCAATATTTAGAAGCAGCCGGCAAGGTAAAAGAACACATTGCCAGAGGCGATATTTATGTAACTAACTTTTGCCAGGAATTTTATGCTGATGATGTTCATCTCGATCCTTTTGCCGTTTTTATTGAACTGAATAAAACATCGCCAAAGCCTTTTGCTGCCTTTTATAAATGGCAAAACAATTACGCGCTCTGCGCCTCGCCAGAGCGGTTTATGGCAAAGCGCGGCAGCAAGTTGATATCGCAACCCATTAAGGGCACAGCGCCCCGTGGCGACACGCCTGCTGAGGATGAGGCTATCAAACTGCAACTGCGCAACCACGCCAAAGAGCAACAGGAAAACGTGATGATAGTTGACCTGGTGCGTAATGATCTTACCCGCTCTGCTAAGCCGGGCACGGTTAAAACCGAGGAGCTATTTGGCATTTACAGTTTTACGCAGGTACATCAAATGATATCAACCGTGGTGTGCGAACTGCGGGAGGATGTTTCATCGGTAGAAGCTGTACGTAATGCCTTCCCGATGGGCAGCATGACGGGGGCCCCAAAAATACGGGCTATGCAGCTAATGGAAGAATATGAGCGCTGCAAAAGGGGCTTATACTCCGGCGCGATAGGTTATTTTAGTCCGGATGATGACTTTGATTTCAATGTGGTTATCAGGACCTTGCTTTATAATGCCGATGCTCGGTATCTATCCTTTCATGCGGGTAGTGCTATTACTTACCATGCTGATGCAGAACAGGAATATGAGGAGTGTTTGTTGAAGGCAAAAGCGGTTTTAGAAGTATTAGGGAATAAATAGCGCCTTCTTGCTCCGGTTGGTGGGGGCGGAACAAGCGGAACAAAGCGGAGCAGGATTTTTAGTAAGCAGTTGGCGGTAAGCAGTTTGCATTTTTGCTTGAAACAAAGCGAAGCAACTTATTCGTCAGGACGATTAGCTGTAAAATAAATACAAGTTATTGATTTACATCTATATTACGAATTTTATTATAAGCGGAACAAGATTTTGCTGATTGATAAAGCCGCGGCATACTCGCCATGCTGCCTTTAAACTCTTATCCTCTCTCCCATCCTCACCCCTATTGCCGATCCGTTGGCAAAAAATGCAGAATAAGGATTGCCCTGCAAATAAGGCACAAAGGCCGCGCCATACAAAGCGGCCACGTCGGCATCAAAAACACAGTCGGTTACCTGGCGGATTTGCCACGAAACATGCTGAACTTGGTACTGCATGGTGATGGTCTCGTTCCAAATATTGTAACCCCAGTAATGCTCTAATATAAACTCTTCGGCGCTGTTCGGGGCGATATCAAATAATTCATTACCTACAGTTGCGCCCAACTTACTCCATCGCCCTTTAAGCTTCCACTCGTATAAATATTGTGTTTGATCAACACCCAGCATAGTAACGGAATGGCGCATAGGCAATGCTTTGTAATGCTCCCGGTACAAGCTATTGGCAATTATAGCAATTGCAGGTTTAGGTACAATCTCGCTGATAAAAACGGCACCACGCTTCCAAACCTCACCATCCAAATAGCGCACATAAAAGCGCAGGTTTACCTCCTCAAAATTTACATGGAAAGGCCATTTTATGCCTAAAACTCTGGTATCGTGAAACAAAAAACCTACCATACTTACCAGCGCTTTGCCCTGCCAAATATCAAGCTCAGTACCTGCGGGGGTATATGGCTTTAGTATGGCCGGATCAACCTCGTAATTCAGCATCACCAGATTAAGCCAGTTGGCGGTTAGGAAAGTTTTTGCGGGCATGCAGCAATTTAGATATAATGTCAAATATCTTAAAAGAAATATGATTTCCCTTGCTTTTAATCGTTAACTGCAACTCGTATATTTGTTATATGGAGTCATTGCTAATTCATCCTGAAAATGCAGAACAACTTAAAACGGTAAAAGCTGTATTGAAGGCTTTAAAGGTAAAGTTTGAGCCGCAAACTAAACTGTTACCTACACACGTACTTGAAGGCATTGAAAAAAGCCTGCGCCAACATGATGACGGGCAAAGTATATCTTTTGAAGAATTTAAGGCCCGTAACTTCAACAAGTAGGAATGTTGAACGTTCGTTTTACGCCGGAAGCGGAGTCAACATTCCGTGCGCTTGTCTATCAATTACAATCACAATGGGGAGAAAAATTTGTAAGTAAGTTAGAATTAAAAGTTGAAAAGGTGTTAAGTCAGATCAGCGTATCGCCCACGATGTACCCTATTGTATTGGAACAACATGAATTGCGTAGATGTATACTCCACAAAAACTGCTCAATGCTTTATAAGGTGTATGATGATTACATACTTGTAACATGGTTTTGGGACAACCGTCAAGAACCTCTAATAATTTAATAACAATCCCCGCAATTTTAAAACAACTTTATCCTCACCATTGAGCGCTGACCGTCCGATACAGCCTGCACCTGCTCTGCCGGGGCCGAAAACACATAATGCGTAACCAGTTTATCAACCAACACCAGCGAAGCAATAATAAGCGCCACGCCTGCAACCTGGTTAAGGCGGTGCACCAGTTTAGCCGATACCCTGTCCCGCAGTTTGTTGGCGTAAAAAGCTTTGGTAGTATCTAACCCAAACTGTACTATCAGTACCGTTAAAAACATAACGGCTATTTTAATGCCCCGGCTGCCATCGTTGGCATGTACAATGGTACTAGCGGTACCTATAACGGTTATCCAATGAAACAACAGGGTTGGATTAAAAATGCACATTAAAAAACCCTTTAAAAAATAGCCGTAACGTTTAAGGCCTTTAGGCTGATCGTTACTGTAATTTATTTTTACCTTTTTAATTATGTACCGCACGCCCACCACAAAAAGTATAATACTGCCCACAACACCCGCAATGGTTTTAGTTTGGGCCGATACCTCAAATAGCTGTGAACCAAACAGAATGGCACCCACAAACACAATGTCGCTGCACACCACACCCAGGGCCATGTATACCCCGGCATGAAAGCCACGCTCAATACTCGTCTTAATTAATGCAAAAAAAACCGGGCCGGTTAAAAACGTCAACACTATTCCAATCCCAATCCCCGAAATAACAGCCTCTATCATTTATTTAGGTTTTCTTTTTGATGAAGAATGCGAATATCTATCTTATATCATAAACAACCAAACTTAATGATACATAACTACCAACTAATGTTTGCATAATTAAAATAGTATAGCTGTAATTATAAAAAATGGTTTATGTTAGTGTTGGAATCCCAACTTACATATCAATAACAAAAAATGAAGCAAAACGGGTCAAAAAATTATGGGTCGGCGTTGTATACGCTTATAACAGTATTCTTTTTTTGGGGATTTGTAGCGGCCAGTAATGACATATTGATACCCGTTTTTAAAGAGAAATTACAGCTGGAGCAATGGCAATCTCAAATGATCTCGTTCGCGTTTTATGTGGCCTATACCGTTGGTTCAATAATATACGCTATTATTTCAAGCGGCATTAAAGGCGATATTTTAAACAGAATAGGCTATAAAAACGGCATTGCCCTGGGTTTGGTTATTTCTGCCCTGGGTACGCTGCTTTTTTATCCGGCTGCAGAAAGCGCTTCGTTCCTTATCATGATAACAGGTCTGTTTATAGTCGGGTTGGGGTTTTCGTTGCAACAAATTGCCGCCAATGCACTGGCAATTGCGCTCGGCGACCCTAAAACCGGCGCACAACGACTTAGCCTGGCGGGCGGCGTAAACAATGTGGGCGGTACCATAGGGCCTGTGCTGGTTAGTTTAGCCATTTTTGGCAGTGTAAATGCAAGCTCAAGTCAGGCCAGTATAAGTGCTGTAAAATTTCCGTACCTGATATTGGGCGCGGCTTTTATAGTAGTTGCCGTTATTTTTAAATTTTCTTCGATACCTGACAGAATAGAGGCCGAAGCAGAAACGGAAGCAGCCGATGTTTCGTACCTTACCCAAAGCATCAAAAAAAAGAGCGCCCTAAGCTATCAGCAATTGGTGCTGGGTATGATAGCTATTTTTGTTTACGTAGGTGTAGAGGTTTCAACGGCAAGCAATCTGCCCGAATACATGCTTAAAAAACTGGGTATAGCCACGGCTAACAGCGCACCCTACGTATCATTATATTGGGCCAGTTTAATGATAGGCAGGTGGACAGCCTCTATAGCTGTTTTTAATGTTACAGGAGCATTTAAAAAAGTATTAAACGTTGTTGTGCCTTATGCGGCATTTGGGCTTTTTTTGCTGATAAGCAAATTAGCTAACCATGATGTTACACCTTTTTACGTTTACGGTTTTGCCATTATAGTATTAATTATTGCTGATTTGCTGAGTAAAGGAAACCCGGCAAGGCAGCTTTTCATTTTTTCGACATTGGCTATTGTTGCCTTATTTATAGGCATGACTACGAGCAGCATGCTCAGCGCCTACGCATTAATAAGTGTAGGCCTTTTCTGCTCCACCCTATGGCCCTGCATATATGCACTTGCCATTGCAGGTTTGGGTAAACACGCCAACCAGGGTTCTGGTTATTTAATAATGATGATAATGGGCGGTGGCTTTATTAGCTTATTGCAGGGCTTTTTAGCAGATGATGCGCTGTTGGGCATTCAATGGTCGTACCTGGTTGGGGTGGCTTGCTTTGCATACCTGGCTTTTTATGCATTAAAGGCAAAAAGCATTTTGAAAACGCAGGGGATTGATTTTGAGAATACCGAAGCTAAAGCGGCGCATTAATACGCTTTTATTTTACTAATACTATATAATATGAAACCAAGTTTTGACCACATATATATGAAATTGGCTACAGACCTTGCCCAACGCTCGCATTGCGTAAAGGCACACGTTGGTGCCGTTTTAGCCCGCGATACACGGATCATATCCATAGGTTATAACGGGCCACCCGCGGGCACCCACAACTGCGACGAGGAATGGCCCGAAACCGGCTGCGCACGAGACTCAAAAGGCAGTTGCTCACTGGCTTTGCATGCTGAGCAGAACGCAATATTGTATGCGGTTAAAAATGGTGCGCGTTTAGAAGGCGCTACACTATATACTACCCTATCGCCATGTATTGCCTGCGCCCGGCTTATTTTTTCGGCAGGAATTAAACAGGTGTATTTCAGCAAATCATACGCGCAGTACAAGGGCATACCCAGTGATGAAGGCGTTGATTTTTTAAACCGGTTTGGTGTGCCTACAGTAAAACTGGAAGAGGAAGAAGTGGCATAATAAGCATAGCCTGCTACTTTAGTAAACCCGGCAGCCCGGATAAAAACAAAGGCCCTGCATAGTTTGATACGCAGGGCCTTATTTATTTTTTATCTTTTTAGACTATTCTACAACCACGCCCATTGAGCAAAACTTCTCAATACGCTCGGCAACCAATTCGTCAATATTGCGTTCCTTTAAAACTTTCAGATCTTTTAACAACTGTTTTTTCAAAGTGGCAGCCATAGCAACAGGGTCCTGATGGGCACCGCCCAATGGTTCTTTTATAACGCCGTCAATCAGTTTGTTCTTCAACATTTCTGTTGATGTAAGCTTCAACATTTCGGCAGCGCGTTCTTTTTGCTCCCAGGTTTTAAACAAAATGGTAGAGCAATTCTCTGGCGATATTACTGAATACCAGGAGTTGTCCAGCATCATCACCTTATCGCCAATGCCAATACCTAGTGCACCGCCTGATGCTCCTTCGCCTATTACAACACAAATAATGGGCACTTTTAATATCGACATTTCCAGCAGGTTACGCGCAATGGCTTCTCCTTGTCCGCGTTCTTCAGCTTCCAAACCAGGGAAAGCTCCGGGTGTGTCTATCAGCGTTACAACGGGCTTGTTAAATTTTTCGGCCAGGCGCATTAGTCGCAGGGCCTTGCGGTAACCTTCGGGGTTGGCCATACCAAAATTGCGGTACTGGCGCTCTTTGGTATTACGGCCCTTTTGGTGGCCAATAAACATAACTGTTTGGCCGTTAAGCGTACCAAAACCACCTATAATGGCCTTATCATCGCCAACGGTACGGTCGCCGTGCAGTTCAATAAAATCATCACAAATCAGTTCCAGATACTGTAAAGTATAAGGGCGTTCGGGGTGGCGTGAAATTTGTACTTTTTGCCAGCCATTCAGGTTAGCATATAATTGGGTGCGTGCCTCGTCAAGTTTGCTTTGCAATTCGTTAATAGTGGCAGACATATCCAGCTTGTTCTTGTCTTCCATCTGCTTCACCTTTTCTATCTGCTGCTCCAGCTCTGCCAAAGGCTTTTCAAAATCAAACGTTGTTTTCATACCTATTAATGAGGGCGCTAAAATAAACAAATCAAACGGCAATTTCCATGTTAATAATCACGCTATATTGCCTTAACAAAGCTTACTTTTTTTGCAAGGCTTCTAGTTTGGCTATTTGCTGTGCCGATAAAAGTTTTTCGGTAGCCAGGCAAGCCTGCAAAACGGCATTCTTTAATTCGCCCTGGTACAGGCCGTGCCTGTTGGTGTAAAATATCAGGTTACCGTCATTCACCTTTTTATATCTGAACAAGCTGTCCAGCATTTTTTCGTTACCTATAATAGAGCCACCTATTTGCAATGCACGCCTGTGCATAAGGGTGTTAATATCCGTTATCTTTTTTATTTGCACTGTACTTAGCGCTAACTGATTGCCCATTTTCAATACTTTGTCGGGCATAGGGTAATGGTTCATTTCGCCGGCCAGAGACATTTCGGGGGCGGCGTCACCTTTTAAATAGGCATCATATTGCTGCCGGGTTAATGTACGTACCGGAGATTTTGCAGTACTATCCGTTCGGGATTGCGCCTTAACCAGAGCGCCGCACATCATCATCGACGAAAAAAATAAAGTTTTAAGCATGGATTTTCTTTTTTTGTGGAATAACGATCCTAAAGCTGCAAAGTTCGCTTAAATTTAACATAATTGTGTTTGTAATATGGAAACCCCGATAGTTATTGATATGCTGAAAGAAATGGCCTCGCCCGCCCATCGCGAGGGTATGCTTCGCTTTGGAATTGCCAACAACAAGGCATTGGGCGTGAAGATCCCTATGTTGCGCAAACTGGCTAAAGACTTAAAAACAGACCACGAGCTAGCTTTGCAGCTTTGGGATACTGACATACACGAGGCGCGCTTGCTTGCCACCATGATTGCTGACCCCAAGCAGGTAACCGAAGTACAAATTGATAAATGGGTGCTTGATTTTGAAACATGGGACGTATGCGACCAAACTTGCGGTAATTTGTTTGACCGAACGCCATTTGCTATTGAAAAGGCCCTGGAGTACAGCGCCCGCGAGGAAGAATTTGTTAAGCGAACAGGCTTTGTTTTAATGGCTGCCTTGGCGGTGCACGATAAAAACGCGGACGATATGGTGTTTATACAATTCTTCCCCATTATAGAGCGTGAAGCATGGGACGAGCGGAATTTTGTAAAAAAAGCCATTAACTGGGCATTAAGGCAAATTGGCAAGCGCAATAATACGCTTAAGCCACTGGCTATTGCCACTGCCGAACGCATTTTATTGCAGAACAGCAAGGCTGCCAAATGGATAGCAACAGATGCTTTGCGGGAGTTGAAAAATCGATAAAAAAAATTCAAGGGGAACAATTAATATAATTTTACGTTATCACCTCTGTTTAATACAATTCATATTTCATGCTAACTGAAAAAATTAAAACCGCAACACAACATTCCCACCAGGAAACTGAAAAAATACTGGTAGGCAAAATGAAAACAATGCGGTCAGTGAATGATTACGCCGGCATTCTTAAATTATTTTATGGGTACTTTGGCGGGTTGGAGCAGCAAATTGAGAAGTATATAAACGCCGATAACCTGAGCGATTACAACGAGCGCCGTAAAACAGCCGCGGTGGCAGATGACCTGGTAGCATTAGGGCATGCATTGCCCAACAAAGCGGCCAATAACGAATTACCAATTATTGAAACCAAACTACAGGCTTTTGGTGCCTTATATGTTATTGAAGGATCAACACTGGGCGGGAAGATAATCAGTAAAATGGTGCAGCAGCATTTGGGTATAAAGGATGGCAGGGGCCTATCGTTTTTTAACGGATATGGAGAAGATACCGGCAAAAAATGGTCGGGTTTTCAGCAGATACTTAACAGCATAGCGTCTGGGCCAGAGGAGGAAGATGAGGTTATAACTGCAGCGAATAATACTTTTGCCAAATTTAAAACGTGGTTGGAGGCTAGTTGACAGTGATTAGAGATTAGAGATTAGTTAAGTTCTCATAAATATAAAAATAGCGGTGGAGTTTAAAAATCCATCGCTATTTTTTTAAATTGTATATCCTTTTTAATCAACTAATCAACTAATCAACTAACTACCGCTTAAACGCTACAAAAAAGGTTGAGCCCTTACCCAACTGGCTATCCACCCATATTTTACCGTTGTGTTTTTCAACTATACGTTTTACAATGGCAAGGCCAACACCGCTGCCTTCAATATGCTGCACGTTATCCATGCGTTTAAACAGTTCAAAAATACGTGGCAAATGTTTTATGTCTATGCCTACACCGTTGTCTTTAATACTGTAAACAATACCCGTTTCTTCTTCTTTGCCTTCAATGTGTATAGTGGGTACCGGCTGTTCCATACTGTATTTAATGGCATTGCTTAATAAATTGGCAAACACCTGCGACAGCATAACAGGGTCGCCTTGCACAACGGGCATACGGCCAATATTTACTTTTAAATTATCGGCGTTATAGCCCACTTTAAGATCTTTGATATGGTCGTTAACAATGTTGCTGACATCAACGTCAACCGGCGATATGTCCTGTCTGCCAATACGCGAATAATCAAGCACCTCGTTAATCATCGCGTTCATTTTATCAACACGGTTGCTTATGCGGTTAAGAGTCTCATGCACACGTGGTTGCAGCGTACTATCGCGGGCAAGCATTTGCGCGTAACCTTTTATGGTTGATAAGGGGTTTTTCAGATCATGCGATATGGTGAAGCTGAAGGTATCCAGTTCTTCATAAGCCTGTTTAAGGCGCTCGTTCAGCATCCTTATAGCACCGGCTTTTTGGTTAATGGCGTAAGAAACTTCCGCCTTTAAACGCATGGCCGATTTTATTTCTTCATCTGCCCAAGGCTTCGATTTGCCCGACACCTGCTGCGCCCATGCTTCAAACGAATGCCGCGGCGATATTTTCAATGTGCCGTCGTTGCTTATTTCAACTGCCTTTTCAGGGTTACCGGCCCATACAATTGTTTCTATATGCTCCGGCTTAAACCATATAATATATTCAGACAGATCATGCGACAAAGTAAGCACCATAATGCCGCTTGCTGCATGTTTATATGCCGCTGCTTCCGGATACAGATCGGGCAACTCATTGGTGTAATAAAACGTTTCTGTAACATTTGCCCTTATCCATTTCAATAACTGCTGCAATTGTTCGTCATCTGGAGTTGTACCCAGTTTTGAAACGTGATTTTCGTAGGCTAACACAGCTCCTGTAGCCTCTACTGCATCTATTAGCGTTACGTATTGCCCGGTGAGCGCCTCGTCAATGCTGGTGTATTTAAACATCAGCTTTGATAGTGCATCTACATTGGCCATCAACCTGTCGTACAGGTGCTTGTTAGCCTCTTCCTGCCTAAACTCCAATGCTGAAGAAAGGATCTGACCTATCAACTTAGCCGATTCTCTTGCTTTGTAATCAATAAATCGCGGCGAATAATTATGGCAGGCTATTAAACCCCACAACTCGCCTTTGTAGATAAGCGAAATGCTGAAGCTGGAATGCACACCCATATTTTTAAGATACTGTATGTGCATGGGTGATACCGCGCGTAACTGCGAATGGGTTAAATCAAGCGCCTCCTGGCTATATTGGCGGGTTGAAACTATTTTTGACGGTATCGTATAAACGTCAGCAATCAATCTTGTTAAATTGAGCTTATACAACTCCCGGGCCTGTTTAGGAATATCAGATGCAGGGAAGTGCAAACCCAGCCAAGGCTCCAAATCGCTATTTTTAGCTTCTGAAACCACTTCGCCGTGCCCGTCGGCAGCAAAGCGATACACCATTACCCTATCATAACCAATAACAGTTTTTACCTGGCTGGCTGTGTTAACCAATAAATTATTGATGTCTTTATCGGCCAGCATTTCTGATATAGACCGGCCAATCATTTTTTGAATGTCAGTTTTCAGGTCAGACAACGTAGGCTCAAATTCAAGCAGATATGATGTAGCCGAAGGTGCAATTATCAGGTAAAAGCTTTTTCCCTGTATATCTGTAGCGAAAGGGTTGGTTTGATCAAAGCCATTCGTTTTTCCGAATGTTATTAACTGATTGATAAAATTGGGTGGTTCGTTCTCGCCAATTATAGACTCAATATCTTGTATCGATCTTCCTAAAAGATCTTCCGGAAGCCCCTTCAAAAATTCATGAATATTCTCGCTATGGTAAGTAATAATTAAGTTGTGATCTGTTGCGATAAGAAAACCATGAGATTGTATTTGCCCCGGAATATGTATGGGTTCGTTATCGCAATTGCTCAGGTCAATTGGCAGTTCTTGCATAGTAATGTTGTGAGTATTGATCAAATTTGCGAATTATTCTTTAAGTTACAATATTAAATTATAAATAAAAACACACCTAATACGTGTGTAACTTTCACTCACTACAACGCTATTGTTCTGTATAAAAAGTAAACGCGAAAAACTTTTAAAGGTTTTTTATGACTTTAAACAGGCAAAATTTGAAATTTTATTTAGAACAATATCGCTCTTTAGCTCTTATATTTGCTGTACAATCATTAAACTTTAAAAATAATTTTATGGCATTTACACTACCGGCGTTATCCTACGCAACCGATGCACTGGAACCGCACATTGATAAAGCAACCATGGAAATTCATCATGGCAAACACCACCAGGCTTATGTAACTAACCTTAACAAAGCGTTAGAAGGCAAGCCGGAAGCTGATGGAAATATTGAAGACATTATAAAAAACATTTCTAAATTCGCGCCTCCTGTACGCAATAACGGTGGTGGTCATTATAACCACACTTTGTTCTGGACCTTGCTATCTCCAAACGGCGGTGGCGAGCCAACAGGCCCTTTAGCAGAGGCTATTAAAAGTACTTTCGGTTCGGTTGCTGATTTAAAAACTAAATTGAACGAAGCGGGCGCAACCCGTTTTGGATCTGGCTGGGCATGGTTAATTGTTACTGCCGATAAAAAACTGGCTGTAACTTCAACTCCAAATCAAGACAACCCTTTAATGGATATTGCCGAAGTAAAAGGTACCCCAATTTTAGGTATTGACGTTTGGGAGCATGCTTATTATTTAAAATACCAAAACCGTCGCCCTGATTATTTAGCGGCTATATGGAGCGTTATTAACTGGAACCACGTTGCTGAGTTGTACGCGAAAGCGGTTTAGTGTCTTTCGATAATAGAATAAGCGGCAGGATTATTAATTTAGTTCTGTCGCTTTTTATTTCAACTAAATGCAAAAAGAAGAACAGCGTTTTATTAGAGCAGCCAGTACCGGCGATATTGAAAAGGTACGTTCAGGCTTAAATTCAGGTATACACCCCAACGTGAAGGATAAATATGGATTTCCTGCGTTGGTACATGCTTGCAGACGAGGACAATTAGCGGTTGTAAAACTTTTAATTAATTCAGGTGCAGATATTGAATTTAATGACGATAGAAAAAGAACGCCATTTTTTCATGCTGTAGGACTTATGCGCTACGATGTTGTAAAATATCTTGCTGAAATAAAATGTGATATTAATTCAATCGATATGTACGGCTGGACCGCTTTAGATTTTGCCATTACTAATCATAACGTTAAAATGGCCGAACTATTAAGGGAATTAGGTGCTAAGACAAACTGGAAGAAAGAAAATTTATAATACTATGAAAGCTAACGTTTTAGAAACTGTTGATACCCTGATCTGGAAAGATATGCCAACCCCCACCCCCGGCCCCGGCGAAGTATTGGTAAAAATTAAAGCGGCCGCGCTCAATCGCCGCGATTATTGGATAACAATAGGCAAGTATGCGGGAATAAAATATCCTACAATTTTAGGTTCAGACGGGGCCGGAGTTGTTGCCGAACTGGGCGAAGGCGTAGATAAAGCCTGGCTGAATAAAGAAGTAGTTATAAACGCAGCTACCAATTGGGGCGACAGCGAAGACTTTCAGGGTGCTGACTTTAAAATATTGGGCCTGCCCGAAGACGGCACATTGGCTGAATATGTTAAAATAGGCGCTGAATATTTATTTGAAAAACCCGCTTACTTAACCTGGGAGCAGGCTGCTGCCTTTCCGCTTGCCGGGGTAACAGCTTACCGTGCGCTTACTGTTAAAGCAAAGGCTAAAAAGGGTGATACTGTACTTATTTCTGGTGTTGGCGGTGGTGCGGGTACCTTTGCCTTGCAATGGGCCGTAGCGCTGGGCTGCAGAGTTTTTGTAACATCGGGCGCAGGCGAAAAAATTGAAAAAGCACGGCAATTGGGCGCACTTGCCGGAGTGAATTATAAAGCGCAGGACTGGGCCGAGGAGTTGCAGCACCTATCAGGCGGGTTTGATATAATAATTGACAGCGCACTTGGCGAAGGTTTTGCAAAGTTTCCGGACCTGTGCAAACCCGGTGGCCGCATAGTGTTTTTTGGCGGAACGGCAGGCGACATACCTGCAATAAACGGCAGAAAAATATTCTGGAAACAACTGCAGATATTGGGTACCACGATGGGCACGAGATCAGATTTTGAAGGCATGCTAAACCTGATGCAGGAAAACCAGATTGTGCCTGTAGTTGATGAGGTTTTCCCTTTACATTCGGCAGGCGAGGTAATACAAAAAATGGGATCTTCGCCGCAGTTTGGCAAACTGGTACTTATAGCTTAATCTATTGATTTAATTCGACCGTAAGTAAAGACGAATTTAGGTTTACGCAACAACAGGCAAGGTGAAACAAAACGTTGAGCCTTTTCCTTCTGTGCTCAATACAGATATCTTGCCTTTATGGTCGGCAATTATCTTTGATGCTATGTACAAGCCCATCCCAAGGCCGTTGTATTTTTTCTGCACCTGCTCGCTTCGGTAAAACTTGTTAAATACCTGGTTAAGTGTTTCTTCAGACATACCAATGCCTTGGTCTTCAACAAAAACGGATAACGTTTCGCCATCTATCCGCGTTCTTACACCTATTTCACAATCTTTACCTGAGTATTTGGCCGCATTACCTATAACGTTGCTCAACACCTGCTCTATCCTTAAACGGTCTAACAAAACCGGTATATCGTTGTCCAGATTTAACACAATTTTATTGGCCGGAATTGTAACGCGGATCAGATCAACCACATCGGAAAGAAATTCGTTAAACATCACTTCTTCCATTTGATAATCAGCTTTCCCTACCTCAATTTTAGAAATATCCAGCAGTTGCTGTATCATCGTATTCATTTTGGTAGACTGCGTTTCTATCTTTTTTAGATAAAGTTGCAGCTGCGCATTATTGCCACCCTCGGCTTTTATTGCCAGCTGGGCAAATGATCTTAAAATGGTAAGCGGAGTTTTTAATTCATGACTGGCAACAGATAAAAACTCATCTTTTTGTTCATTTAAATAGTTAGCCTCCACTAGTGCGCTTTCGCGCTCTTCATTGATCTTATAAAGCTGATAATTGCGCTGTTTAACCTCTTCATAAGCACTTATGGGTTCTGCAATTTCAAAATGTAGCTTTACCGCAGAAATTTTGGCGCGGCTAACTTTTGCAGACCTTGGTATAGAAATTTTGAGTAAAACAGTTACCCATTCATCGGCAGCTGTAACCTCCAGAAACGGCACCAGTCTTTTGGCATACTGAAAACCCTCGCTCAATTTCTTAAGGTTTTCATCTTGTTTAAACGTTATCCTGGCAGTGAGCAGAAAAATTTCTGCCTCTGGTGTTATGCCTATGCTTAGCTGCCCGTCAAAACATTTATCAATAACCTCCCGGCAAACTTCGGATACCGCTGTAGCAAAGGCAGTTTGAGTAGAAATAGTTAAGCCCAGCAACTCAGCTGTTTTAATAGATTTCTTATAGGCAAGTATAAGATCCATTTCATTCTCAAGCGATATGGCTACAACGGTTGTCATTTTCATTGCTTAATCTTTGCTATAATAACAGACATATCATCAGTATGGCGGGCAAAGTCTTTATAAATAGCAGCAGCCAGTATGCTACTGTCGCAACGGTTTATGCCGTTATGCTTCACCGCCTCCCACCTGCTCTTGATACCATCAGAGCACAAAATTAATTGTTGATAATCAGAAAAAGGCATCAACTGATCGTTCATGGTATTAGGAATATTATGGCCCACAATGCCATTGTAGGCTAAAACTGTTTTACTGTTAATACCGCCAAACAACCTGGAAGATATGTTACCTACGCCTGCAATTTTAAGTACCTTGGCTTTTAGGTCATAAATAACCACTGTAGCTACCATGCCGCGGGTTTTGCGGATATCGCGGTGCATATACCGCAAAATATCAACTGCAGAATCTTCAGTGCACAATTTGAACGATTTTACTGCCTCATTAACGGCAATATTTGCTTCTACGCCGTGGCCAAGGCCATCGGCCACCAACAGTTTAACAAAATTATCTGTCACTTTATAATAATGCCCGTCGCCACTGGTTTCTTCGCCAACTTTTTTAACAACAATTGGTCTTATTTCAATTCGTAACTTAGTACGGGTTTTTGCAGCAAGGGGTGCCTTATAAACGCGGCTTAACACAATTGTACCCCAATTTTTAACCGAATAAATATCAAACTCATCAGATAGTCGTTTTATACTGCCCAAACCATGCCCTAATGTATTACCTGATGAATATCCATCGGCCATAACTTTGTGCAGATCGCTTATCCCAGGGCCATTGTCAATGCTTATAAGTTCTAGATATTCTTCGCCGGGCCTATCAAAATAGCCCATCAGCAGTTCGCCGCCAGTTGCATATTTATGCAGGTTAGACGTCATTTCGGCTACTATAATATCAAGTTCAGCTATTCTGGTGAGCGCAAAGCCCGCTTTAACGGCAATGGCATGAATTTCTTTCTTTAAAATTGCGTAGTAGCTTCTGTCAGATGCGTTGAAGCTGGTATGTGTAGCATCAACCATTAGCCCATTTAATTATAGTTATCCGGGTGCCTTTGCCTAATTCGCTTTTTATATCAAACTCGTTAACCAGGCGTTTTGTTCCTGGTAAACCCAGGCCAAGGCTTTTGCCGGTTGAAAAACCATCTCTCATGGCCTGATTGATATCGGCAATACCGGGGCCTTTATCGCTGAAAGTTAAACGTATGCCGTTATCTCTGCCGCGCGATACTATCTCGATCAAAACCTCTCCTCCTTTACCATAACGCAACATGTTACGCACCAACTCACTTGCTGCAGTAATTAATTTGGTTTGATTAACCAGGCCCATTTTTATCCTCACCGCGTACTCTTTTACACGGTTTCTAAAAGGTACCACGTCCTGTTCTTTTACAACAGGCATGTTATCTTTATTCAGCGATATAATCGTCATTCTCGTCGGGCTCTGATGTTCCTGCTTCTGTTTGAATGATCGATCTTAACAGTTCCATACCTTTTTCAACATTTAACGCTGTGTACACACCTTTTAACGGCAAACCTAATTCAACAAGCGTAATAGCTACGGCAGGCTGCATACCTACAACAACCGTTTCGGCATCTAATAGTTTTGACATTACGCCGATATTACCAATAATACGGCCCATAAATGAATCAACAATGCTAACTGCCGAGATATCAATTAAAATACCCTGAGCACCGGTCTTGCTCACCATTTTAACTATATCAGCTTCCAGGTCAAGGGCAAGCCGGTCATACAGATCTACCTGAATGGTTACCAGCAAAAATTGCCCCATCCTAAGAATAGGAATTCTATCCATATTATTAATTTTTAACCGCCAAACGGTTGCCTTCTGCTGTTTTTCTAACTTCTAACTTTAACGACCGGAACGCGTATTGCAACGCGCTGGCCAAACTTGCTTTGGTAATTATCTGCGAAAGGTCAATCCCTAAATGCACAATGGTTTGCGCAATCTCCGGGCGAATGCCACTGATAATACAATCTGCACCCATTAACCGGGTAGCACTAACTGTTTTAAGTAAATGCTGCGCCACCAACGAGTCTACAGTGGGCACGCCCGAAATATCAAGAATAGCCACACTACTGCCTGTTTCCACAATTTCAGTAAGCAGGCTTTCCATTACCACCTGTGTGCGGGCACTATCTAAAGTACCAATTATTGGCAGTGCCAGTATACCATCCCAAACCCTGATAACCGGTGTTGATATTTCGGTCATCTCATCTGTTTGCCGTAAGATCACTTCTTCTCTCCCTTTTATAAATGTTTCAAAGGTTGTTATAGAGAAGTGGTCTATCAGGCGGCCCAGTCTGATGGTTAAGTCGTACAGTTCTTTTGCATCTTTTACTTCTTTTTGCAAAACATCAAAAAGCGCCTCTTTAAGGCTCATTACAAAAAGGCCGGTTTCTTTGGGACTAAATCCCTGCCTGGCCCGAGAAATAGAAATACCACCTAATATTTCTAACACCATATCAAAGTCGGCAGACTCTGCATTGTCTATATTGCGTTCATTTAGGCCGTTTGCAAGGGCCGATATCAACTCTTCTGACTCGGCACGAAGGTCTTCATTACTTATCAGGTCTTCGCGTAAGCCGGCGTCGGCAAGTTGGTTGGTCATCCAAAGCTCAAGAATAGCAGACTGGTGCTTCCTAAGGATTTTCGAGATATCTAAAGGCATGTTGTTGTGATTGAAATTTAAGTAATAGTACAAATTTTATTTTAGAAATAAACCTACAATACTTACTTGATAAAAAAATATATAGTAGAAAAAAGCGCAGCTTTTAACCTGTTAATGCAATATCCTGAACATCAGTTCACGTAACAGTTCTCCGTGGTCGGTAATTGAATCAACACCTTTGCTACGCAGGTCGTAATCGCGCAGGTAGCCAATTATCTGTACAGATTTTGCATAGTTATAGCTGCGTGCGGCCTGCTCATAATCTTTTACAAAATAGGGGTTCACCCCTATCTCTTTGGCTACGTTTTGCGGAGTTTTATCTTTTAAGTAGTGATACATTAATACCCGGGTAAAATAGTTATTTAAATTACCCAGTACCAATACAATTGGGTTATTTTTGGGATTAGCGGCAAAATAATTAACTATCTGGTTGGCTTTAAACACATCTTTTTTAGCCAGCGCGGTTTGCAGCTCAAACACATTGTATTCTTTACTGATACCAATATTGTCCTGAATATGCTTTAGGCTGATCTCTTGTCCCTTAGCCACGTTCAGCATCAGTTTATCAAGCTCGTTAGCAATTTTTGACAGATCGTTGCCCAGATACTCGGCCACCATCAGCGCGGCCTGTTGCCCTATGCGGTAGCCTGCATCTTTCAAATAATCTTCAACCCAGGCGGGTATTTTATTGTCATAGAGCACCGTCGACTCAAAAACCAGTCCCTGCTTTTCAATTGCCTTGTATGTTTTTTTGCGCTTGTCAAACTTGCCGTATTTATAGCAGAAAACTAATATGGTGCTGGGTAAGGGGTTTTCCAGATAGCTTAAAAACGGGTTAATGCCTTTTTTATCGTCGCTATCATTACCCCATTTCATATCCTGTGCCTCTTTTATCAGTACCACCTGGTAATCGGCCATCATGGGGTAACGTTTAGCGGCGTTAAGCACCGTCATTACATCGGTATCTTTACCGTAAAGCACGGTCTGATTAAATCCCCGTTCTGCTTCGGGCAGCAAATGGTGTTCTACATAATCGCTTACCGTATCAATATAATAAGGTTCCTCGCCATGTAAGAGGTATACAGGTTTGTACTTGCGGTTCTTTAAATCTTTCAGGATATCAACAGCTGTCATTAATTCAAAATTAAAAATTCAAAAATCAAAAAGCCCTTTTAGCGCAAGTAAATTTAAAAACGATATTAGTTTCTGAATTTTTACTTTTGAATTTTGAATTACTCAATGCATCAGCTACAACCGCTTAATCTTCCGCCGCATCCTTTTAAAATAACTGAAGTTAACGGGCAACTAACCCTGTTTGACGAAATAAGAAAGAAAACCATCATTATTACACCCGAAGAATGGGTTCGCCAGCATTTTGTGCAATACCTTATTAAAGAGAAAAAATACCCTAAAACACTTATAAAATTAGAAGGCGGGCATAAGCTGCATGGCATGGCCAAACGATCAGACATTATAGTTTTTAACAACCAGGGGCGTAAAATTTTGTTGGTGGAATGCAAGCCGCCCGGTGTGGCCATCAGTCAAAAAGTGTTTGAGCAAATAGCCCGTTATAACATGGTACATAAGATTGAGCTGTTGGCAGTTACCAACGGGCTGCAACATTATTTTTGCGTTATTGATTTTGAGGACGAGTCGTTCCGCTTTATTCCAGAGCTGCCGGTGTACGCGGGTATTTAACATCGGGGGCAGCAGGCACCAGATTTAAAATTTTATCATAAAGCTCAGTTGGTTTAAAAGGCTTTGAAACATAATCATTCATACCCGAATTGTATACGCGCTCTTTTATATCAAACAAAGCCGAAGCTGTTAAAGCTATTATAGGTATGTTGGCTTTTTTCGGATCAGCCATTTTACGAATCTCTATAGCAGCGTCAAAGCCATTCATTACCGGCATTTGCAGGTCCATTAAAATAACGTCAAAATTGCCGTATTGCACAAACTCAACCGCACGTTCGCCATTCTCGGCAATAAATGGCGTTATGTTCCATTTAGACAGCAGTTTTTTCATCAACATTACGTTAACAGGGTTATCCTCGGCAATCAGAACCCGCATAGCACTAAAAGCCTCGGCTTCTGTTTGAATAACCATTGGGGTCTTTTTATTAACAACGGTCTGCTTTTCTGTAGCTACAGGAAACTCCATTTGGAATGAAAACTCCGAACCTTTATTAACCGTGCTGTTTACATTAATTTTAAGGCCCTGCAATTCAAGCAGGCGCTTAACAATGGCCAAACCTAAACCAGTGCCGCCATACTGCCGGGTGGTACTTACAGATTCCTGTGTAAATGGTTCAAAAATAACATCAAGCCTTTCCTGTGGAATGCCGATGCCGCTATCTTTCACCAAAAAATTAACGGTAAGCCTGTCATGCCGGTCTTCAATCAATTCCACCTTTACCAATATATCGCCTTCTGCTGTAAATTTAATAGCATTACTCACCAGGTTAAAAACCATTTGGGTAATACGGGTAGGATCGCCGAATAAACTCTTCCGCTGCAATGCATTATCAACATCAAGTGTAAAATTTAAGCCTTTCTGCCGCGCGGTTATAGCCTGCCCCCCGCATATGCTGTTCATCAGATCAGCCAGGTTAAGCCTTGTTTTTTCAAATACCAATTTACCAGATTCTATCTTGTTAAAGTCGAGTACATCGTTAACTATAGAGAGCAGGTTGCTGGCCGAGAATTTAAGTACTTCCAGATTTTCTTTCTGATCAGGGCGCGGGCCACCCATCATCAACAGATCCGTCATGCCTATTACCGCGTTCAAAGGTGTGCGGATCTCGTGCGACATAGTAGAAAGAAACTCCGATTTTGCTTCGGACGATTTCTGCGCCTTCTCTATAGCGGTTTCAAACTTGCTGGCTAGCGCGTCTTCGCGATTGCTGGTGTCAGAAAGCTGCGACAAAGCTTTTGTAAACGAGGCGTAGAAGTGACTGTAAACAAATAAAATCAGAACCAAACAGGCCGATAAGCTTATTATAAATGTGGCGTCGTTAACTTTTTCTGGCTTAAGCGTTATCAGAAAAGAATTATTGTTTTGCAGCACCAGCAACAACAGCGTTGGAACAATATTAAGCGCAGAATACACATAACCCATTTTTTGGCCAAGCATATTAAAGCTGAATAATATTATCAATACTATTACGCTTACCGCAATGGCATCGGCACTTTGCCTGGCTATGTAAATATTTATTAGATGGGCAATTGTACCCGTAATAAGCGCTATGTGCGATATAGTACGATAATGCGGCTTATAGGTAAGATATTTAAATAATATGGCAGATACCAGCGTTAGCGAACCGGTAATAATACTTATAATAAAATAGTCATTGTAAAGCACCTCAAAAAACAGCATTAACGAGGTGAAAAAAGAAAGCGCTAAGCCGTAGTATAAAAGCCTTATCCGCGCATTATCCAGTGTGGATTGCCTGCCCGATAATATGCTATTTATAGAAAAGTTAAAAAAACTTGCGGTGTGGCTCATTTTTAATGCCTTAGCTTAACGCTATAAATATTGTTTTTTAAATTAATAAATTACTAAATAAGTACTAATCAATTTAAAACTATAGCGAATATGCTAAGGCAATTAACTTGCCAATCCGTCCAGGTTCTCCTTCGCTATTTTTAATTTGGCTTCTGCGTCGGCCTTTTTCTTTAGTTCGTTCTCAATTATTTCAGGCTTTGCGTTGGCCATAAAGCGCTCATTAGAAAGTTTTGCGTTGGTAGATTTCAGAAAACCTTCCAGATAAATTATTTCTTTTTCTACGCGTTCCCGCTCAGCCTCAACGTCTACGGTCTGTTGCAACGGAATAAAAAACTCGTCTATTGATACTAAAAAGCCTGCCGCGTCACTTACTTTATCGTTTACAAATAATAGCTCGCTCAAATTAGCCAGTTTAACAATTATGTATTTGTAGGTACCGTAATCAACGCCGGAGTTTGCCTTAATTAAAAGCTGCAAAGTTTCTTTAGGCGATATTTGTTTATTTTGACGAATATTTCTAACCTGTGCAATAATCTGTTTCACCGTTTCAACATCTGCCAGCAGCCGGGAATTAATTTCCCCAATTGTTGGTAATTGAGCAACGATGCAACAGTCGTCTGTCGTGCGTTCCGCAAACAAATCATCATGCCATAACTCTTCGGTTATGAATGGCATAAAAGGGTGCAATATCTTTAATATATCCTCAAAAAAGGCGATAGTGCGGTTATAGGTTTCCCTGTCAATAGCTTGCTGGTAAGCGGGCTTTATCATTTCCAGATACCAGGCGCAGAAATCGTCCCACACTAATTTATAGGTTGCCATTAAAGCTTCTGATAAACGGTACTGCTTAAAGGCATCCTCAATTTCCTGCAACCCCTGGTTAAAACGGCTTTCGAACCAGTTAATAGTTACCGCATTGGGGTTTGGCAAACTGTCATCAACCTGCCAGCCTTTTATCAGCAGAAAAGCGTTCCAAACTTTGTTGAAAAAGTTACGCCCCTGTAAGCAATCTTTCTCATCAAACATCAGGTCGTTACCGGCTGGTGAGCTTAACAACATGCCCACGCGAACGCCATCCGCTCCGTATTGGTCAATCAGATCCAAAGGATCAGGCGAATTGCCCAATGACTTTGACATTTTTCTACCCTGCTTATCACGAACAATCCCTGTAAGGTAAACGTTTCTGAACGGCAGATCGCCCTTAAACTCGTGCCCGGCCATTATCATCCGTGCCACCCAGAAAAACAAGATCTCGGGGGCGGTTACCAGATCATTGGTAGGGTAATAATAGTTAATATCAGCATTCTCCGGATCTTTAAACCCATCAAAAACCGAGATAGGCCACAACCATGATGAGAACCACGTATCAACAACATCTTCTTCCTGCGTAAGATCATTGGTTGTAAGTTGTACGTTATAAGTTGTAAGTTTTTTTGCTTCCTCTAAAGCTTCTTCTGCTGTTTTGGCAATAACATATTCACCATTTGGTAAATACCAGGCCGGGATTTGTTGGCCCCACCACAACTGGCGGCTTATGCACCAATCCTGTACGTTCTCCATCCAGTGGCGGTAAGTGTTACCAAATTTTTCAGGAATCAGTTTAACCTCGCCAGTTAAAACATAATCCAGCGCGGGTTTAGCCATCTCGCCCATTTTGCAAAACCATTGCATAGATAGCTTAGGTTCAATAACAGCATTGGTACGCTCAGAAAAACCTACCTGCGATTTATACTCCTCCACTTTCACCAACGCGCCGGCTTCTTCCAGCATAATGGCTATCTTCTTACGCGCCGCAAAGCGGTCCTCGCCTACCAGTATCTGCGCTTTTTCGTTCAGGGTACCATCGTCATTTAAAATATCAATAACGGGTAGCTTATGTTTTTGGCCCAGTTCGTAATCGTTCAAATCATGGGCCGGGGTAACCTTTAGTGCTCCCGTACCAAAATCCATTGTCACATACTCATCCAGTATAACAGGTATTTCCCGGTTTATTAACGGAATAAAAACGGATTGACCATGCAAATGCAAGTACCGCTCGTCATTAGGGTTAACACATATCGCCGCATCTGCCATAATAGTTTCGGGGCGAGTGGTAGCAATGGTGAGGTGAGTAGTGAGTGCTGAGTGGTGAGTGGTTTTGTCTTCAACTAATTCGCTGCTCACTAAGTCACTATTCACCACCGCATAGCTGATATAGTAAAGCTTCTGATTTACCTCTTTCCTTATAACCTCTTCATCGCTCACCGCGGTTTTACCCTGCGGGTCCCAGTTTACCATGCGGATGCCGCGGTAAATAAGGCCCTTTTTATACAGATGAATAAAAGTATCTAAAACCGCGTCGCTCAGCTCCGGGTCCATCGTAAAACGGGTACGATCCCAATCGCATGATGCGCCTAATTTTTTTAACTGATCCAGAATAATGCCGCCGTATTTTTCTTTCCACTCCCAGGCGTAAGTTAAAAACTCGTCGCGGGTAAGGTCTTTTTTGCTGATGCCTTTCTCCTTAAGCATAGCAACAACCTTAGCCTCGGTAGCTATACTGGCGTGGTCTGTCCCGGGCACCCAACAGGCATTCTTGCCTTTCATGCGTGCGCGGCGTATCAATACATCCTGTATGGTATTGTTCAACATGTGGCCCATGTGCAGCACCCCGGTAACGTTGGGCGGGGGCATAACAATGGTATATGGTTCGCGCCCGTCGGGCACCGACTTAAAAAATTTATGTTCCAGCCAGTAACTGTACCATTTTTCTTCGGCCTGTTTCGCCGAATAGGTTTTAGCAATACTCATAAGACCGCAAAAATACGGTTTTTAGGGTAAAATTGGGCTGTAAAATTAACTCTTCCTCTGCTTCGCTGCTTACTAACGGTAGTACAATATTAACCGGTAATATTTTTACGCAACATTAGTTATCTGCTCAACAAGTTCGGCTATCCAACTTGCAAAATAGGGTTCGGTACCGTCAACACGCTGCCATTGGCCCTCTGCATCTTTAGCTATAACTAAAACAAGCGATTCGTCAATTGATGTAAAACGGTAAACCCCGTTTGGCATACGTTTTACTATTCCGCTAACCTCGCCATCCGAGCCGGTTAACGTAGCATTAAATTCTGTAACTGTCATGATAATACAACACCCTCGTCTCGCTTGTGTTTGCGCTTATTTAACCGAAAAATGAGCCGCTTTGTAGTTTTTAGGCGTTTTACAAATATTTAAAGCCGGTATTTTAAGTCCAAAATGTTAATTATAAAAATGTTAATAACGTAGGCCAATAGCCGACATAATTTTTATTAATCATCTGTAAATAAATATTTTATCATAAAAATCAACCTACAATTCCATGTTAATAACCCAATTTCACTGTTAATAAACTGTTTATAAAAACGATTAAAAAAATTTGCAAAAAAAAGAAGATGTCCCGATATTGAAATCATCAAGAACGACGTACATTGACAGCCTCACAGGACAACAGAAAGTGAAATCGGGCAAATCTTCGGAGGAGCTAAAGATCACGGGAAAGCCTGAACCAATACAAACTGACGCGCCCGAGAGGGTCCGGCAGGGCGTAAGGTTAGCGGGGTATTATAAAGGCGAAACGCTCTATGGAGTGTGGCAGCTTGAATAATGACCTTGAAGCAATTGGAGCAAAGCCACCAGGAACTATTAAAAATTCGTTAGGACTTATGATAGATCAGCGGTAGCGCAGGAAAGATAGGTTAGTCCGTTTAGGCGGGCAGCAACAAATTGAGTAATGCAAAACCAGAGTTATTTTATCCTTCGGGTGATAGGTAATCGGTTGGGTGAAGCGAAGATGAGAGCAGGTCGGCATTGTTACACAAAACTTGATGCTTTATGATGGACTACGGTTAGTCATAAAGTTAAAAACGGGAGATCCACTTGAAAGAGCCGGACTCCCGTTTTGCTTTTAAGGGGATTTCTTTTGATTTCGGATATTAAATTTGAATTTTTGATTTCTGGCTGAGTTCTCCCACAGTTTCTAAACTAATTTCACCTCCTCTTCTGTCATTTTCAAGCGTTTTTCCATCCATGAACAGGAGCTTAAAACCTGGTAATTGTGCAAAACAGAAATGTTAACAAGCACGCGCTGTAATTGCAATACCTCACCATAATACTATTCATTCACACCTTAAAAGGGCAATCTCCAATTCGGTATTTCTTCAAAACTCGAAATCCGAAATTCGAAATCCGAAATCCCTCCATGTTAACAACCCCCTCTCCCCTGTTAATAACCTGTTTAAAACAACCCATAAAAAAATTTGCAAAACGCACAGCATGTTCCGATATTAGAATCATCGGGAACGACGTACTTTAACAGCCTTACAGGAATAACGGAAAGTGAATCGGGCAAATCTTCGGAAGCGCTAAAGATCATGGGACCGCCTGATTTACACAAAACAAAAACGGCGACAGCCGCAGAAACTGCAATGTAATTTGGATAAGGTATTATAAGCCCTGCTAATTTTTACGGAGATAGGCAGCGGTAATAATGGCTTCGCAACAGGCAGCGCCCGCAAGGGAACGCCAGCCAAAGCAAGTTGGTTATAGCTACAACAACCTGATTACTTTACGCCAGGCCAAGGCCAGACGAAAAGTTTGAAACAGGAGACCCATCGAAAGATGCGGGCTCCTGTTTTGCTTTAGGCCACTCCATAAAACGTTCCCTCCTCTTGAAACGCCTTTCAACACATAGCATCCTGTCATGTTTAATATATTTTATTGATTTTAAATTACTTACAAATATCCTATTTCAAATCGTGTTATAAAATCTACTAAAAAGATAGATTTTATAGATTTTTCTTGGATATATTAAAAATGCCCTTTGCATTTGTTGCGGCTGCCAAGCAGATCAACAATAAAATATGTTAGTTAAAGATATTATAAGCTATTTTTTGATGCGAATGCGCATAGCACAACACAGCATGTGTTGCTGCTGTTGCTGCTAATTATTTACGGATCTCATCCGCGCTAATCAATCAAAAATACTTTAATATCAATTTTCCATGTTCACTTCTTCTTTCCGGTTTGTTTCAAGCATTTTAAAGGCTGGCTTTTTAGCAATATCGTTACTACTACTGTTAAGCTCTTGGGGTAACTCCAGTCGCAACAACCTTTTTACTTCTGTAGTAAGTCAGCATCAAATGCTGCTGAACAATCAATTGCGCAGCTACAAGGCCGCTCTAGGGTATCTTCCCATAAAAAACACGCACCATAAGCTTATTGCCAACATATTTTACTCAGCTTACACGTTGAATACTAACGCCGCGCGCCCTGTTACCTTTGTGTTTAATGGCGGCCCGGGTTCGGCATCTATATGGTTGCATATGGGTTCGTTAGCGCCGGTGCGGGTACAGCATGGCGATACATCCTACAGTGATAATCCGCACACATGGCTGCAGTTTACCGACCTGGTTTTTATTGACCCTGTTGGCACAGGCTACAGCCGCGCTACCGAAGGCATCAACGAAAATCAATTCTTCGGTTTTAAGCAGGACATCAGCACAATAGCCAATTTTGTTAATCAATATTTAGCTGGCACCCATCGCACGCTAAATGATGTGTACCTGGCGGGCGAGAGCTATGGTGGTGCCCGGGCCGTGGGTTTAGCCGCTCAGCTGCAAAATGATTACAACATTAAAGTATCCGGCTTAACGCTGATCTCGCCCGCTTTAAATTATGAAACAATAACCTTTAAAGCGGGCAACGATGCTGCCTACCCGCTTTACCTGCCTACTTATGCTTTAATAGCGCAATTCCATAAACAGTTGCCTCCACAGTTGCAATCACTTGCGCCGCAGGTGTTGGCCAACAAGGTTAAAACCTTCGCCAACGGCAAATACATTAATTTGCTAAAAGGCGATACCACTGCATTAAATGAAAACTTAGATAGTCTGAGTTATTTTACCGGGATAAATAAAGAATGGTTAAAGCAACATAATGGCCGCATAACCGACCACGAGTTTGCCCGTTTGGTATTGAACGAAGGTGGCACCAGAACCGGCATTTTTGATGCACGCATGGCAGGAGTAAGTAAAAAAGGCGATCCAAGCGAAGCCGCCTTAAGAACAACCTTCCCTAAGGCACTTTCGGCGTACTTTAAAAAAGAGCTGAACTACAAAAATAATATGGCCTACCGCGCCACCATTAATGTAAGCGACTGGAACTTTGGCTCAAAAAGCGCCAACTATTACCTTAATGTAGTACCAACGCTTAAGCAAGTAATAGCAGATAACCCAAAGCTAAAAGTGCATGTAGTTGGCGGTTATTATGACTTGGCTACCCCGGTTGAAACCATTAAACAGGCCGTTGCTACCATAGGCAGCACACAAATTAGCAGTAACTACTACTATGCGGGCCACATGATATACACTGATAATGCAGTGAACGATTTGTTTTATACTGATAGCAAAAGCTTTTATACCCTATGAAGAATTAAGTATATAAGGCGGAGTGGCCGAGTGGTTAGGCGGAAGTCTGCAAAACTTTTTACAATGGTTCGAACCCATTCTCACGCCTCTCTCTTCATTAGGTTTATAATTGGTTAGTAAGTGCCCCTGCCCATCAGGGGCCTTACTTTTTTTACAAGCCAAAGCCGTAAGCAACACGCAAGCCTATTATGCCGTCGCTATAGTGGCTTCCGCTAAAGTTTTCGTAACGGGCACCTATGTCCCATTTTTTAGTGGCGTAACCTATGCCCGGCGACCATAAAAAGTGTTTGGATTGTCCGCCTTCGGATACCTCAAATGACACACCTGCCTCTCCGGCCACGTAAAAGTTACCGCCTACAAAATACTTGAACCCCACTTTAACAGGGATAATATTTGATTTGTATTTGGCCGTAAAGCCGGGGAAGCTGCCGCTGGCCGGATAACTAACAGTTTTTGGAAAAAAATGATAGATGCCACTTGTAAACGTTAAGGCAAATTTGTCAGAGATGCCGTATTGCAATCGTGGCGTTAAGCCTAATCCAAAATTGGCAACATCGGCCGTGTTACCTATTGGTACAAGGCCGTCTACCCCAATGCCGAAACGAAATTTGCTTGCCGGTACAGATTGTGCACGGGCATTACTGCACACAAACAGCGCTAATGCAATTGCCATTGCGCCGATGAATTTTGATGTTTTGGTTTTCATAAATATTTGTTTTTAAATTATAAGAACTAAACGGCAGCTTCACTTTTTATGTATTACACATAATGTTAAGATATGTTAAAGGTGATGGAACAGTTCTCCCCCACTTCCGGCGTAATACAAGCAGCAAACTCTGCACAATAACAAATCTGTTACATCCTACTGATAAACAAACAAATGCGCAGCACCTCTTTTATTTTAAACTTCAATTTGTAAGTTTACTTACTCATTCTTGCAAACCTTTATAACCAATTTATAAACTAACCTTCATGAACAAAAAACACAAATTATTTTCGCCGGTAATGGCTATTGTAATTTTAATAGCTTTACAAGTAAGCGCCATTAACGCTTTTGCACAAGGTCCCGGTGCGGGCGGCCCTGGCCCTGCCGGTGCAAGGCGCGGGCCAAGCTTGCCACCCATACCCCTGGCAGGCGATACAACGCATACCCTTGCCAGAAGCTTCGCCCCGGCTACTGCTGTTAAAAAAGCACCTGATGCCGACGGATTTATTCAGCGTTGGCTGGTACTGGAACCCGTTAAGAAAAGCGAGCGCACCAATAGTTTGCTTACTGAAAGTTATCTGAATACAACCTTTGCTTCCAGCAATTTTTCGCTGGATTATAACGCCATCCCAAAAAATGGTGAAACCGTAAAAATTGGCAGCCAGGACCTTAAATGGTACGCTTTAGACAGCAAATCTTTCAACTTTAATTTATACCACTTTAGTTACGCCACCAACAACACACGCAACGGCGTGTTGTACTGGCTGGTAACCGTCATTAATTGCCCGCAGGAGATAAAAAATGTAAGGATAGCTGCCGGCGCAAATTCGGCGGGCGGGTTTTGGCTCAATGGTAAGCAAGAGCTAATTATTCCGGGCGATAAGGATGTAATAGCAGACCTGGCTACCTCATCGCTTTTAACGTTAAAAAAGGGGAAGAACATTGTGCGTGTAGCCATTATGAACGGGCAAGGCATGGTTAACTTCTGTCTTCGTTTTCTGGATGAAAACGCAGCGCCGGTAAAAAACCTCACCATTAGTTACGAATAATTGGTCGGTCCATTTAAAATAGCATCTGAAAAAGATTTATAATGAAAAGAATAAAATTGATAGGTATCACTGCCTTTTTAGTGGCATCAATAACACAAACATCAACGGCACAAATAGGCCGGCCATTTATACATGATCCATCAACCGTGGTTGAAGATAATGGAAAGTATTATTCGTTTGGTACCGGCGGCGGCGGCATCATGTCTGACGATGGCTGGAAATGGACCAGCGGCGCTGTGCGGCCGGGCGGCGGCGCGGCACCCGACGCCATTAAAATTGGCAACCGCTACCTGATAGCCTATGGTGCAACAGGCGGCGGGCGCGACTTCAAGGGCATTATTTACACCATGTGGAACAAAACGCTCGACCCTAAATCGCCTGATTTTAAGTACTCTGAGCCGGAAATAGTTGCCACTTCTGACGGTTATGAAGATAACGACGCTATTGACCCCGGCCTGATGCTTGACCCTACCACCGGCCGCCTGTGGCTAAGCTACGGCACTTATTATGGCTTTATACGCCTGGTAGAGCTTGACCCTAAAACGGGCAAACGCGTTGCAGGCAACAAACCTGTAAATGTGGCCATTACCTGCGAAGCCTCCGCATTAATGTATCGCGATGGCTGGTATTACCTTTTGGGCACACACGCTACCTGCTGCGCGGGGCCAAATTCTACCTACAATATTTTGGTGGGTCGGTCTAAAAGCATAACCGGCCCTTATATGGATAATGTGGGCAGAAGCATGCTGCAGGGCGGCGGCAAAATGGTTGCAACTACAGATGGTGCTTTAATAGGCCCGGGCCATTTCGGGAGCATGATAATTGAAAAGGGTGTTGAAAAAATGTCTTTCCATTGGGAGGCAGACCTTAATATGGGTGGGCGCAGCGTATTGGGTATTCTGCCCATCGTCTGGAAAAACGGATGGCCGGTTGCCGGGCAGAATATTAAAGCCGGAACTTACGAAATTCAATCAGAACGCCGGGGTTTTGGCTTAGAGTTAGCTGTTGATATTGTGAGCATGCAAGGCGGCGGTGGTGGCTTTGGCGGTGGCAATGCTAACGCACCCATAAAACCCATTCCGTTTCAGCAAGTGGCCGATGTAATGAAAGCCTGGCCAACCGGCGACATCAATACCAGATTAAACGAATATATGTCTCGTCCGCATCAAAAATGGAGCATTACACCTGCCCCCGATTCCAGTGGATATTTGGGCGCGCCCTACTATAAAATTGTAATAGCCGGAACCGACAGGGCACTGGCAGCAACAGCGGATGCACGGGTAATAACCGTTCCGGCGTTTACCGGTGCGCCAGAGCAATTGTGGAAGCTTGATCAGTTAACCGATGGTACTTACCGCATAATGCCTAAGCTGGCACCCAACGCAAAGGAGCCATTAGCGCTCATATCATCAGGCGATAGCACACCCGCCCTGGCTAAGTTTAATATGAACAGCGATAATTCTAAATGGAACTTTAAGGCGCAGTGATTTTTTATTTCACTGATTTTTTGAGCGATTTTAGTGATTGGGAAAGGCTTTCCGTGTTTGCGGGAAGCCTTTTAAGCTAAGTCTTATCATCCTAAAATCTTATAAATTCTGGTTCAGACAATGAGTTTTCTCCGCTAGCCTTACCCACTTAAACCTTACCGGGTGATACAGCCATCGGAAGTTCCAGTGTAAAACAGGTGGCGTTAACGTTTGAAGAAACGATTAAGGTACCGCCGTGCGCTTTAGCAATTTCTGACGCTATATGCAACCCCAAACCTAAACCTTGCTGACCGGGTTTAATGGCTCCTCTGGAAAAAGGTTTAAACAAAATCGGGATTAAGTTATCTGCTATAGGCTCGCCGGCATTAGAAACCGATAAACGAAAAATACCTTCGGAGTTACTTGCCGTTACTAAAACCGGCTGATCTTTACTGCCATGCGTTAAGGCATTGCCCAGCAAATTAGAAAAAAGTTGCGCTATTCTGCGGCCATCTACTCTTAACGCGCCTTCAAGGTTGTAAGATTTATCTATCTGGCTATCCGGCCGGATGAGCTGATGTTCAGCTATAATAAGATCCAGGTGATCTGCAATAGCTTCATCACTAATATTCAATATAATGCCCTCCCCTAATCTGCCACGGGCAAAATCAAGAATATTTTCAATCATTTCGCGCATACGCAACGACGAATCCTGAAGGATGCGCCCTAGCCGTTGTATCCGCTCGTCGGCATTCATCCGCAACATTATCTGGGCAACATTCTGTACAGCGCCTACGGGGTTACGCAGATCATGACCAAGTATGGCAATAAACTGTTCCCGCAGTTCTGATAGTTCGCGTTCTTCTTTAAGTCGGCTTTCTGATTGCTCTAACTTCGTCACCGCATCATAATGGAAAGATATCAGATCTGCATAAAACCTGAACATGGCAATCGTTTCCTGATTTTTAATATGAGCCGGTTTGGGATCAATAGCGCACAAGGTTCCAAAAAAATCGCCGTTTCGCAGAAAAAGTGGTACGGAAATATAACTCTTTAAGCCGTAAATCCTCGGGGTGTGATGATCGGCATAATCAGGTTCCTCATCCACGTTATCAAACACAACAACCTGATGGTTCTGGCGTATCTCATGACACAAAGTGCTTTCCACAGGCAATTCTGCTCCGGGAACCAAACCAAAATTAAGCTTGTCATAACTGGCGCAGGTGATCCAGCGTTCCGGGGTAACGCGGGCTACAGCCGCAAACCCCATCCCCGTTGCATTGCAGATCATATTCAACATTTCTTCTATAATCGGTATACGCTGAACAGCGTCTACATCTGATTGGAAGTTTAACTCAAGATCTGCCATTAACTCAAAATTATGATTATTATTTTAATCGGAACTACCTGGCTGTATTTAAACTTATAATTAAATTATTTCCAATCACCGTCCGTATCAAGCAGGCCTACCAAACAATATAAACAACCATCGCAAAAGCATCACATTGTTTTCAATTTTCGTCCGCCCGGTTATTCCATTGCTAACACTTCATGAGTTTTGTTGATGCATAAAAAACACCAATTTATAGATAACAAATCCGTTACTTGCTACCTATAACCCTAACGTTTTGTACGTTTGCTTAATCGATTGCGTACATACAGAAACAACAAATAATTACAATAAAAATCTAATATGAACAGAAAACACAAATACTTAATGCCAGCTATGGCTTTTGTAGTTTTAGTAGGATTACAATTAGGTGCCGGTAATGCTTTTGCACAAGGCCCGGGTCCGGGTGGTCCTGGCGCAGGCGGGCCGGGCGGTCCAGGTGCAGGTGGACCGCGCAGGTCAAACTTGCCTCCTATTCCTTTGGCAGAAGATACAACCCACAGCATAACCAAACACTTTATCCCATCTACTCCTGTTAAAAAGGCCCCTGATGCTAAAGGCTTTATTCAGCGCTGGTTGGTATTAGATCCTATCAAGAAAAATCTGCGTGGCAACAGTGCCATCACCGATACCTATCTTAAAACAACTTTCGCTGCCGAGAATTTTTCGCCTGATTTTAATGCTGTTCCTAAAAATAATTCAACCGTAAAGGTGGCCGGCCAGGAGCTGGTATGGCACGCGTTGGATAGCAAGGCATTCAACTTTAATTTATACCATTATAGCTATGCAGCAAATAAGCAACGTGCAGGCGTATTGTTTTGGTTGGTAACGGTTATCAACTGCACCGAAGAGATCAAAAATGTAAGGCTTGCTGTGGGCGTTAACTCAGGTGGCGCGTTTTGGTTAAATGGTGAGCCGGTACTTACCATTCCGGGCGATAAGGATATTATTGTGGATAACATCGCCTCGCCGCTTTTAACGCTTAAAAAGGGTAAAAACATTGTTCGTGCGGCAATTTTAAACGGACAGGGCATGTGTAACTTTGTAGCACGTTTTATTGATGACAAAGGCGCGCCGGTTAAAAACTACACCATCAGTTACGAATAAAAATTTGTTAGTCCATTAAGGTATCAATCCATTCTGAAATAGATTTATAATGAAAAGAAATAAAATAATCGGTCTAACTGCCTTATTAGTAGCATCGATAACACAAACAATAACAGCACAAGTTGGAAGACCAAACATTCACGATCCATCAACCATTGTTGAAGACAAAGGCAAATATTACACCTTTGGCACAGGCGGCGGTGGCATAGTATCAGAAGATGGCTGGAAATGGAACAGCGGCGGTGTGCGCCCAGGTGGCGGTGCGGCACCTGATGCTATAAAAATTGGCGATCGTTATTTGATAGCCTACGGTGCAACCGGTGGCGGCGGCGACCATAAAGGTGCCATCTACACCATGTGGAACAAAACAATGGACCCAAAATCGCCTGATTTTAAATACTCTGAGCCAGTTGTTGTTGCTACATCAGACGGTTATGAGGAAAATGATGCAATTGACCCCGGCATGATGCTTGACCCTGTAACAGGCAAACTGTACCTGGTTTATGGTACATATTTTGGCTTCATCCGCCAGGTAGAACTTGACCCGAAAACAGGCAAGCGCGTTGCCGGCAACAAGCCTATTAACGTTGCTATAGTTTGCGAAGCTGCCGACATGATCTATCACGACGGCTGGTATTATCTGTTAGGTACCCATGGCACCTGCTGCGCAGGCGCTAACTCAACTTACAACATTGTTGTAGGTCGCTCAAAAAGTGTAACGGGTCCGTTTATTGATAACGTAGGCAGAAGCATGCTGGAAGGCGGCGGTAAAATGGTGGCTTCTACCATTAGCGAAACTTTGATAGCCCCCGGCCACTTCGGGCGTATGGTGCTGGAAAATGGCGTTGAAAAAATGTCTTTCCATTACGAAGCTGACTTAAACCAGGGCGGTGCCAGCGTATTAGGCATACTGCCCATAGTTTGGAAAAACGGCTGGCCAACAGTAGGCGAAAATATTAAAACAGGCAACTACCTCATCCAATCAGAACGCAGAGGTTATGGTTTGGAATTGGCTGTTGACCCGGTAGATATGGCGCGTAGCGGTGGTGGCTTTGGCGGCGGTGCCCGCACAGCTGCCGCTCCGGTAAAACCTGTTCCGGTACAGCAAGTAGCTGATGTGAACAAAAATTGGCCAACCGGCGACATCAACATCAGAATAAGCGATTATGTTGGTCGTCCGCACCAAAAATGGAACGTTAGCCCTGCGCCCGATTCAAGCGGATACATTGGTGGCCCATATTATAAAATTGTGATTGCAGGTACCGACAGGGCGCTGGCGGCAACCGCGAACATGAATGTAATAAGCGTTCCGAAATTTACCGGTGCTCCTGAACAACTATGGCGCATAGACCAGTTAACCGACGGAACTTACCGCATAATGCCTAAAGTGGTGCCCAACTCAAACGAAAAAATGGCCCTTGTATCAATAGGCGACGGCACACCGGCATTGTACAAATTTGATATGAACAGCGACAACTCTAAGTGGAGCTTTAAGCTGCAGTAGTTTATATCATTTCACAGATAACAAAAAAAGGCTTTCCGGATTTTCGGGAAGCCTTTTTTGTTGGTTGTTGTATTAATTAAAAAACCGCTTCGCTATGGGATTGGCCAGTATTTTGCTGACGGCTAAATCAGCACCGTAAGGGGTAAAATGATCCTTATCAAACATATAGGGGCTGTAATGGGCACCCAGCGGCGGGAACTTGTTTTTGTTAATGATCTCTATATAATAAGGCTTAAAATTTGCCTTCATAAAATCATTTATTTTGTAACAGCCTTTGTTTACATAAACGTCTGTCAGGTTTTTGTTAAACTGCAGTTCTTTGGCCTTCAATACGGGGTAGGTTACACTGTAAATTTCGTTCTGCCCAATTATAATGCTGGGTATGTTGTGCCTTTCAAGATAAGCTAAAGTTGTGTCCAAACCTTTCTTTACCTCCCTTTGCCTGCCCCTGTTAACCCAATTACCGCTGATGATGACTCCATCAATTTGATCAGCATTTTTCTCTACAAATACTTTAAAGGCATAATTAATCAGCTCTTTGCAAAGTTTTTTGCCTTTTTTCTCATCAACAAACGGACTGCATCCGCTTGCCGCGGCAACCATTACGTTAATGTTATCACCCTTAAACCGCGCCCGCAGGGCCTCAGACAGATCAGTAGCATGGCTATCACCTATCAACAAAAAATTCTTACCTCCGGGGTTTATGCTCAGGCATTCGGCCTGGTTATACTCACGGAAAGCTTTATGCTTTGTTGTTAAAAAGCAACCCCTAACATCTATCCTGGTATCATCCGGGTGTTGCTTTATGTAGCCGGCAACCATCAGGGCATCGTGCTTAAAGGCTATTTTGTTAACATCAACATAGGATAAAAATCCAGTTAGTAAAACCAGCACCAGCGCACCCGCCAAAACAGGCTTGCTGCTTTTAAAATCTAACGACTCAACATATTTAAACGACAAATAACCCAGCGCAACCGAGATTGAAGTTAATACAATAACAGCCGTGGCGTTTAAAGGAAACCCTAAATACTGCGCCACAACATACACCGGCCAGTGCCATAAATACAGCGAGTAGGATATTTTGCCTGTACCCTGCACCGCACTAAGCCTTAATGCCTTAAAATCGCAGTTTACGGCTACAATTAAAAACGTTGCCAACACCGGGATCAGGGTGTACCCGCCCGGCCAGTCCATGCTGCTTTTTAAAAAATAAAACGAAGCGAATATTACCGCGTAGCTCGCAATTGCAATTACCCTTCGCGCTATTATGTTGATCTTTTTTACCCAATCCTGGCACAAAAATGCCAGGCCACCAAACATCATTTCCCAGGCGCGGCTATGCAGCAAAAAAAAGGAGCCATCTTTATCTACCGTGGTATACCATATAGCTGCCGCATAGCCAAGCAGTATAAAAATAATAAACCCGTACAGGTAAAGCGTTCTGTTTTTTACCCACCTGTTTACCAGCAATAAAATTATGGGGTAAATAATGTAAAACTGCCACTCGGCAGAGAGCGACCAGGTGTGCAGCAGTATGTTGGTGTCCGAAGCTTCTGCAAAATAACCGGCGCTTTGCCAGTAAACAATATTGGAGACAAACAGCACACTGGCAGCAGCATTGCGCTGGTTAAGCTGGTAGCTATCCGGAAAATAAATAAAAAAGCCGCCAACCGTTAATACCAGCACCAAAGCCAGCAGCGCCGGGACTATCCGCTTCAACCTTCGGCCATAAAACTCCATAAGCGAAAAATTACCGCGATACAAACCGCCGATAATTATCTTGCTCATTAAATAGCCCGAAATAACAAAGAAAACGTCGACACCTGCAAAGCCACCGCCCACCCACGCAACTTTATAATGAAACAGCAGCACGCCAATAACCGCTATTGCCCTTAAAGCGTTTATATCATACCTAAAATTTTGTTGCTTAGCCTCGGTCATTCAGTACTTACAATAGCTGTAAGGTTTAGGCGCCAAAATTAGTATTTAGCGGGTAATTTTTAGCTGTCTGAACTATGATTTGTTGGATTAAAGGATTTAGGATTTTTAAGCGGCTCTTAATCTTATAATTCTGGTTCATACAATTTGGGCGTTTCCCTGCGGGTCAGGCTTTCCGCTCATACGCCTGCAGGCCTTAGGCGCGAGGCCGGTATCCGCTGCAATCCTTAACGCAAGTGGTTGTCTGAACTATGATTTGTTGGATTAAAGGATTTAAGGATTTTTATCGCGGCCATGGACACCGTGGTTATTTACCCGCTGTCCGAACGTCTCCGACTTCGGACGAGTATGCCTGTAGTATTAAGACTACATTTCAAACCCCTACGCGATAGTCACAGACTATCAACATAGTAGTCCGTAGTAGGACAAACGGGCAGCGGTGGTAGATTGCCCTTTTATAAAATAAATTTAAATACTTATGCTAACCAGTCTGCAATCATCCGCTTTTTTTTCCACTTTGGCCAAGTATCTTCACTCCGTCATCAGATATGCCGGATTTCTTATACTCATCAATCTGCGCGCCAACAGAATCGATAAATTCTTGTGGGACCTTAACCGTTGGGCCGCCCGAAAAATGCCAGCCATTTGCTGATTTCTTCAGGTTAAAATATACGTCATCAGCTGTGTTTTTGTTGACGAACAAATATTCATCTTTTTCAACAGTAACAGGGCCTGCTAACACCGTTCCGTTAGGGGTATTGATATATGCTATAAATAATTGTCTTGGCATAATGATAGATTGTTGAATGCAAAATAGATAAATATTGATTGAATTACAATGAATATAATGCAACAAATTAAATTGCGGCTCCCCATCCCCATTCGCCAATTCAAGCGTCTCTCGCTTGAATTAACAATTTAGTGAGCGTCTTCGCTCACAAAGCATGCTTAAATACATTTTTTAATATTAATGCGGTGAAATGCAACGCAAGCGAAGATGCTTGCATCAGGCTACGTTAAAGCGCGGACGCTTGAACGGGCGGGGGACTTGCGGTATTTGAATTTTTACTGTCAAAAAACAATCAAATTTATGTACATTTAGCCTCAGATTGACTAACGCGGTGTTTAATATCCCCTATAGTTATGCTTTATCACATTTATGAAAATGGTAATCCTTCCTGCTGGTAATTTAAATATGTATTTACCCCGGCAGATTTTTTGCTTCCTTATAATTATCATATTACTTTGCATAGCTTTTAAAGCGAATGCCCAGTTCAAGCGAATTTATATTGATAACAATGCTGATACCTATGTTCAAAAAATCAGCATGTATTCGGCATCTGAAGGATTTGTAGCTTTTAATAACTGTATTGGCTTTACTACAGATAGCGGGAAAACCTTCGTAAAAAAATTCATACACACCGGGAATGTAAACTTTCAAAACGTTCCGGTAAATATAACCTTCGGTTTCTTCACAAACGGCATTAAGGCTTTTGACAAAAATAAAATAATAGTTTACGGCAATTATGCGCTGGTTCCGGCTATTCTGATCTCAACTGATGGTGGGAATACCTTTAAACTCGTTTATCATTCACAACACCGCGTTATTCCCGGTTCCACGGTAACTGATATGGCATTTGCAAACAACGGAGCGATTGGTTATGCCGTAGATTATGATCAGATAATAAAAACCGTTGACGGAGGCATGACATGGACAGTAAGTGCAACTTACAACAATAGTTATTTAACAAGCATGCAGGTTTTTAGTGACGCCGTGATCTACATTTACAACCGGTCTGGAGATGCCATTTATTCTTCGGTTAATGGGGGGCTTGCCTGGCAAAAAATTACACAACCCGGCCAGTTTAGATCGGTTTACTTTCTTAACCCGGGTTTGGGCTGGCTGAATGGTGTTGATGATTTTGTTTATAAAACAACAAACAACGGAGTAACGTGGACCAAGCAAAACGATGCGCTTCTCTATTCTTTTTCAGCAGAGCAGCTTATATTTGAGAACGACTCTACGGGTTACGGTTTAAAAGAGGTTTTGTACAAAACCACTAACGGTGGTAAAATATGGGAGCCTTTCCCCTCCATAAAAAACAATTCGGGCCAGGGGCTCGGTATATTCGACATGCAGATACTGGGCAACCAGATTTGGGTAGGTGGGTCAAACGGCTATTTGGCACTAAGCACCAACAAAGGCGGCCCAACTATACCGCGGGTTTACTTTTCAATTGACGAAAGCGCAGTTTCAGGCGGGGGGCAGGTTAAGTTAAATAATTTTGGAAAAACAGGTTATAAATACAATTGGTTTAAAAATGGCAAATTAATTAGTAAGGCTTACAATGCTTCTTATTTACCAGACATTTATAAACC
>Ga0247814_10000069_pt1 | contig 101511 bp, 97 predicted proteins | sample UWRJL179409R1_FD_179947 | JGI IMG/M metagenome (GOLD analysis project Ga0247814, IMG submission 179947) | Plant litter microbial communities from Arlington Agricultural Research Station in Wisconsin, United States - UWRJ-L179-409R-1 | ecosystem: Environmental > Terrestrial > Plant litter >... | reverse complement strand
AGCGTGTTATGCAGCTGCATAACGAAGGGCGCACCGGGAGGGGCATAGCCACTGAGCTGGGTTTATCGTTCTCGGCTGTGTTTAGGATTATTAAGAAGTTTGGGAAGGAGGAATAAGTGATAATGAAAATTCTGCCATAACCGATACTACCGGCGTATTACGCATCGCTCGTTGGTCTTCTGCGCGCCCGCCGTTGTTGTGTCTTATGACCAACAACCGAGCGCGGGCCGGTTAGCGATATTTGTAATTTACCCACATAGCCGGTATAAATTTAGATATAATGCTAAGTTTTCTTATCGGTAATGTAGTGAACTTTCCATGTTACATTTAGCAAGCCGGTTAAAAATCCAAGTTAAAACCCGTTGTCCCGCACACGTGTTGTTGGTATTAAGACACAACAACGGCCACCACACGCTAATACTAACAAGGGCAAGCAATCTCTGCGAGATAAGCTGTGCGTGTTAGTCACGAGTACTCTCCCCACTCGCCCGGCGCTGCATACCTCGCGCCAGAGGGGAGCGAGGGACTAAATTTGGACTATAATCCGACCTAATTCCGTACCGATTCAGTAATAATTCAGTACCAATTCAGTATTGATTCAGTACCAATTCAGTACACAAATGTAAAAAGCATCTTTACGAACATACTAAAATAAAAGCTTTAAACAATTGATTATAAATACGTTAAATTCCTTTACAAAGGACACCAACGGCAGGAATTATGTGAAAAAAAAAAATATAAAAAAAAAATTATAAAAATATTAATGTGATATCTTTGTAAGAACAACAACAAGACTAACAAACACAACAAGACTAACACACACAACAAGACTAACAGACACAACAAGATTAAAAAACACAACAAGATTAGCAGACAAAGCATAATCAATAACAAGACGACAAACATAGCATCATCACTGCTATATACAAGGGCAACACACTTTCATCAAGAATATTAATATAAAAGAAAACCCCTTAGGTGACTAGACCTAAGAGGCTATTTAAAACACAGTTGTACAAGGATTAGGCCCACATAGGCTCGAGCCCCTGATATTGTCACTACAGCGAAAAAGACTGTTCTGCGCTATTGGGGGTTTCCTTTTGCGTTTATCTGACAAATATAATCTAACCTTATTAACATTTCAATAACACTAAGTATAGAAATGTCCTTTTTCAGCGACGTATTAACAGGTTTTAATCAACATGCAATGTTAATAACCTGTTGAATTCAATATTTTGGAATTGATTATCAATGATTTAAATCAATGTGGATAACTATTGGGCATTGTTAACTATGTCGGTTTAAATTGCGCCTATACCCCTACCCTGGTGCGAGTATGCATGGCATGCGGGCTGAGTACTCATAACCAACATACTCCTATACCTATCGAAACTTTCAATGTTACATTTGACAAGCCGGTTACAAATCCAAGTTTGAAACCCGCTGGCCCGAACACATGTTGTTGGTCATAAGACAAAACAACGGCCACCACGCATTAACACTAACAAGGGCGAAATTATTCACTATCAAGTTGTTATAAAATGTTAATAATAATTACTATAATTGTTAGATTATACCTTTATATGAGTCCTATACCAGACTTTGATCACAATCATGTACTTCCACCCCATTTAGGTAACCCGACACTTAAATCTGATTTATCGCCGTATAAATGCAGTATATTGGAATTGTGTACGAGGTTTTCGACCTCGAAAGAACGTATAGACATACTATTGGGTTTTGTGTCGTTTAGAATGAAAATGACTGAACAAGGTATTATAAATGGCTTTCAATGGTTGGATGGCAGTTTCATAGAAAATATAGAGAAGTCAGAAGCCAGATATCCTAATGATTTGGATCTGGTAACTTTTTATGGAGGATTATCGTTAGATGAACAGCTTCGGGTAAAAGCGGATTTTCCGGAATTTGCAAATCCTCTTTTGGCTAAAACAAATTATCATTTAGACCATTATCCAGTAGATTACATGTTTCGTCCGGATTTCACTGTTGAAGCAACTCGATATTGGATTCAGCTATTTACTCATAATCGAAACAATGTGTGGAAAGGAATACTCCATCTACCTATTAACACTTGGGATGAAGATTTGGAAGCGCTGGATTATTTGAAAGGGGTTATTATATGAGTTTATTTAGAGATAGAGAGAATCTTTTAGCTCAAATAGTCGACACCGAAAAGATGTTGGAATTGGTGTTGGATCACCCTCTTATGTCCGACAGTATTCGCGCCAAACTTGACGGTTTATATAACAAATTGAAGAGTATTCCTGACGAGATATTCGAGCCAAAAATAAGTCTGTTGTTTAGTGGCGGTGCGGTTAAAGGGTCGATAGGGCTTAAGTCTTCGTTTATAGGGAAAACGTTAGTGCCCTTTCAAGAAATGGTAAAAACACAAGCTGCCATAGTGCGATTTGGAAGCGTAGCTAAGCGTGGTCAAGCGAAAAAAGGGCCGAACGCTGAAATGTTTATTACCTCATTGCCGGTGGGGTCTTTTGGTGTAGAATTATCGCAACTTTCAGCTAACGACTTGTTTGCAGAACATGAAGTCTCGAAGGCCCTCAAACAAGTAATTTATCTAATTAGAAACGCCGCGACTAGTGATGAAGCATTCGAGGCAGCTATTATTAATACACCGAGGAGAAACCTAGCTAACTTGAAAAAATTTTATAGAGAGATAGCAGAAGAAAAGTCTTTTTTAAAGATGGAATCCGGAGAATTGGGTTTAACTATTTCTGAAGACGAAGTCCAGCTGGCGTACAATCGGATTGCTGCGACAGAAGATGAGGAGAACGAGAAAATTGTTGATGGAATACTTAGGGGTATTCTATTGGATTCCGGAAAGTTTGAAATTCAAGACTTAGATGGCAATAAAATATCGGGATTTATAAGTGAAGAGTTGAGCGAGGAAACTTTAATAACCTACGATCATCTATTTCTAAACAATCAATGCAAAATCCATCTACAGCAACATACAACAAGATTTATCACGGGCAATGAAAAAATTGATTATGAATTATTGCAAATCCTAGCTTAAAACGACTTCTTGCTCCCGCAAGCGTCACGCTTAAATTAAAACCAATACATTATTAAATTGAGCAAAAAAATTCTGCGCTTGTTGGTCTTCTGCGCGTCCGGCGTTGTTGTGTCTTATGATTAACAACGGTCACCACACGTTAACACCAACAAAAGCCAGAGAAAAAATAACTGAAACCCCGGCTACAAGCTGTAAAGCCTGCGGCCGGGGATTTTTTTTGCATAAAACTTAAAGCTTTAAATTAAGGCTGTAGCCAAATTGCAGCTGATAAAAATCCTGCCTCCTGTCGTCAAAATTTAAATAATTTGAAAACCTTACAAAAAACTTGTCTTTAGGCTTGGTGCCGGGGTAATAAAACAAGGTGACCGCAAAATTCATCAGCCTGCTGTAGCCCGAATTTGGATAATAGTTGCTTGCATTAAGGTGTTGGAGCATAAATTTAGCAGACCCATCAAAACCAAAATTACTGAGCCTTGTGCTACTAAGACCAGCTTCAAAATAAGGCGTGTGCAGCATACCAATCGTTTCAATGGAGTCTTTTTCATTCTTGCTGTCTCTAACGGAAAGATTAGTAGCATTAAACTGATAGCCGGCGTTAATATAAAATGAGTTGGAGGGGCGAAAATCCATGCGCAGCAAATTAAGTTTAAGGCCCACATTTAAAAAGCTTCGCTGAAAAAATTCCATCCGTTTTACCGGCTGGTTGGGTTGTGTAATTTTTATCGTATCGTATTTACTATCAAATTTGCTCAATCCAAAATAAGGCTCCAAAGCGTAAAATGGGTAGATAAAGCCTCGTGCATACCTGTGCAAATATATTTTTGATTTTGCCTCAATTTGCAGCAAGCCATTAGCCTGGTTGTTAATGGCCCCTAAAAGGTCTGTAAAAACCCTGAAATCAACAAAGGAGTTTAAACCGTTATTGGCAAATACCTTTACCTCTTTTATTGGGTGCACCTTGCCATTATTTAAATAAAGCACCGCGTCTGATGGAAAGAAGTTGAACCTTTTTTCAGACACAAAATTTATGGCATCCTTTAAAAAAATAAAACTACCATCCTGAGGATTTTCCAACTTTTGATCAAAATGTTTCTCTATTGTTAGCAACGAAACGGGCGAATTATTAATGTAATAGCTATTATCATTTAGCTCAACCCTGATATATTCTATCATACCTTCGGTTATTTTTACAACAACCGAGTCAATGTCTTTCAATTTGGCGTAGTTGTCCGGATCGCTCTTATTCACTCCGCTTTTTACCGGAATAGATAAGTATTTGGTTTTTGTAATTGTATCAGTTATCAAAAGGTTATGCAATTTACTTAACCGTGCTTTATTTATACTTTCGTCCAGTTGTATTTTAGATTTGAAGTCGGTGTTAAACCTGTTTTCCAGCACCGTAGCTTTACCATTAATAACCAATTTTCCGATGTAGGTACGGCTGGTATCGCCGTCCAGTAATTGTGCCCTTAGCGTACTCAGGTCTGATTTTAAGTCATCGGCTGATTTGATGAGTTTATTTTCAATGGTTTTTGAAACATCGCTTGATGGCTGATAAAAAATTTCCTTACCGGCTCCTATCTCTCTATTGGTTCCATCAAATTTCATGGTTACTTTTAACATGCACGGAAGCGTTAACGATGTATCAGCGCTTAACTTTATTTTGAGTGTCTGTACCGGGTCGTAACCGGCGCCAAATGTCATCTTACGCGTTTTAGGCGAGAACACATCCTTATCGGTATTGCTTTGTGTTACCTCAACTACAATATGATAGGCCGTACTGTCGCGACCGCTTAACTCGTATTCAATTTCTACAGGTATTTCCTGCTCCTTATCCGTTTGATAAACAACAAGCGGATTTTTGCCTTTAAATTTTAATTTGGGGGCTGTGCCCTGGGCTTTTAAAGCCAGCGGCAGCAAAACAAACCATGCTACAGCTAAAAGGTGGTAAAATAATTTCATAATTGCGTTGCATTAGGTGTAAGTAAGTGTATAAAATTTATTTATATCAAAAATTAAATTACAAACCGCGGCCCTGCTTCAACATATTTTAACACGCTAAATAGCAACAGAAATTTAAGCCGGAGCATTATAGCAAAACGGGCGATAACAATATTTTAAGCGCATATTAGTTTTTTATTATAGATCTAATTTACAGCCTCAAACTCATAAACTTACCCGTAAAAACACCATACTTAAATTGTATTTTCACCCCTTGCAGTTCAGAGCATGGGCTTGAGACGCTAATACCAATGTAAAAATCAGGCAATCTCACATCTGGCGCGCGCATGCAGCGTTAGCAACGCGCATTGAGTACTCGTGCACCCTAATCGGCCAAACGCTCACGCATGTATAACCAAGCGTATAAACTATTTAACCAAATCAATTTTAAAACTGCTGCAAAGCCGTTGCCATTACAACATCTTGGCCATTTAAAATATCGGCTACAGATGGTTGATCAACCACATCCGGGTAGGTGCCGTGGCCAAAGTTTTTGTTTTGATCAACCGCGTTTATATATTTTAGTAACGGGATAGACACTTTTAAACCAAGGCCTAATTTAGCTTCGGGCATCAGGCCGCTGTTGTTGCCCTGGTAACCGCCGCCCGTTTCTTCGCCAACCAACAGGGCACGTTTGTTATATTGCAGCCCATGCTGGCGCGAGTATGCAGCGAGGGCCATGTGTGCGTAGAGTACTCGTGCCGCGCTCGCTAAGTAAATTAACAAAAAGTCACGTGTACATCCCTTGCTCCCGCAAGCGTCCCGCTTGTGGTTAATGACGTGTTCGGCTCTACCCTTGTTGGTCTTCCGCGCACCCGCCGTTGTTGTGTCTATTAGCAACAACAGAAGCGTGGGCCAATTATCGATATTTTTTAATTTGGCAACATGACTATAATTTTTTTCGTCCCAGCAGGGTTTCCTACGATAAACCCTGCGGAGACGAAATGGAATTTTTCAATTGAATATTTTAATCGATAATTATGCTTTTAACTGCCCTGTCAAAAGCTTGGTCTTTAATTCCAGGCACTTTTAATCCCTCAGCACGGAATACGGTAAGATCCGTCATACCTAAAAATCCAAGAAACGCTTTTAAATAAGGCGCTACAAAATCATTCATTTTTCCTGGCCCTTCTGAATAAACGCCACCAGATGACATTGCTACATAAACTTTTTTTCCTGTTATCTTTCCGATAGGGCCGTTTTCGCCATATCCAAATGTTATACCCGCCCTGGTAATATGATCAATCCATGCCTTTAACGATGAATGTATGGTAAAGTTGATCAGCGGTGCACCTATTACGATAATGTCTGCGGCGAATAATTGTTTAACTAAATCATCAGATAAGTTAATAGATTTTTTTTGTTCTTCGGTAAGCTGATCGCCGGGAACAAAGAATGTATGAAGGACCTCAGGTGTAAGATGCGGTATGCCGCTCTCTACAAGATTTAATTCTTCAACGGTACTGTTTGGATACTTGTGCTGAATTTCTTTGACGATGGCATGGCCTAATTTGATACTGTACGATGTTGCACCTTGTATACTTGACTTTAAATGCAGGATATGTTTCATAAGATTGATCTGATTAATTATCAAGCGCAAAACTATGGTGGCGTTGTGATAAAAAGAGCGTTGTTACCTAAAGGTAATCGCTTACATTGGGGTAAGTGACTATCTTTGCCGTTATGAAAGTTGTTAAAAATGAGCCACTAATGGGCAAGGCAGAGTGTGCCGGGTCGCTAAAAAACGTTCTTGATGCGCTATATGTGCTGAATGGAAAGTGGAAGTTGGCTTTGATACTCTCGCTTGTACAATCGTCCAAACGTTTCAATGAGATCCAGAATGAAGTTGCTGGGATATCTTCCAAAGTTTTAGCTAAGGAATTAAAAGATTTGGAATTGAATGATTTTATTAAACGCCAGGTTTACCCCACCATACCCGTTAGCATTGTTTATGAAGCTACCGATTACAGCCAAACGTTAAAAAATGTGTTGGGTGAATTAAGTGCGTGGGGTGAGCAGCACAGAGAAAAAGTTAAAGAGAGTATGCGAAAACACTTTTAATATGGTGGTATAAATTAGGTTTTCCCGTCCGTCTAAGCGTACAAAAATTGAAACTTCCCTTAAATCAAACCTTTCAAAACTAATACCAATGTAAAAATCAGGCAATCCCTACTGCTTTTACAAAACCATGAAGCTTGTGCTAAGGTTAATTACTCATATTCGCTTAAAAAAAATATCATGGCACATCTGTTCTCCCCTCTCCAAATAAAAAACATCGAATTTAAAAACCGCATTGTGGTATCGCCCATGTGCGAGTACAGTGCCGAAGATGGTTTTGCCAACAATTGGCACCTGGTGCATTTGGGCAGCCGGGCAGTGGGGGGTGCGGGACTGATCATTACTGAGGCAACGGCTGTATCGCCCGAAGGACGCATCAGCTATGCCGATTTGGGTATTTATAAGGATGAGCATATTGAAAAGCTAAAGGAAATAACAGATTTCATCCATCAGCATGGTTCTGTAGCGGGTATACAGCTTGCTCACGCGGGCAGAAAAGCAAGTCATGAGGTGCCCTGGAAAGGTAATGCCCAGCTCTTGCCGGATGATGCTAACGGATGGCAAACTTACGGGCCAAGTGCTATCGCTTTCAGCGAGGGGCAACTGCCGCCCGTTGAATTGGATAAGACCGGCATTGAAAAAGTTAAAGCGGATTTTAAGGCAGCAGCCTTGCGCGCCCTGCAGGCGGGTTTTAAAGTGATAGAGCTACACGCCGCGCATGGCTACCTGCTGCACCAGTTTTACTCGCCGTTGAGCAACCACCGTACAGATGAGTATGGTGGCAGTTTTGAAAACCGCATACGCTTTACTTTAGAAATTATTGAAGCTGTGCAGCAAGTTTGGCCTGCCGAAAACCCGCTGTTTGTGCGCCTGTCTGCAAGTGATTGGACAGAGGGTGGCTGGACCATTGAAGACTCTATACAACTGGCCCATATTTTAAAAGATAAAGGTGTTGATCTGATAGATACTTCATCGGGCGGTAATGTGCTGGCGCGGATACCGCTTAAACCGGGCTACCAGGTACACTTTTCCGAAGCAATACGCAAAACAGGCATACTTACAGGCGCGGTTGGCCTTATTACAACGCCTACCCAAGCCGATGAAGTAATACAAACCGGCGAGGCCGATATGGTGTTTTTAGCACGCGAATTGCTGCGCGATCCGTACTTTCCTTTACGTGCGGCGCATGTGCTGGGGCAAAATGTTAAATGGCCCGAGCAGTATGAGCGTGCCAAGTTGGTAATTATTTGATCAGCTACCGGCCTTTAGGGCTTGGCATTTAACATCACCATACAAAAAGGGTTTACTGGGTTTGTTTGCCTGCGTTGGCATATAAAGCTAATTCTGAAGATATAAAAGTGCAGCGTGGCCGCCTGGACAGGTTTTTTACGTGCACCTGGTTGCTGCCAAATTTTAAAGCGGACAGCGGGATTGTAAAGAACCGCAGGTTTTTTTTGTTGGCGTAAGCAGTAGTCACTATTATTGGCGAGAACAATTCGCTATTTTCTGATTGGTATTCTTGCAGCTTAGTGCCATTTATCCAGGCCTCAATTTCGTTCTTGTCATTTGGCGAGTTAGTTTCAAAGCGTATAACTGCATTTTTAAAATTGCCGCGAATATCATCGGCTATGTATACCTCATATGTAGCTTCATCTTTAGCCGGAAATATTTTTCCGAACATGGTTCCGTTATTAGCATAGGTGCTGTAAACCTTGTCGGCTTGTTTAAGTTTGTTGATGTCTTTTAAATTTGACAACAAACCAGTTGACAACACCTTTAACGAAGCCGCCGGAATGGTATAAGTGTTAAAAAAGCTGATTCCATCAGCGCCGCGCTCCAAAAAGCTCAAAATTGCTGCCCGGTAGTTTTCCGGAGAAACATATCTACGATCTTGCACCTCATGACCCGTGCCGCCGCCTCGTTGGTAATTTATGCTATTTATTTCACCAAAGATCCTGGCGTTTTTTCTTTTCGCCACAAATTCTTCAATGCCAACGTCAGTAGTGTTTATATAATGGGGAGATACAGTTATTCCACTTATCAAACCCGCTTTGTCCCAATTCAAAACGTCTAAGCCAATATCGTAATTGGCTTTTACCGTTTGCAGCGCTCGCACATTTAATTCTAATTGCTTATTTTTTTGTTTCCCAATGCGGGTTAACAGGTCTCTAATACGCTTAACATAATCAGTCATTATAGGTCGGCCCGTATCTATGTCTTTTTGGTGAAAATATATGGGGGCGCGTTGAAAATCCAATTCTATACCGTCCACATCATAATTTGTACATATCTCTTCAATAATTTTAAAATAGAAATCGCGTACTTCGGGAACAAGGTAATTGAACACCGCCGAAGTGTCTGTTACCTGGGTAATTTTGCTTGATCCCAGCTTGTATTCAGGGTGGCTTCTCCAAAAATTGTTATGCGTAGGAAAAAGAGGGTTGTATATGTAATGACTATCATTCATACGAATGTTTACAACGAAACGCTTACCAATTTTCCGGGTATAAGTTAAAGCATCCTTTAACGGATCTCCTCCGTTCTGCAGGTTTTTTATCATATTATTCCATGCGGGATATAGATTAGTAGCTCTTGGAAACAGGTTGGGTTCTTTCCAGGTCAAATCAACTGATGAGGGATAATTGTAAAAGCGCCATGACATAGGGGCACATACTACGGTAGTTATATCCGTGTTTTGTAAAGGAGCAAATTGTTTTTCAATACCTTTTGCCGACGATGTACCCAACAGTTCCGTGTAATAACGGATATCCATGTTGGCCGTAATTGATTTACTTACACTGGGAACCAATTTTGTAGAGAACTTTTGCGCATGTATAGTGCTACAGCCCATCAATAACCACAAAATAAGGCCAATATTAATTGAATAAGAAAGGGGTATTTTTTTCATGCCACTATGTTTTTGTGTAACCATGCACTTTGCTATAAAAGTACATAATAATGATAAGACCACACAAACCACAAAAAGTTTACAGGCTTAATGAAATTAGCAGGAAAAATTACAATCCGTACGCTTTATCTGGCATTTATGGTTTAAGGTAAGGGTTGTTTTACCGCCCCATCTGTACTACAAACTTGTATTGACTGCTGCGTAACTAAACACCTGTACCAGCATTTTAAATAAAGCGCCCCTTTCGGGGCGCTCTTGTAAATGGATGGGCCAAATACCAGATCAGTTTTTACCTTCCTTTTTATCTGTCGGCAAAACAGCTGTTTCTGCATGTATTTTTTTCAATAGGTCATTACCTATCAGTGCATCAATCAGCCCGTTACCCTGGCCGCTTGCTCCGCTCACCAGTATCTCTGGCACCAGTTTAATGTGGTTAGCGGCAAGCGTTTCGGCAACACGCACAATGGCGTACTGTTCAGAGCCCATTGCTTCAGTTTTTTGCTTGGTAACTTCTGCTTCGGCTAAGCCTACCGCTTTAATTTTGCCCGCTTCAGCGGCGCCATTTAAACTGGTTGAGTTGGCATCGGCGGTTGCGTTAACTGTTTTAACTTCAGCGTCCGCTTTAGCGTTAATGGTTTTTACTTCGGCATCAGCTTTGGCGTTAATGGTTTTTGACTCCGCCTCGCCACGGGCAGCAGCCACTTTTGATGCAGCCAGCTGGGTATTGATCTCAACCTGCCGGGTTGATTTTACCACCTCGGGCTGCATATCGGCTCCGGCCTTGGCGCTTTCAAATTCCTGGCGTTCCAGCTGCGCGTTGCGTTGTATCTCGTAAGTGATTTTTCCTGCTCGGCCAGCTTACGGTCGGTTAATGTTTTCATCAACGCTTCTGGCGGCACTATATCACCTATTAATGTATCTACACCTACCACGTTATAATTAGCCAGCACCTTGCTGATATGGTTTTTGGCCTCGTCCTGCCGTTGTATACGGTTGGCCAGAAACTCTATCACATCGCTTTTTTGTGCCGAGTTACGGAAATAGTTGGCAATGGTAGGCTCCAGCACCTGCGATACCAGGTTAAGTGTGTTACCAAAACGGGCTATTACCTTTGGTGCCTCGTTGCGCGGTATGTGGATGATCTGTGATACATCCAGGTTAAAAGTAAACCCATCATGCGAACGCACTTTAATGGTACACAGGTTTTTATCCAGTTCGTGCGCTTCTGTGCGGCTGTTGGCCCAGTTTAGCACTATGTTAGTTGTAGGAACTATCTCGACAGCGTGGGTGTAAATATTAATAGGGTGTTTACCGGGGTCAAGCGGTTCATCCCACACACCTTTTTCGCGTTTTTTAACAATGTTGCCATGCTTAAAGGCTTCTCCGCTGGTGTCAGTACCTTCGGGCCCTACGAAGGAGTTTACCACGCCTACATAACCAATGGGTATGTATATCATGTCCACCTGTTCAACCGTAACAAACCAGGGGTTTAAGTAATAGGTACCGGATAGTATAACATCTTCCTGTAAACCTTTCATGCCACCGGCGTTAATAAAAGCTATCGGGTCCTGGTAATTTTTATGGCCGCTTACCGGCATGCCTGCAATTTCGCCTTTTCCCAGTGGCTCTCCATCGCGTGTAGTAACTACTCCTACCTTGTTGTCCTGTATTTGTGTAACGGGCACCATCTGCACCTCAAACAAAAAGTTATTAATGCGATAACTACCCGGTGTTAAAAACGCTGCCTGCGGACCTTTCTGGCCGTTATTGTTGAGGAAAGCCGCAGCATCCTGAAATTTATCACAGTCAACCGGTTTACCTAACACGCGCCCTATATCCAGCGGAACGCCGTCTTTTGCCTTCACCAAACCCAGCTTATTCTGCTCAATAATGGTAAAAGGAGCCATTGTAATTACATACTGCCAGGGCCACATGCGCCAGTATAAACCGGGTGCCAGCGTGTGTGCCTGCATACCGGCCTCGCCGTATAGCGCAACAATACGGCCGTCGGGTAGCCGCTTACTGTTTGACAGGGTAAACTTTTTAACAACCAAACCAATGCGGTCATCAGGAACGATAACCATACCACAAAAAACGCGGAGTACAAATTTGTACATCACCAGCAACGCTATGACGGGTATTACCCACCATAACTGGAGAATTAATTGATTCATTATTTTTTTGATTTTTTTACCGGAACCCTTAAGGTGCGGGCCCTCACAATAACTTATAGCTTTTATTGAGACCTTAGTTATAAGTGTTTATTTGACACTTATAAATTGGAGTTGTTACAATAACATGATGTTTTTTTTTAAAGAACATATGCCCCCGGTTTGTGTTGGTAATATATAGCTCACATTACATTTACCATAAAGTAATAATGTTATGAAAACCAGCGATAAAAGTGCAGAAAAAACAAGTAGCAAAAACGTTGAAAAGCCCAAAGCAAAGGAGTTAAAAACCGAAGGCCCGTTGAGCGAAAAAGACGAAGTAAAACAAGCAGAGCAGAACACGCAACAGCATAACAAAGGCAAATAATTTGCTATTTTAGCCTGATGAAACTTACCGGCTTAAATAGTTACTGCTTTATTTTATTGGGATGTTTTTGGCTAAGTGCCTGCAAGCACGCCGTTACCGCTACAGATTTGTATGGCAAATGGAACTACACCAAAATAGAGAACCCTGGCCAAAGTACACCGGGGGTATCAGCCGATGAGTTGCGTGCGAAGGCCCCCTACATTGAATTTACCAAAGCCGATAGCCTGCGTATGTTTTGGGGCGGGCAATTGCTTTCGCATGGCACTTTTACCGTTGATGGCACCAACATTCAATACAAAGAGATCTTAGCCGACGGCAGCACGCGCAGTTTTCCGTTCTTTATTTCTGATTTTAAAGATGGCAGCATGGTATTTGAAACCATGGGTAAAGACGTTTCAAGAGTTACAGTTGTGAAAGAGTGAAATGGTGAGGGGTGAGTAGTGAAATAAAAACTGTTTACCAATCACTACTGACTATTCACTATTCACCACTCACTAAGCTATTCAAGCCGGTCTTTTATAACCAGGGTACCGGCAACAATGTCATGCAGGCCTTGTTGCTTTTTATTAAAGAAGATATAAAGATAACCAAGGCATAGCGTAAGCATTGAGAATACTTTGGCCAGGTTTCGGCCTGCCGCGTGCCCAATGGTTAATCGGTTGCCCTCCATATCGCAAACACGTATTTTAATCAGTTGCTTGCCATAGGTGCCCTGTTTGGCTCCACCCTCCATAACAATGTGATAAATAAGATTTACCAATGGTATAAGTATGATGAGGCCCACCGTCATTAACAAACGAATAAGCTGGCTGTTGATGATCATTACAGCAATGAACATGGTTATGGCGCATACGGTTGACACCAAGAACAGATCAAGCGCCGACGCGGTTAATCTTTGGTCGAAACTGCCGTAGTATTGTATAAGTAATGCTGCCTTGCTAAAGCCCAATAATTCCCTCAATTCGGCAATCTCATGCGCTTCCTTGTAATCAACCATTTCCCCGGTTTTAACAAAGTCTGTTGGTTTTATTTTACGCTCACCCAGTTGCTCAATGGTGAAGGGGCCCTCGGGCCTGCCATTTATAACCAGGATGTAGGTGTTTTGGGCGGATGACATGATGAGCTAATGTAATACTAATCTTTTAAAATTCACTCCTTAATAACAGAACAAGCAAGCGCGCTTATAAGTACACCTCAAAAACACCTGATTCTTCATCAGCTAGAAATTCTTTTATTTTGTTTTGATGTTTGATAAGAATATTGGCTATTTGATCGGTGGATGCGTTCCCGGTTCTGAGCCAGATAATCTTAGGAGGAAAGGATAGTAAATTCTCAAGATCTGAAAAATCTTCGTCGAAAGTAAGTATAGTGTAATTGTTGGCTTTGGCAAATTGCCATATAATCCGGTCTGATAATCTTTCAAAAGATGTTATTTCGTTTACGGGTAGTATGTCCCAACCTGGAATCAGCTTTTTTAAACGCCATGAAATATTTTCATCCGAAATCAGCCGCATGTCAGGCAACCCTTATGATTCGTTCCTTGTTTGCAGCGTATGATAGGCAGGCTAATATTTTTTCCTCATTTAACTGAGGGAAATCAGCAATTATTGTTTCATGACTCAGACCCGAAGCCAACCATTGCAGAACATCGTAAACGGTGATGCGGGTACCAATTAACACAGGTTTCCCGAACCTTATATCCGGGTTAACCTCAATATGTTCTTTATAATCAACTTGCGACATAAACAAATTTACTCAAAAAATATAAAATGTACCACATATCATCATCCATACATGTTCCTTATATTAGTATCATGAAAAAACTGATCGTTGTCCTTACCTTCCTTGTATACTGCAACATTAGCTTTGCTCAGCAAACTGAAATTACGGCTATAAAGCAAACCATAACTACCCTGTTTGATGCCATGCGCAAAAGCGATAGTACCCTGTTACGGTCTACATTTGCCAAGGGGATGGTGCTGCAAAGCGTAGGTAAAGCTAAAGACGGGTTAACCGTGTTGCAAAGCGAAAGCCCTGGTGAATTTGTAAAAAGTGTTGGCACACCGCACAAAGGCATCTATGATGAGCGGATAATCTTTGCTGATATAAAAATTGACGGCGACCTGGCCAGCGTTTGGGCACCTTATAAATTTTATATTGATGACAAATTTAGCCACTGTGGTGTTGATGTTTTTCAACTGATAAAAACAGCCGCAGGTTGGAAAGTAATTTATATAGTAGATACAAGGCGGAAAGATGGCTGCCCGGTAATGTAGCATCCCGGGCTACCCCTCCCCGTTCAGCTTGTCTTTAATAAATTGCCAGTCGGCCATCATTAAGCTTTCGGGCTGGCCCAGTTTTTTCTCGGCGTTTTTAACGTATTTCTTAGCCTTCCGTAGTAAAAAACTATCTCGGGTTGGGGCCAAAACATTGTAGCCGAATTTTTTTTGAGAGAAAAGGTGAAGAAACTTTCCATCGCTGTAAAAATTATAACCTAACTCATCGGCAATAGTCTGTAACGCCTTTTGATTATAAAATGCCACATGCTGCCCCGTCTCGGTTGCAAAATAGGGCCAATCTCCAACCGATTGCACCCCATCAGGTTGCAACTCCGTGCTAAAAAGCAGGTTGTAAGTAAAGCCTAGCATGCGCTTAATATCTTCCAGCGGATTAGCCAGATGCTCAAAAACCTCAAACGCAGTAACAAGTTCAAAACGCTGATTGGCCGACAGGGTATTCAAATCAAAATACTCGGCAAACAAATTCTGGCAAAATGGGTCGGTATGGTAAAAGTTAAAACCTTTGTCGCGCATAAGGCGTGTAAATAAGCCATAGCCACCGGCGTAATCTAAAAACTGGGCAGATTTGTCAAAGGATGTCAGCAAAAGTTTGGCGGTTCTATCGGCCAGCTGCAAGTTACGGAACACCATGCCCACATCAAGTTTTGTTATGGCAGATGAGTAGGCATCCGCAAGCCAGTAAGGCTCCTCGGTTTGAATAAAGCCGGTGTCCGCACAACGATAAAACTTAACATCATATTTGTTCAGCACTTTGGCCGTAAACAGTAAGGTGGTGGCACCGCCGGTAATTTTGCTTTGCATGGGCTAAATATGCAAACTTTTAACAGCAAAATAAACATCTTTGCAGCATGAGCAAAAGCGCCGTGCATAATTACCAGGCAAAATCGGCTGTGTTATTCGTCATTTTTAACAGGCCCGACACCACAAGCCGGGTGTTTGAACGCATACGAGCAGCACGCCCTTCAAAGCTATATGTAGCCGCCGACGGCCCCCGCCCCGGCCGCCCCAACGAAGAACAGTTATGCAACCAAACCCGCGACATTGCCACAAACATTGATTGGGATTGCGATTTAAAAACACTTTTCCGCAAAACAAATATGGGCTGTAAAGAGGCCGTATCGTCAGCCATCAGCTGGTTTTTTGAGCACGAGGAAGAAGGTATTATTTTGGAAGATGATTGCCTGCCCGCCAAAAGTTTTTTCAGTTTTTGCGATGAAATGCTGGCAAAATACAGGCACGATACCCGCATAAGGCACATAAGCGGCGGCAATTTTCAATTGGGCACCCGCCGTGGTGATGCATCGTACTATTTCTCAAAAATAAGTCATATATGGGGCTGGGCCAGCTGGCGCAGGGCGTGGCAGGATTATGACAAGGACCTGAAACAATATACGGAAGAGGAAGCCCAAGTAGCGTTGCTGAATGTTTTTGATGATGAATGGATTGCTGATGCCTGGTACCAGATATTTAAAGAGTTAAAAGCCGGTAAAATTGATACCTGGGACTACCAGTTGGGGCTTTGCAACTTTTTTAACAACGCCCTTTGCATTATGCCCAATGTTAATTTAATAAGCAATATTGGCTTTGGCGAAAACGCAACGCACACCAAGCAAACTACCGACAAATATGCCGCCTTGCCAATTGAAGAAATTGGCCAATTAATACACCCCATTTATTTTTTGCCCGATAAACACGCCGACGAGTTTACGCTGAACGATCAGTTTAATATTAACGAAAGGCGCAGGCAACATAACAAACCGCGCAAAAAATTGAAGCGCTGGTTACGGTCTGTAATCGGGAAGAATAGTATGTGATTTAATTGCCAACCAACACCCTTGCCTTGCTGCGGTTTATTAACCAAACAATGCCAAATGTAATGGCATAAACTATTGCAAAGGTTGCCAATTTAAAGAGTGTAAACTGTAGCGGATTCATGCTGACAATATCAAAACTAAAATGGATAAAAATTTCGGGCACTACAAAAATCACAATAATGTAGTGTATCAGATAAATACCGTACGTTGTTTGCCGGGGTGTTAAATATGTTGTAAATCTGAATGTTTTTATACGCAACAACAAAACAAAAAACACAAGCGAATACAACAGGTTGCTAAAGCGGAGTGTATTTATAGGATCGGCGCTTTTACCGGATAACAAGTTTATTTCATAAACAGAAAAGCCGAATGTTAGCAGCAGCATAACCATAATAAGCGGGTATGATAGCTTGTTTATCCGGGCCTCTGTTTGCGACCAGTATTTACGCAGTTGCGCACCCAACCATAAAAAAAATACAAAACCCAAAATTGCTGTGGTATGGCCCGGTTGTATCCATTCAAAATGAATGTTTACTGCGTAAAACAGTGTAAAGGCCAACAGCGGTATGCCCAGATAAAGCGAATACAGGTATCGCCTGAATACCAGTAAAATTGTGATACTGATCAAAAAATTAATAATGAACCAATAATTGGTATATAGATATACCGTTTGTATACCGTTAACAATATTGGCTAAAGTAAATTCGCCGCGGTGGTAAATACGCTCTTTAACCGCCATATTAATTATCATGGCCAACACATAAACAAACGACCAAAAAAGCCAGGGGCCAAAAGTGGTTGATATGCGCCTTTTCAGGTATTGCGCCGGGGTATAGTCGGTAAATTTTTCGCTTATTAAAAATCCTGCAAGCAGAAAAAATGCTACCGTTCCAAATTTTGCCAGTTGCATAAGCCCGATATAGCCCCAGTAGCTTGCGGAGCCTTTAACAGGGTTGTAGCTGCCTATACTGTGTTCAAAAACAATAGCCATCATGGCAATGCAGCGTATAGCGTCAATAAAATCGTAATTTTTTTTTGCCTGCGTACCGTTGATCAGATTATGCATAGAAGTGCAACAAATATAGGCATTAATTGTGCGCGGCACCCAAACACTTAGTTTAAACAGACGTACTGGTCTGTATTGCCGCAATTAAAATGCCTTATCAAGTTGTTTATAAACCACCTGGGTACTAAAACCGGTGTTAAAGGTAATGGTAGCCCTTGCGCTTTGCTGGTTATAGAAGCTGGCATCGGTGAGCAGATCAATAATGTTCTGCGCAAATTGCGCGGCATCATCAGTAACTAAACAGCCATTAAGGGTTTTGTTGGGCAAACCGTCTACACCACGTGTTGTGCATACCACAGGCAGGCCGTGGGCCAAGGCCTCAACCACTTTTACCTTTACACCCGTACCGGTAAGCATAGGGCAAAGCGCTATTTTAGATTGTGCATATAGAGCATCCAAATCATCAGCAAAAGCTATCTGTTCTGCTTCTTTCCGGTCTCCTAAAACTTTGTTGATGCCCCCTACCATGCCTATTTTTAGGCCTATTGGCAACAACGGATAAACCTCATCAAAAAACCATCTGGCTGATCTCTCATTGTGTACGTTGTTGCTGGCAACGTAGATCAGATCATAATTTTTGTCCGTCGATTTTTGCTGTAGGGCCTTTGGCTCCATCATTAGTGGCACCAGCCGCACATTAGTTTTACAAAACTGCCCGAATATGTACTGCTCCTCGCCTGATATCGCCCAAACTTCATCAAATTTATCCAGGCGCTTTATTTCATCTTGCAAGGTTGTGCCCAGGTTAAAACTTTTACGGTATTTAAACTGAGCTGTAATAAAGTCGTGCGTGTCTATAAAAGTTTTGGCACCTTTCAGCAATTGCTTGTTTGCCACCAGTTCAGCGTAATAAATGTAGCTGATGATGATATGGTCGTATTGATTGGCTTTTAACACATCCTCAAACGCTTTCTTCAAAGTAAGCGTCATGAAAGTCGGGATGTCAGATCTCACCGGGAACGTTAGCCAATAATAGATCAGGTCCCACAATTTGTATCTAAAAAAATAAAACACGGCGTTGCTCTTGCCCGGCTTTCGCGGTAGCAGGTAAACGTTGTTAGCGAGATTGTTATTTTTTATAAAGTCAACTGTTTCGGGTGTACTGCCTCTGTCGGCCCCCTCATATTGCAGCGTGGCAAAATCAACTTGTACTCCCCTGTCTTTAAAATATTTAAGCAGTTCTAATGCACGTGTTTTATTGCCCGCGTTTTGCTTAGCTACATCATCCGGAAAGAAGTACAGTACCTTTTTCATTTCACCAGTTTATAATTTCTATACTCGCTGATGCGCCAGCCGGTAAGGTCCTCTATTTTTTGCAGCACCCTGCGGCGCAGGGTTGCTTTTTTATGCAGCTGTTTCAGGTCAATATCCAGTTTCCAGTTGGTGGCGGCAATACGTTTTTGCATTACCGCCGGGTGGCTACCTGTAAAATGGACCAGCCTATCGGCATTTTTATAGTCAAACTCATACGTTTCGGGCACGTGCTGCTCAATCCAGGCATCATCATGGTAAAACTTATTAAAGCTGCGCAGTTTGTGTTTTAACCCGGCAGGTGGTTTTACCCAACCGTAATGGTAAATGTAGGCGTCTATCAGCTTAACGTTGAGCTTGCGGTTATCATTCCACCTAAAGCCCTGCGCATCGCGATAAGAACGAATGCCTTTGTTATTGCGAACTATGCGGATCTCGCGCCTGTACCACCTGCGCGAATGCCCGTAATAATCATACGAGCCATAAAAGTGCAGGTATTTAAAAAGCAGGCCTTCAACTTTAGGGTTGTGCAGATTCTCCTCCATCTCTTTTCGTATCAAATCATGATACTTTTCGTGCACACACTCATCGCCCTGAATATAAAAGGCCCAGTCAAAATCAGCAGCAATCGCATCAAAAGCCTTGTCTGTTTCCTGCGCAAATACGGTCCCGCCTTCGCGCAGACTTTCATCCCAAACGGTATTGATGATTTTTATTTTAGGCGAATTGATGCCTTTTACCAAATCTGCGGTTTCATCCTCGCTATTACCCAGGGCCACTATAAACTCATCACACAATGGTAAAACCGAGGTAATGGCCTCTACAACAGGGTAATCGTTTTTTACTGCATTGCGTATAAAAGTAAAGCCGGCAACCTTCATTTAAATTGTATGCGTTTTACGTTAAATAAAGTACTTATTTTGCGTACTTATTATTTAAACAGCAAGCACCAAATATACATTGTATGTTATAAATAATGTTAATGACTGAAAAGCAAAAATCTCAATGACAATTGCGACAAGCATTGATTTTTAGAAACAACAAAAAAGAGCGCGAAGGCCTGTCAGGGTGCGCGGCCGGGTGTATGGCCCGTGAAGTGGCAGCGATCAGCCTGACTTGATTTTATTCGCTGATGTTAGTTTAAGGTGCTCATGAGATCGCTTCGCTTAGTTTTGGTTACTTTTGTATCAAGACAAAAGTAACAGCCTTAGCGGCAATTGAGCGTCACCAAGCGATTGGCGGAGCGCGTTTTTAACTATCTTGTTATCCTTCGCGCATTGCAATGCGTTTCTGAAATAATATGGCAGAGCACCCCAAAATATCCATCATCATTGTAACCTACAACGCCGCAAAAACCTTGCAGGCCTGTTTAGATAGCATTTACCGGCAAAAGTACCCGGCAATTGAAATTGTATTGATAGATGGAAAAAGCACCGATGGCACAGTTGATATTATTCAACACAATGCCTATAAGCTTGGCTATTGGATAAGCGAGAAGGACGCGGGTATTTATGATGCCATTAACAAAGGCGTGAAAAGTGCTACAGGCCAATGGTTATACTTTTTAGGTGCCGATGATGAACTGCTGGATGATTTTTCTGCAATGGCAGTAGAGTTGAAAGATGCCAACGCTGTTTATTACGGCAATGTGTTATCAAACGGACAAGTGTTTTGGGGCGAACTAAATCTGTATCATATTGCTAAATATGGTATTTATCACCAGGCAGTTATTTACCCCAAAAGCGTATTTAAAAAATACAACTATCAAACCAAATACATTATGCGTGCCGACCATGTGCTGAACATGCAATGCGCTGCCGACGATGATTTTAAGCTGATATACATAAACTATATTATTGCCAAATACAATCACCTGGGCGAATCAAACAGCGTAATTGACACCCAGTTTGAACGCGACCATGTTGCACTGGTGTTTAGATACTTCCCCATTAAAATTGCTTTGCGTATAGCTTTCTGGAAGTTTAAGGAAAAGTATATAAGGGGGAAGGTTACAGGTAAAGATTTGAAAAAGTAATCTACTTCAAGCACTCCGCATACAGCGCCATGTATTGTTTAGCAGCAAACTCCCACGAGTACCTTGCAGCGTGGGCCATAACGGCATCGGCACGGTTGTTCTCAATGTAATCCTGCAGGCCGGTGGTAAAAACATGCTGCATGTGCAACGGGTCAAAATTATTAAAGTAGTACGCCGCATTGCCGCCAACATCAGGCAACGAAGTTGCGTTGGCTAAAAACACCGGCTTGCCAAAGTGCATAGCCTCAATAACGGGCAGCCCAAAACCTTCAGCAATTGACGGGAAGACAAAGGCGAGGCAATTTTTAAAATACCAGGCTTTATCATCATCGCTAACGGGGCCGGTTATGGTAACACGGTCAAGGCAGCCAAAGCGTTTTGCGGCGTCAATAATATTCTCTTTATGCGGCGTTTCAATACCGGCAATTACCAGGTGCAGATCGTTATCTTTTAACAAGGCCGGTATGTAATGAAAACCTTTTTGCGGGGATAGTAAACCTATTGTGAACAAAAAAGGCTGTACAGGTACCAAAATGGGTTGATGCCCTTCGGGCACTACCAATTTATCGGCACCATTATATATCACGCTCATTTTATCAGCCGCTTCCGGGATAAAGCTTATTACATCATCTGCTACAAATTTTGAAATGGCTACAACCCTGTCGCAGTAGCTAATAAACTTTCGCAGCTTGTTAACGCGCTTGTCAATATTTCTTTTTGACTTGAAGCCCAGGTGCACGTTATTGATGTCGTGAATGGTCATTATTTTTTTTCCGCTAACGCGATAGGGCCTCAGGCGGCAGGTTTGGTCTGTAAAATGAACAACATCAAACTCGCGCCCATGCGGAAAAAACAACCGATGCAGCCTGAACAAATGAATAATATTTACCCGCTTATTAAAATAAGCAGTTATTTTAAATAAATAATAAGTTAAGCTAAACCTGTCATCGTTTTCTTTAAGCAGCGCATCGCCCAGGCCTTTTCCAAAGGAATAATAGCCCGAGTTGGGGTTCTTCATAGAATCAAACGTTACTAAAACGGATGGCTTGGGCATTATTTGTTTATCTTGCTGATGTATGCAATTATAAAGTATATTAATTTATGTTACGATAATTTTATTCATTTGCAGATACATGGCAGCAGCGCAAAAAGCCCCGGCAATTATAAGTTGCAACGATTTTAAAACCGTTGCACGGGCGCTTACTGTTGTTGAAAATGATTTGGCGGGGCGCGATGAGCTTTTAAAGAACCTTAAATTTACCAAAGCATCTGCCATAATAGGCATTACCGGCCCACCTGGTGCGGGTAAAAGTACTGTAGTAAACGAGCTGATAAATAAGCTGCTTGTCAAAAATAAAAAAATTGCTGTTTTAGCGATTGACCCTACTTCTCCGTTCAATTTCGGCTCATTATTGGGCGACAGGATCAGAATGTCGGCCCATTTTAACCATCCCGATGTTTTTATCCGCTCGCTGGCTACTCGTGGATCATTGGGTGGATTATCTGCAAAAACAATTGAAATGACCGACGTTTTGCGCTCCGCCGCTTTTGATTATGTGTTGGTTGAAACAGTAGGCGTTGGTCAATCAGAAGTAGAAATAGCAGGCCTGGCCGATATTACACTGGTAGTTTTGGTGCCAGAAGCAGGCGACGAGGTGCAGAATATAAAATCAGGCCTGATGGAAATAGCCGACGCTTTTATAATCAACAAAGCCGACAGGCCCGATGCTGATCTGTTTGCCAATAACCTTAAAAAGATAATTCATCAAAAGCCGGGCGACGAAATACCGGTATTTAAAACGGTAGGTACAACGGGCCAGGGGATTGATGAGGTGGCTGATTTTATTTTAACAGCCAAGCCAGAAAATAACAACCGTAAAGCAATACTGTTAGCTGAAAAAGCTTATCGGCTAGTTCAGCAAAGGCGCATGGTAGGCGTTGATAAGAGAAAATTGCAGATGGATATTGAAGAATCAATAAAAGGCAATGGGTTTAATCTCTATGAATTTATTGAAGCATACATTTAATATTAGTTGTCATACTGAGCGATAGAAACTTATACGCCCGATCAGCAGGCGAATTATCGCTTATATAAGATTCTTCGCTATCGCTACCCATAACATAATTGTTTAAGGGGCGGCTCTGAGCCGGGTGGCCATCGTGAGCCTCCGCAGAGCCACCTAAATATTTGTCATTGCACCCTTAGAGGCCACGGATTTTATAGCTCAGGATGACAATAAGAACTAAATCCGAAACCGAACATCCGAAATCCGAAATCACGAATTCATTATCTCCTCGATCTCCTCTGCTTCTACCGGAATATCAGCCATCAGGTCTAAATTACCGCCTTTGGTTATCAGGATATTATTTTCCAAACGAATACCCAAACCTTCCGCCGGAATGTAAATACCCGGTTCGCAGGTTAGCAAATTGCCTACCTCAAAAGGTTTGTATCGGCTGGCAAAATCGTGCACATCCAAACCTAAATGGTGCGATGTGCCATGCATAAAGTATTTTTTATAAGCGGGTAGTTTGGGGTCCTGTTTCTCCACATCGTGTTTGGTTAATAAACCAAGGCCAATCAGCTCGCCGGTCATTATTTTACCAACCTCATCATGATACTCGTTCCAAACCGTGCCCTCCACAATCATTTGAGTAGCTGCACGCATCACGCGTAAAACGGCATCATAAACCTGGCGCTGACGCGGCGTAAAGCGGCCGTTAACAGGGATTGAGCGGCTCATATCAGCATTATAATTGCCATACTCGGCCCCAAAGTCAAATAATATTACGTCGCCATCATTACAAACCTGGTTGTTATCAACATAGTGCAGCACAATAGCGTTTTTGCCCGATGCTATAATCGGATTGTAAGCATGCCCGGTTGCCCGCTGTCGTATAAACTCATGTATCACCTCGGCCTCAATCTCGTATTCTGCCACACCCGGTTTAACAAATTTAAGTACACGTATAAAAGCGGCGCGGGTAATGGCACAGGCTTTTTTGGTCAGTGCTATTTCCGTGTCTGATTTTATAACACGTAGGTCGCGCATTATAGGTGCCGACCGCTCGTAATGATGCAAGGGATACTTTCTGCGCAGATCATCCAGCATGCGTATATCTCGATATGGCACCGTGTGCGCATAGCGGTCGTTCTCATTCGTATTTATGTAAATATTTTCTGCATAGTTTATAATACTATGTAAAATATTATCAAAATCGTTTAACCAATATATGTTCTGAATGCCCGATGCCCGCCTGGCTTCCTCTTTTGTATATTTGTGTCCCTCCCAAACTGCAATATGTTCGTTAGTTTGTCTTAAAAAGAGTACTTCTTTGTATAACGGATTAGGACAATCCGGAAAAAGCAGCAGAATGCTTTGCTCCTGATCTATCCCCGACAAGTAAAAAAAATCAGGATTTTGCTTAAATAAAAAGGCCTGATCGCCACTTCTTGGAAATTCATCATTAGAATAGAATAAGGCCACAGAAGCCGGTTTAATTCTTAAAACGAAATTTTTTCTATTATTTGTAAATATTTGATTATCGATCGGGAGATATTTCATTGCATTAAATTAGATGTGTACTATTTATACAACATTTTTCATTTATTTGTGTTATTATTTGTAATTTTTGGAACAGTATTTGGTAATCGTTTCAAACATAATTAGTATTTTTGAAAAAAATCACAATTAAAAAATTGTTTAATCTTAAAACTTATGAACTATTCTACATTAAAAAAGACAGTCGCTTTCTCGTTCGCGTCTCTGTTGGTAGCGGGTGCTGTTAACGCCCAAACCACCGCGACCGGGTCGACAACCTCTTCTGCTAAATTGTTTGGCGGCGCAGGACAGTACAGAACCTGGATATTCGGTGTTAATGCCGGTATTACTTCTCCAGCGCTTGTCACAGGTGGATCAAGCGACTTCAACAAACCGGTTATAGTGCCTGCTGCAGGTTTGTTAGTAAGAAAGCAGTTATCGCACATTATTGGTCTCCAATTAGATTTGGGTATTGGTCGTGTTGCTGGCTACGCTGGCGACCCTGGTGAAGGTGTGCCAGGACAAATTGCCCAAACTCCATTTGTTGGTGATGGTATTACCTTGCAACGTTTTGTAAGTTATAATACAACCTTTATGCAAGGAAGCATTAGTGGTACCGTTAACTTCGGTTCTATTAACTTCCTTAAACGTGAAAAATCACTTAATTTTTATGGTAAAGCAGGTTTGGGCTTAGTAGCTTACAAACCAGACATCAAAGGCTATGGCACTAATGGTACTGATGGCACTTGGGAAGATTATGGTACAAAATCTATTTCTGAACTGGTTATACCAATAGGTGTTGGTACAAGATTCAAAATTTCTGATGTAACTGCTTTAACTGTAGGTTACACTGCTAACTTTGTTGATGGTGATAATTTTGATGGCGTACGTAAAGCCTACCCTACTAAAGACCATTATGGTTACACAAATGTAGGTTTAGAGTTTACACTGGGTTCAAAATCAAAACCAAGCTTAGAGTGGGCTAACCCTGTGGCTATCATGTATGATGAGTTATATGATGCAGCTTTACGTCGTGAAGTTGAAGCTTTAAAAGGTCGTGTTACCAATGTTGAAAACGCTGTTAACGATCTGAAAAAAGATTCTGACGGTGACGGTGTTGCTGATCAATTTGACAAATGCCCAGGTACTCCTGCAGGTACTACTCCGGTTGATGGTTCAGGTTGCCCTATTGTGTTCCCTACGCCAGCGCCGCTTACAACTACTGCCGCTCCTGCTGCTTATGGTAACATACAGTTTGAATTTGATAGCTCAGTATTAAGAACATCTTCTTATCCTTTGCTTGACGCTACTTCTTCTGACTTAAGAACTACTGGTTCTGCTGTTGAAGTACAAGGTTTTGCATCATCTGAAGGTACAGCTGCTCACAACTTGAAATTATCAAGAGACCGTGCTAACTCTGTAAAAACTTACTTGGTTAACTCTGGTGTTTCTGCAAGCAAAGTAACTGTTAAAGGTTTTGGCGAAACTCAGCCAATTGCTGATAACTCAACTGAAGAAGGACGTGTAATAAACCGTCGTGTTCAATTCAAAAAATAATTTTTGATTCAGTTATAATATTAAGAAGGCTTTCCGGTAAGGAAAGCCTTCTTTTTTTGCATTAAACTTTGGCCAAAAAAATATTGTAAATTTGCCGGTATGTATTTTTTTAGAAAAAAAGATCCGAACAGGCCCAATAACATCAACCTTAAAATAATGCACATTATTAATGCAACCGCTATAATAATGTTTCTGGCTGGTATTATATGGAAACTGATACAGTGGTTTGTGCTAAAAAAATAATCCGTTACATTACCTATTATATTAAAACATGAAAACCGTAGTTAACACAACAGATGCTCCGCCACCAATAGGGCCTTACAGCCAGGCTATATTAGCGGGTAACCTTATATTTGTATCAGGCCAAATACCCTTGCACCCGTTTACTAACGAGTTGGTGACAGATAATATCACATCAGCCACCCACCTTGTAATGGAGAATATAGGCGCCATTTTAACCGCTGCCGGCGCAGACTTTGATGATATTGTAAAAACTACCATATTTTTGAAGAACATGGCCGACTTTGCCGAAGTTAACGAAGTTTACGGCACCTACTTTACTGATAAGTTCCCGGCGCGCGAAACTGTGCAGGCAGCCGCACTGCCCAAAGGCGTTAGCGTTGAGATCTCTGTTATAGCAGCAAAACCCTGATAGCCAAATACCTTGAACGGCCAGGCATTACAAACCCCTGTTGAGTATTTAAAAGGCGTAGGCGCTGCCCGCGCCGAAGTACTTAAAAAGGAACTGGCTGTTTATACTTTTGATGATCTGCTTAAGCATTTCCCCTTTAGACATATTGACCGTACGCGCTTTTATAAAATAAAAGATATTAATGATGACCTGCCCTACGTGCAGGTTATAGCACGCCTGCTGCGTAAGGAGGTTTTAGGCGAAAAACACACCAAACGCCTGGTAGCCATAGTGCAGGATGATACCGGTATAATGGAACTGGTTTGGTTTCAGGGTATAAAATGGATAGATAAGGCGCTGATACCCGGAAAGGCTTACGTGCTGTTTGGTAAGCCATCTTCGTTTAACGGAAAGCCGCAAATGCCGCACCCGGAAATGGATCTCTACTCAGCAGATGCAGCAAAGCGAAAAGGCAACCTTACCCTGCAGCCTGTATACAGTTCTACCGAAAAACTAAAACAGTTTTCGCTGGATAGCAAGGGGCTGCAAAAATTAATTGCCCTTGTGCTGGAGCAATACGCCGGCAGCATAACCGAAAATTTACCCCTGTACATTTTAAACAGGTTTAAATTGATGGGCCGCGCAGATGCCTATCGCAATATCCATTTCCCCGAGGATGCTGTTAAATTAGCCGAAGCACAGCACCGCCTTAAGTTTGAGGAGCTATTTGTTTTGCAGTTAAAATTGCTGCGTACTAAATTACTGCGCGTTCAAAAATTTAAAGGGAATATATTTGATAAAGTTGGCCATTACTTTAATGAGTTCTATCACCATAAATTACCTTTTGAGCTAACCAATGCGCAAAAGCGGGTGTTAAAAGAGATAAGACAGGATACCCAGCGCGGCGTGCAAATGAACCGTTTATTACAAGGCGATGTGGGCAGCGGCAAAACCATAGTAGCACTAATGAGCATGCTGATTGCTATTGATAACGGTTTCCAGACCTGTATTATGGCACCTACAGAGATACTGGCCAACCAGCATTATCAAACCATAAAAAGTGTTATTGGTGATGATTTTTTAGAGGTGGCGCTGCTTACCGGTTCAACACCCCAGAAAGCCCGGCGGGTATTGCACGAAAAGCTGGAGAGTGGCGAGCTTAAAATACTGATAGGTACGCATGCGCTTATTGAAGATAAGGTGCAATACCAAAACCTGGGTTTTGTGGTGATTGACGAGCAGCACCGCTTTGGTGTGGAGCAGCGTGCAAAGCTATGGCGCAAAAACACCATACCACCACATGTTTTGGTAATGACGGCCACCCCTATCCCCCGCACGCTGGCTATGACTTTGTATGGCGATCTGGACGTATCAGTAATTGATGAATTACCGGCCGGGCGCAAACCCATTGAAACGCTGCATTTTTACGAGAGCCGGCGCCTGCGCATGTTCGGCTTTATGAAGGAGGAAATTGCCAAGGGGCGGCAGATCTATGTGGTGTATCCGCTGATAAAAGAAAGCGAAAAACTGGATCTGAAAAACCTGGAAGATGGTACCGAAGTGATGCGTCGCGAGTTCCCGCTGCCTCAGTACCATATCAGCATTGTACATGGCAAATTAAAGGCCGCCGATAAAGAAGCAGAGATGCAGCGGTTTGTAAAAGGCCAAACGCAGATTATGGTAGCCACTACCGTTATTGAGGTGGGCGTAAACGTGCCCAATGCATCTGTAATGATCATTGAAAATGCAGAACGCTTTGGCCTTTCGCAATTGCACCAACTACGCGGCAGAGTTGGCCGTGGTGCCGAGCAAAGTTTTTGCCTGCTGATGAGCAAGGATAAGCTAAGCCCCGATGGCCGCGTAAGGCTAAACACCATGGTTAAAACGAATAATGGGTTTGAGATCTCAGAAATAGACCTTAAACTGCGTGGTCCAGGCAATATTGAGGGAACGCAGCAAAGCGGTTTGCTCGACCTGAAAGTAGCCGATCTGACTACCGACCAGGAGTTGTTAACCCAAATAAGAAAATTTGTTGAAGATGTTTTTGCCAAAGACCCGCAGTTAGCAGCGCCCGAGAATCAGGTGTTGAATCAGGCTTTTCAATCTAAACATTCGGGGCTGAGTTGGGATAAGATATCGTAGGAAAGTATGCTGTCATTTAGAACGCAGTGAAGAATGACAGTCAAAGTTTACCCTCCTTCTTCCTCCTCACCTATCATTATCTCCTCTGCCTGCACAAAATTACTGCGCACAAAGTGGCACCAATCACATTCTTTTTTACCGCAACCCGTGTTAAAGTTATGCGCCATGATCTGCGCGTATACATCAGTTATCTGATGTGTTACGATGCTGATATCATCCGGACTTATAACTACTTTTTCTTTACGATAATCATCGCCATCAGGCTCCACAAAATCAAAAATGGTGGTTGTTGCCTCCCAATCGTTGCTGCGGTCGTTGTCAATCAGTATTTTATAAAAAACGGCTTGGCGCCAGTAATCGCCGCCATAGGGCTGCTCGTCATCCGGCCCTTTCAGTTTCTTAAGCGCGTTTTTTACTTTGCCTGTTTTATAATCAACAATAGTTGCTTGCTTGCCCACAAACTCAATTTTGTCAAGATTACCTTTTATAGGTACGCCTTGCACTTCTATATTTTTAATAGGGCGTTCGGTAACGGCAATTTTGTTCCAATGCTCAATATTTTGTTCGTAGTAAGGCGGCAGTATCTTTTCGCCATAATCATTCCGCAGTTTAAATTCTTCTTTGGTGAACGAGTCGCGGTTGCGGTACATATACCACTTAAACTCTTTCATAAATTGCTCGGTAGATGGGAAGTTATCTTCATCATCCTTTAACCACTTAAAAGCTTTGTTAAGCGCCCAATGTACCGCCTGCCCAAATGTTGCCGAAGGGCTTTTGCCTGACGGCACGCGTATCAGACACTGAAAATAAAACCGCAGCGGGCAATCCAGGTAGTTATTAAGGTGCGTAACCGATAGGGTATAGTTTTGCAGTAACTGGTTAATGTAGTTGGTATCAAGCAGTTCAACTTTTGGTTTCTCTGCTTCGCTAAACTGGGTAGCGTAAAACTCTAACATAGCAACATCAGACACCATTGGGCGCTCTACCATCATCCCTGTCTCGGCAATAATCTCTCCCACAAACTGCGATGCTTCCTGCTCTTTACTCTTTTTATCTGCGCCCGCGTATGATATGGTGAGGTGCTGTTTAGCACGGGTAATAGCTACATAGAATAGCCTGCGTGCCTCCTCTTTTTGGGCCGTCTCATCAGCAGCAGCCTGGGTTAAGGTGTCGGGGTAGCTAAAACCGCGGTTGCGGCCCTTGCTGTCCCAGGTTTTTTTATCGCAGCCTATTAAAAACACGTGTTCAAATTCAAGGCCTTTTGATCCGTGCGCGGTAAGAAAGTTTACGCCATTGTCTGAATAAATAACGCGGTTAAGTTCTAACCGGATGCCGTTCTCCTTCATCAGATCAATGGTATCCAGTAGGTGCGACAATTTAATTTCGGGCGTTTTGCGGCTTTCGTCTTTTAAAAAATCAAAAAAGTTGGTCAGCATTTGCATGTAGGCCCCTTTATCTGGCTGCTGCATAATAAACCTCAGAATACCCATTTTAGCAATTACACTTTGAAACAGCTGTTGTAGCGTAGTGCTTACCGCCTCTTTTAAAAGGTAGTCAATATTATTAATGAGGTATTTCATCTCCTCATGCTGCTGCACGTTATCAAACAAACCCGGTTGTGCAGGTGAGCGCAGTTCGCTTATGTACCGGCGCAGGGAGGTTTTAGGCTGATTATTAGCCGCTGTGCTAAAGTTTTCTTTTGATACCGCAATGCTGGCTTTGGCTATCTCGATAGCCGGAATGTTAAAGAAATCATAATGCAGAATCTCGAACAGTAAATTATCTCCGCTATACGGCGAATCAAGTTCCGCAGCCAGGTAGCGCAGTATGGTAATGATCTTTTCGCCAAACGGAACGGCAAGGATATCTATTTTGCGACGGGTGTTCACCGCTATTTTTTTAACATCCAAAAAATGCACCAAGTCTTCCACCTGACTGTGGTTGCGGTATATAACAGCAATTTCGCCCGGAGGTGTACCGCGCTCAACTAATTGCTGTATGCTCAAGGCAACATGAACCAACTCTTTGTTAGGATTTTCGTACTCGCGGATAAGCGGATGAATAGTTTGTTCTAAAAAACGCGTATGTGCCGATCGCAAGTCTTTATCTAATGCCAGCTGCCGGGTAAGGCGCTCCGCGTTATTGCCTATCAATGCCTTTGAAATATCCAGTATATGCTGATTAGACCGATAGTTATGTTTTAGCACTACGGTTGATAGCGTTGATACATAATCATTAGCAAAATCAAGGATGTTCTTCATGTTGGCCCCCTGAAACTTGAAAATAGACTGGTCATCATCACCCACTACAAAAACGTTCGGCGTTTCCCAGTAGTTCAGTAAAAATTTCAGCAGCTCATTTTGAGATCCGCTGGTATCCTGAAACTCATCAACCAATATATAATGGTAGCGCTCCTGATAACGCCGCAGAATTTCGGGGTTTTCTCTGAAGGCTTTCAGCACCCAAATGATCATGTCATCATAATCATACCTGCCGCGGGCGCTCATTTTTGCAGAATACTTTTGATACTCGGCCACTGCTGCCAGCAGTTTCTTCATCAGATCCTGTGCATTGTCTATATCTTTTTGTTTAGGGTCGCCAACTTTAATACCCCTGGAGGTATTGGCACGTTTGTAAACAAATTCTTCGCGGTTGGGCAGGTCATTTATGTACTCATTAATGGCTTTTTCTATAAACGCTTCATCCCAGTTCTCGCGTTTCATGGTAGAGAAAAGGTCTTTTAACCTGGGTACATCGTAATAAATATCACCTGTGAAACGCTTTAATTGATGATCGTTCGGAAACTCATCCACCAACTCACGGAACAACATAGCCGATTCCAGATCAGAAAGCGCCTCCAGATTTAATTTGCCAAAGTACTCCAGGTTTTCCTGTATTACCTCATTGCAAAACGCATGGAATGTATATATGTTAATGCGGTAAGCGTCGGGGCCGATAAACTCAAATAAGCGTTTGCGCATGGCAACTGCGCCGGCATCTGTATAAGTTAAACACAATATTTCGCTAGGCAGTGCATCAGTATCAGTTAATATTTTACCTATCCGCGCGGCCAATATTTGCGTTTTACCTGTACCGGGGCCGGCAATAACCAGCACTGGGCCATCCATTTTATTAACGGCCGCCAATTGCTCCGGGTTAAGCCCGGCAAGGGCTTGTTGGAATTTTATATTGTATTTGTTGGGATCGGTTTGCATGAAATTGAGGACTATCCCTTTTTAAGTTTGTTAAGTTCGCTGACATCGCTTATGTCACGTTGACGGCCGGTTGCTTGTTTGTTTTTAATAAGATCATCAAGACCTATGTAATTAACAGGTAGACCATCTACGTCAATGACCAGTTTGTTGGGATAGGCTTCCAAAAAAGAGACACCGTCCACCTCGTTTAAAATATCGATACGCAAAGGAGGGTATCCTATTTGCGTTACAATGCCATTTTCTAAAAAATCATTTTTTGTTAGTCCTAACGAAGACATACCAAATTCCGCTATTACATTCACAAGTTTTTGAGCATTATCAGCTGTGCCTTCAATCCAAATATCTAAATCTCCGGTATGTCTAGGCTTGCCATGAAAAGCAAGGGCATATCCTCCAACAACCATGTAGATAACATCGTGTTTATTTAATAGCGTTACAAAATCTTCAAAATCTTGATCAAGGATCATTGATGCATTTTCCTTTTTATAACGATGGTCTTATCTATTCGTTGTCCATTCTTCAAAAAAGCGCTTCTTAAGTGAGTAACCGCAGCTATACGCTCCTGTGGGGTTTTACTAAGCCAATAAAGCATGTCTTTGTAGTCTTCATCACCACCCTTCATTCTAACTTTGGTAACTATTGGAACTATCTTCATACAACTTATTTTACACTTAAATGTACAAAAATATATTGAATGATTCCTTACAAACCTACCTGCCCCGCTCCCGTAGGAAAAAAGACATTTATACTCACGGGCAGCTTGCCTAAAGGCTTTATTTGCTGAGTAATGGCCCTTACAGCCGCTTGCTGCATATCTTCGCTGTTTTGATAGCATACTAATAAAGCATGTGCCCTTTCAATACCTGTTATACCCGCCATAGCGTAAGGGTTGGTGAAAAAGCTGATAACCGTGTTCTCATGCGCGGTTAATTGGGCTATAAACTGTTTTACACCCGTGCTGTAATCTAATTTGCTTTGCGGCCGCGTGCGGGTATCATGCACGCCAACAAATACCTGGCTGTACTCCTGTAAATTTTTAATGATGCTGGCAAGCTCGTCTGCAGGGGTGGTTTTGTTTACCAAAAATAGTGTACTGTTGGGATACCAGCGCTTTAGTTCTGTTTGGTATGCGGTAGGGTTAGTAATACCAACACCTATTATAGCGGTACGCAATAAGGGGTTTAGCTGCAGATCGCGTGGGCTACCACGTAACTGGGTTACGGCTGCATTGCTTAATTGCTCTATCAGATCCTTAGTGGCAGGGCGATTAAGATCAGCCACTACATTGCTCACATTCACATCCTGAAGTTGGCTAAGTCCGGCCCAATACTTGGCCATCAGCACTTTCTTTACTTTGGCCTCAAATTCCGCTATGGGTAATTTATGGTGCCGCATAGCTTTTAATATTTTATGGATGGATTCTTTTGAGTCCATAGATAACTCAATAATATCATTACCTGCCATAAATGCGCGAAGTTCTGCTTCGCCATCCGGAAAATACTTTATAACGCCCTGCATCTCCATCGCATCGCAAACTACCAAACCTTTAAAGCCAAGAGAATCTTTCAACAGATTGGTAACTATTTTGCGAGACAAGGTTGAGGGAAGATTTTTAGTATCATCTAACGATGGTATTGCCATGTGTGCTATCATAACGCCGCTTACACCGCCCTCAATAGCCTGTTTAAACGGATACATTTCCAACGAATCCAATCGTTGGCGTGAAAATGGCAGCAAAGGCAGATCATAATGCGAATCTACATTGGTATCGCCATGGCCCGGGAAGTGCTTGGTGGTAGTTAGTAACCCAGCGCTTTGCATGCCTTTAAGGTAGGCAAGGCCCTTACTGGCAACATTGTATTTGTTATCGCCGAAGGAGCGGTAGTTAATAACCGGATTATCGGGGTTATTGTTTACGTCCATAACGGGTGCAAAATTCATGTGCATGCCCAGTCGCTTAAAATCATAAGCTATCTGCTGCCCCATTTTATAGATCAGGCTTTCGCCTTGTATGGCACCGAGCGTCATTTGATAGGGGTATGAAAGGGTAGAATCCAGCCGCATGCCTAACCCCCACTCACCATCCTGTGCTATTAAAAGCGGCACCCTGCTCTGGCGTTGGTAACGGTTGATAAGGTTTGCCTGCCTGCCCGGCCCGCCTTGAAAGAACACTAAACCGCCAACATGCTGATTGTGGATAACCTTAGCCACAGAGTCTTCGTATTGTTTGCCACGGTTGGTATGCGCCCTTACAAAGAACAGCTGCGCTATTCTTTGCTTTTTATTAAGCTTATTATACACAGAATCTACCCACTTGTTGGGTTTACTCAACAGTTGAATATAGCTTTCCTGTTGCGCTAAAGCGGTATTTGCCCAAAGCACAACGATAGTGAAAATTATTACGGCAGGAAGTTTTGTAAACGATCTCATAAACTTTTCAAAAGTAATTGAAAAAAATACATACTAATGTAACTCTTTGTTATAAACCGCGTATACAACCATAATTCTGCGCAGAGGGAATTTTATAACCATAGTAAACTTTAATATTATGAAAAAAGCTCTCTCTTTAATTATTGGACTATTTATTATTACACTAAGCGCGAGTGCGCAACAATTTTTTCATGCCCGTGGAGATTTTGACCACTCCTTTAGGCCGCGCTTTGGGTTTACTATGGGTGCAGCATTTTCAAATGCTGTGGCAGCGTCAAAAAACAATTATAACACCGGTGGCTCGGCGGGTTTTAGCTTTGGCTTTACCTACAATCGCCCCGTTGCCGACAGGCTTTCAATTGGCGCAGAAGTACTTTATTCGCAAAAAGGCTATGCTGCTACCACGCTGTCCGGAAAATTCAGCCAGAATTCGCAATTTTTAGATGTACCTGTTTTTGCTAAATACAGCGTTGGCAGAAAACTAAATGTGTTTGCCGGTCCGCAGCTTTCATATATGCTGTCATCAAGTAACGTTTATAATGCGGGCTTTGAAGAAACTACGCGTAACTATTACCAATACAGCGGTGTAAGAACTTTCTTTGCCGGAGTTATAGGCGCCGGTGTTGACCTTACTGACCACGTAAACCTTAATGCCCGGTATGCTTTGGATATAACAGGCACTAATGCCAATGGCAGCGCTTTTGTTCCGGCTTACAAGCACCAGGCCCTGCAGCTTGCATTTGGCTATAAATTTTAATCCTTCTTATTAACTGATCTATAATTACTACAGCAGCCACCTCTGACCGGGTGGCTATGTTTTTTACTTCGCCATTGCTTATCGTTTAACAAATTATTAATATATTTTACCAAAAGTAAAAATGGCCGGTTTTAAATGCGTACCTTGCCAGCTTATTAAAATATAGTAAAATGCAAAAAGAAGGAACAGTGAAATTTTTCAACGACCAAAAGGGTTTTGGATTTATTTCGCAAAGCGAGAACAGAAGTGATATTTTTGTTCACGTAACGGGTTTAATTGACGAGATCCGTGAGAATGATCAAGTACAGTACGACGTAGAAGAAGGCAAAAAAGGCCTTAACGCTATAAACGTTAAAGTCATTTAATCATAACCATTTATTACAAAAAAAGCATCCTGAAAACCGGGATGCTTTTTTTGTTTTATGACAATAATAAATTAAACAATCAGTTATAACTATAAAATCAAAAGATCATGAGCAAAGATAAAGGCATGAAAAACGTTAAAAAAGCGCCAACTGTTGGAGGTAAATCAAGCACTTCAGATTATCAGGCAGGTAAAAAATCAGTATCTAAAGACGACTCTTCTGTTGGCAAAAAGAAGTAGTTGCTGATAATATTACAGAAGACTTTTGTAAGCCGCAATAAAAACACCTAAACCCATACTTTATTTTCATATTTGCAGCGTCGCCTCAACCGGCCGTTGGCTTCGCCATGTTGTGATTTTATTTTATAAATGAAAATACTGTTTGATCATCAAGCTTTTACAAATCAAAAATACGGTGGCATATCCAGGTATTTTGCTAACCTGCATTATGGCATAAATACCTCATCTGATGCAGCTTCAAAACTAGGCTTACTATTTACGCATAACGCTTACGTTAATAAAAACAGTTTACCCGCCGGGGGATTGCTGGAACGCGTGGTTAAAAAACAATCGCGCCGTAATAAATACAATAAATGGTATTGCCGCCACTTATTAGAACAGGGCAATTATGACGTCTTTCATCCCACTTATTATAACCCTTATTTTTTAGACCTGGTTAAAAAGCCGTTCGTAATAACTGTGCATGACATGATACACGAACTGTATCCGCACTATTTTGCTGCGCAGGACTATCTTACAGCAGGTTATAAAGCCGAGGTTATAAAACGCGCAGATCACATAATTGCCATATCTGAATGTACCAAACGCGATCTGCAGAAATTTTATGCAATACCCGATGAGAAAATAACGGTAGTTTATCACGGCTTTAAAATGAATGGCGATTCGGCCCGTGTTACGGATATTGAAACAGGCGGTAAATATCTGCTTTATGTTGGCGACAGGGCCGGTTACAAAAATTTTGAACTGTTTATTAAAGCTACAGCACCTTTGTTGCTAAAGCATAATTTGCAGCTTATATGCGCCGGCGGGGGCAGTTTCGCCAGCGCTGAGCAAGATCTTTTAAGTGAACTTGATATATTTAACCGCGCCAAGCAAATATCCGCCAGCGATGCCAAGCTGGCTGCATTATATACCCATGCAGAGGCATTTATTTATCCCTCTCTTTATGAGGGATTTGGCTTGCCTGTTTTAGAAGCATTTTATAACCGTTGCCCCGTAATTATGAGTAACACCTCATCATTACCCGAAGTTGGCGGCCAGGCGGCACAGTATTTTGACCCCCTGAGCCAAGCCTCAATAGCTAACGCAATTGAGGCCGTTATCAGTAATAAAACAGTACAAAACGAGTTAAGAAACCTGGGCAAACAACGGCTTAGCATGTTTGATTTTAATAACACGCTGATGCAAACCATAAATGTTTACAAACAGGTTATGCTTAATAGCCTGTAATTTGCCTAGTTTTGCAACATTAATTTTTAAATGAAGACTTATTTCAGACTACTCTCCTTTGCAAAGCCAATTGAAAAATTTGCTATACCGTATATTTTATTTACCCTGCTTTATATAATATTCAGTACAACCAATATTGCTTTACTGGCACCGCTACTTAAAACGCTATTCTCTTATGATAAAGACACAACTACAATTGTGTTAGGAGACAAACCGGCCATAACTGATATAATGGCAACCTTTGGTTACTATGCAAAGTACTTGCTTAAATATTTTGGACAGGAAACTGCATTGAAATATGTTTGTGGTGTAGTAATAATCTCAGCGCTATTCAGCAACCTGTTTAGGTATTTGTCTCAGCGCACCATGGAAAATTTAAGGGTGCATACTTTATTAAATTTCAGAAAATCGGTATTTAATAATGTTATGAATTTGCACCTTGGCTTTTTTAGTAATGAGCGAAAGGGCGATATCATTTCAAAAATAGCTTCAGATGTTCAGGTAGTTCAATACTCGGTTACAGGCACGCTACAAGTAATATTTAAAGAACCTTTAACTTTAATAGCCTACATGATATGGCTTTTTTCTATATCAACCAAGCTCACTTTGGTATCGCTATTGGTTATCCCGGTATCGGGTTTTGTTATAGCCCGAATTGTGAAACGGCTAAAAGCGCAGGCGGCAGCATCGGCACAAACCTATAGCAATATGATAAGTAACCTTGATGAGGCGCTGTCAGGGATTAAAATAATCAAAGCATTTAATGCCACAGAATTTATTAAGGGTAAGTTTGATAAGGAAAATAAAAAATATTCTGCAATAACCCGCTCTATGGCCCGCAGGCAGCAATTAGCCTCACCGGTATCAGAGTTTTTTGGCATCTCTATGATAGCGGGGATACTTTTGTATGGTGGCCATTTAATATTTACCAATGATCCATCGGCACTTAAACCGGAAGAATTTTTAACTTACATTGCCTTGTTCTCACAAGTAATGCGCCCGGCAAAAGCCATATCAGATTCCTTTAGTAATATTCACTCAGGCATAGCAGCGGGCGAACGTGTTTTGAACCTGATAGATGAAAAACCTGCTATAACAGATGCACCCGGCGCAAAAAATATAACCACATTTAACCAAGGTATACAATTTGACAATGTAAAATTTGCTTACGGAGACAGGGAAGTATTATCGGGCATTAATTTAACTGTGCCAAAAGGCAAAACCGTAGCGCTTGTAGGGCCATCGGGTGGTGGTAAATCAACCCTTATGGATATGATCCCCCGTTTTATGGACCCGCAAGGGGGTAAGATATTGATCGACGGAAACGACATTAAAGAGGTGACCGCCCAATCATTACGCAACCTGATGGGCATTGTGAACCAGGAATCAATACTGTTTAACGATACCATATACAATAACATCGCCTTCGGAAAACCGGATGCCACCCCGCAACAGGTTGAAGAGGCGGCGCGTATTGCCAATGCTCATAATTTTATTACAGAAGCTGAGCAAGGTTACCAAACCAATATTGGCGACAGGGGTTCAAAGCTATCGGGGGGGCAGCGCCAGCGAATTTGCATAGCGCGTGCTGTGTTAAATAATCCGCCAATTATGCTGTTGGATGAAGCGACGTCTGCACTGGATACCGAATCGGAAAAACTGGTGCAGGATGCCTTGAACAACCTGATGAAAAACCGCACTTCGCTTATTATAGCCCACCGCTTAAGCACAATTCAAAACGCGGATATTATTGTAGTGCTTGAAAACGGCAAAATAATAGAACACGGCACACACCAGCAATTAATACTGCATAATGGCTTATACCGTAAGCTGATAGATATGCAAACGTTTACCGAATAAAAGACTACCCCACTAAATGATTCATGTGATAATTACGGCCGCTAACATTGCTACGGCTTATGATAAACGTAAACAACAGTATATTGATTCCATTGAAAGCTGTTTAAAATATTCTTCTTTATTTGATTCATATACCGTGTTAGAGTGTGTATCTCCTCACGAGGATTACCTTGACAATTACAACACCTACTACAGCAAAAAGGAGAATTTAACCATTAACAAGGGGGCGGCAGAGCTTACCCACATGTTGGGTTATCTGGAGCAGTCGCATCTACCGGATGATGCCTGCATTATAAAGCTTTCGGGAAGGTATATTATTGAAGACAGCTACTTCTTTGATAAGGTTATTGAGCTTAACGAAACGTTTGACAGTATTTTTAAAAGTGATAATGACGCCTACGTGGGTAATGGCTATCATACGTTCTTGTACTACATGAAAAAGAAGCTATTTGCCGACCTATATCACAGCGTAGATTTCTCCGCATTTGATGAGGCACATTTTGAATGGCAAGTTAAAAACCACATAATGCCAATGGAGAGACACCTTGAAATTGACCGCCTTGGTGTGTTAGCTAACCAGGGTACTTATTCAGAAAAGGTGTACAGGTGTTAGGTATTAACCGCTACAACTTGCCCAATTTACCAAGCGCGTAAAATAAAGCTGTGCAATGCAAAGACTGGATTATTTTATTATCTGCCAGTAATTGTTTAACCTCTTCAATAGTATATTCTTCTATCACAAGCTCTTCGTGCTCATCCAATGCCTGCTCCTGCACTTTAACGCCGCCTGTTGCCAGGTAGGCAAAGGTTTTGTTATTGGCAGTTGATGGGTTAGCGAAAACAGTGCACAGAGCTTGTAAATCATCAAACCTGTAGCCGGTTTCTTCCAACAGCTCGCGGCGCATGGCATCTTCGGGTTGCTCATCGCCATCAATAACACCACCGGGTATTTCTAACGATACCACCCCCGCCGCATGCCTATATTGGCGCACCATTAATACCTTGCCTTCTTCGGTTATGGCTACCGCGTTTACCCAGTTAGGATATTCTAAAACGTAATATTCATCAACAATACGCCCATCAGGCATTTGGCACCTATCTGCCCGTAAAGTGGCCCAGGGGCCTTTGTGTAGATAGGTTGAACCTAATAATGTCCACTCTAAATTATGCTTCATGGGTTAATGTTAAAATACTTGTATATCGAATTTCGTTTGGAAATATTATCAAAAGATTGGTAACGGTGTTTTTGTTCTAAAACATCAAAAATGGCCATTACTTTCTTAAGCAATAACTGTGTGGCTTCATCTTGTCTAAAAGGTTCCGCAAACATATATAAGATCTGACTTAACGCGTTCAGTTTTTCAGAACTGTATTTGTCTGAGTTAATAAATTCGTTAAAATCCTCTTGGCTTAGGCCAAGTAAAGTTTCCAGGTCAGTATCATATTCCTTTAACATAAGGCCGTTAACCTCCTGAACGTACTCCGCCTGTTTACCGGCAACTTTCAAACCTAACAGTTTAGCTAAGATCAGCGCCGTTTTACGCATCTCATCTATCACCATATCACGATACATAGCTGGAAATTAATTACTGAATAGTTGAGTTATTGAATTACTTAGTTATTGAATTACCGAGTTACTGATTGACCAAATTACATCCCTGCAAATCAATAATTCAATAACCCAACTATTCAATAATTAATCCCTACCAGCTGCCGCCAGATCCACCGCCGCCGAAGCTGCCGCCACCAAAACCGCCGAAGCCGCCACCGCCGCCTGAACCACCGCCACCACCAGAGAAACCTCCGAAGCCGCCACCACGATTGCCGCCGCCGCTAAGCATTGAACCGGCCAGCATCCACCAAAATGGGCTTGAACTGCCACGGCGGCCTATTATCTGTCCGCCGCCACCACCTCCGCCCTTGCGGAATATGGCTATCAAAACTATAATAACTATTATTACAATAATACCTATCCCAGAGCCACCATCGCCCTGGTTTTTTACACGGGCTGGTTTGGGGTCGGCTTTGTATTCGCCTTTGGTGTATTTAATAATGGCCTCGGTACCCGCATCTAATCCGCCATAAAAATCACCTTCCTTAAAGCGGGGGTTCATTTCTTTTACACGGATCTGCTGCGTAATAACATCAGGCAAAGCGCCCTCAAGGCCATAGCCTGTTTGTATGGATAGCTTACGGTCGTCTTTTGCCACAAGCACCACTATACCGTTGTTCTTACCCTTATGGCCCACACCCCATTTGCGCCCTAACTGGTTGGCGTAGTCGTTAACGTCATAATCGCCTATGGAGCGCAGCATTACTACCGCAATTTGTATAGATGTAGAATCATCAAAAGCAACCAGTTTATCTTCTAAACGCTGTTTCTCATCAGCAGATAGCGTGTTGGTATAATCTGTTACCAGCTTACCTGATTTTTCAGGGAAATCCTGCGCGAATGAATATAGACCCGACAAAAGCAGGCCAAAAAATATCAGCAATTTTTTTAACATGAGTTTATTTTTATTCGCCGTTCATAAATGCCACATCGTCCGATACTTCGTTAACATCGTCTGGCGCGCAAGGGAAAAATGTGCCCAGCTTTTCGCCGGCACGGGTAATGCCTATAACAATTCCTTCAATTAGGTTGCCGTGCTTAAACTGCTCCAGCATCTCGTTCTTAGTGGTGTCCCAAAAATCTACGGGTACCATTTTATTAATGCCCTTATCACCAATAATGGCAAACTTACGGTCAACAGTAGCCAGATAGATGAGCACCCCGTTACGCAGTTTTGTTTTATCCATATCAAGCTGATAAAAATATTGAGCGGCACGGTCAAGCACTTCATCTTTGCAGTTTTTTTCTACACAAATACGTATCTCGCCAGATGTTTTTCTTTCGGCCTTAGCTATGGCATCGCGTATCTGCTGCTGTTCGTCGTCGTTGAATAAAGTCATCTTTGAAAGATTGGTGATTGAAGATTAAAGATTAGTTAAGGGTTAGGGACCAAAGCGATAATCAACCTATCTTCAATCTTTAACCTTCAATCTTTTTAATTAAAACTTAACAGTAGGCGCTTTGTCAGAACCTGCTTCGGCCGTGAAGTATCCTTTCTCGCTGAAACCGAACATTTTTGCAGTAAGGTTAGCAGGGAACTTGCGAATTTTGGTATTGTAGTCCTGTACAGCATCGTTAAAATCTTTGCGGGCAACGGTGATACGGTTTTCTGTACCTTCTAACTGCGCTTGCAGGCCCATAAAGCTTTCGTTAGCTCTTAACTGCGGATAGGCTTCAGACACTGCCAATAACCTGCCCAAAGCAGAACTTAACTGACCTTGAGCAGCCTGGAATTGCTGGATAGATTCCGGCGTTAACTTAGTTGGATCAACCTGTACAGAAGTTGCCTTTGCACGGGCCTCAATTACAGCGGTTAATGTGCTTTTTTCAAAATCGGCTGCGCCTTTTACGGTTGCAACCAGGTTAGGTATCAAATCGGCACGGCGTTGGTACTGGGTTTGCACCGCACCCCATTTGCCTTTAACATTCTCGTCTAATTGCACCATGCTGTTGTAGCTGCATGAGCTTAACGACATTGCACCTACTACAAATAATATTGCTGCGAATAGCTTTTTCATTTTTTTTTTAATTTATGTTTTTTTTGAGTTTAGATAGCAAAAGGCATACCGTTGTTACAGCGGCCCGTTTTTAGTGCCACTTCGGCATGTTTGGTAAATATAACAAGTTTGGGCGGCTTAGCTTGTAAGCACAATTAAATTAGCAAGTAAGATAATTAAGTGTAGCGTAGCAGGGAGGGTGCTACACCTCAAATAGTTAAATAAATTTCGTAAAATAAATATAGATCCTGAGTTAAAAAACACTTGTTCTGTATCTCACTTTGCAATTTTTTTAATTTTCTGAACCAAATAAACCGGGACGTTGTCGGAGCGGCATCAACATTAATACACCAGCATTTCAATACTTACTTAGATTGATATCTGCTGATGTTATGGTCGTTTTGTTTAATAGCGAAGAAAACTCTAAGCACTTTCCCTTAAACTAAGATTTTTTTATTAGCGCCACATTACCTGTGGATTAAACAAAACTTAAAACATTGTTTATTATTTAATGTTTACACCCTAATTATTAACCTATAAGAAACAATAAAATGACAACTACAATTTTACTTTGCCTTTCCATGGCATGCTTGATGCTATCTTATAAATACCATTTAGCCAACCAGCGGCTTTCGCACTCCGGACGTATCCCTGATATCATTACCACCCAAAACAAAAAAAGCTTTTTTCTCGCAATAACGATCCTGTCATTAACAACGATTTTATTCACGCAGTATATTAACGCACCATTTGAAGGCTAATTATTTACAACAGGCAGCCATATAAACAAGCGGAAGATACCGAACAAGAAACCGGTTCTTATTAAGGTCTGTTCTTTTTTATTGCTATTCGCCTAAGTAATAGGATTGAAAACATTTGTTAGGTTTTTGGGACCGTCACTGCATCGGAAGTGGTTTACCTGTCAGTTTCGCCATTGCTACCATTATAAGGTGTGTTAGATATCAGCCTACAAGGCTAACTAAAAAGGCTTTTCAACAACTGCTGAGCATTCTTATACCAATTTTACACTACTCATCCGTCAGCGACTTTAAAAAAGCGATAATCGCTTTCTTCTCCCCGGGTTTAAGATTAAGCTTATCAACAGGCAAAGTCTGGTTTTCCAGTTCAATGCCAATGCCGGCACCACCGCCCAGGTCATAAAAATCTATCACTTCTTCCAGCGTTTTGAAAGCGCCGTTGTGCATATAAGGTGCTGTTAAGGCAATGTTTCTGACGGTAGGTGTTTTAAAGGCGAATTTTATTTCATTGATCTTACTGTGGAAGTATCGTCCCTCATCCGCATCTATTACAGGGTGTTCTGCCTTTGGATCTGCAGGTACTCCCAACACTTCGGCTTCGGTATTAATAAAAGTAGGCGGCGCGGTGCCATTAAACAAAGGCATAAAGTGGCAGGTGCCGCACTTCGCCTTGCCCATAAATAAGTTAAACCCTTCTATTTCTTCCTTATTTATTTGTTTACTGTCTCCGCGCATATATTTATCAAAACGCGAGTTGAAGGGGGTCAGCGATCGTACATAACTTGCCAGCGCCATCATTACATAACGTGGGCGTATGTTTTTCTCCATTGTAGGGAAAGCCGCCTTAAACTGTTTAAAATAAGCAGCATTATTCTCAAGCCGCAGGGCAGCGTCTTCTACCGAAGCGTGCATCTCGTCCTTATTGGCTATCACATCTGTAGCTTGCCCCTCTAACGTTGCCGATCGCATATCGTAAAACTGCGCGTTCTGCAATCCTGCATATAAAAGCGTAGGCGAATTTCTTTTAACAAACCTACCTTCTATCAGCGCCATGCTTTTGGGCATACCATCAGTAAAAGCCAACTTAGGGTTATGGCAATTGGCACATGCACGTGTAGCCCCCGATATAACGGGATCAAAAAACAGCGCTTCGCCCAAAGCTATTTTTTTTGCATCGGGCATGGCCTCGGCACTGTTAATAAAATGCTTAATGTTAAAGGCATCCTTATCAAACAGCGTGGCAACCCGGTTGTGCAGCGCAAGCTCTGTTTGCAAAGGCTGTATGCCCATTTCGTTTTGCCATTTCAAAATACCCTTACTAACCGGGTTGGCATATTTTATGATAAATTCGGCGCGATCAAATTTATTAAAGTCGGGATGACTGTTAAGATATTTCATGGCCACCGCAGCCTGGTTTTGCAGCGCCTCATTCTCGCCAAATAATTTTAAAATTTCTGCAACCGCTTGTAAAGCAACAGCTGCTTCATCTATCCCTGTTTTACAAATGGGGGTATCAAAACCGGATATCCCTATGGCCGTTATCCTGAAAATTTCCAGCTTACAGGCATCCAAAATATGAGCGTCTGTAAATTCCGTATCATTCAAGATCATCTGCAGGCGTTTAAGGCTGGAACGGAAAGTTTTTATTTCTCTCAATAAATTCTCTTTTTCTGCTACATGGTATGTATAAATATACTCTTCCATTACCTGCAGGCCCGACGGATCAAAAACTTTGGTCTCTTCTATTTCAATCTCGGGCAGTGGTGCGCCATTAAGTTCTTTTGATGTGGTGGGCGCGTAATACTCTGAAAACCACTCCAGCTTTTTATACGCGTTTCGGGTTGCTAAAAATGCTTGCTTTACGGCAGGCTCATTAACGCCTGCGCTTTGCTCAAGGTGGGCGGCGCTGCTATCCAAAGCGTTGATCTGGTTTAGCAAAAGGGTTTTAACCTCAGCTTTAACATCCGGTTTTTGAGATGTACAATACGCTAACAGAACAACCACGAAAAAGAATATAAAAGGGACGAGTTTTTTAGAGAGCATGGGTAGTTTTAAAAAAAATAAAAGGCCCCTCTTTTACAAGGGACCTCTGAAAAGAGAATAGGAATTGTTATTGTTCTACACCTGTAAGGATAACGGTTTGGCCGCCTTCTTTGTTAGTGTTAATACCACTACCATCAGCATTCAAAAATTTATTATCAGTCCATGTGTGTGGGTGCAGGTTAACCACAAAGGTGCCTGGTCTGCCGGTAAGGTCAGATATATCATACATGGCGCCATACTCCCAGCTGCTTAAACGGGTATCGTTACCAGGGTTATATTTTGAATTAAAGGCAGCATCTGTGCGGCGATGATTCATCTCTAGCATAGGTTTAATAGCTTTTGTAGCCAGGTTAAACTGCCATATTCTACCATCGTGTTTGTTGTTGGTGTAGTAAGAGTCGCCGTCCTCCTGTATGTAAATAAAGTTTTTAGTTACACAGATATTGTCGGGATTTACAATGCTGTTACCCGGATCAACGTTACCATCAATAAGCGGCGTTAACTTTCCCTTTAACGGATCGGCTGGGTCCAGCTCCAATTTGTAAACGCGGCCCCACATGGTTAAACCCGGTGCAGGGTTCACCTTATCAGGGCTTACGCCTGTTGCTGTAAAATATACTGTTCTGCTTGCTGCGCCACCACCTTTACCGTGGTCCAGATCTTCTACGCGGGCAAACTGAATAGCACTTTTATCAACTGTTTGTGTAGCCAGTTGCGCGCCGGTGCTTGTTTTAACATCGGTGTATTCGACAAACTCAACATCATAGGCTGATCCTACTGCCATATCAGTTTCTACTATGTTCAGGTTCGTTCTGCGCAGCATGTATAATTTGCCACCGTTCAGGTCGCCGGTAGCGCCCAGGTATAAATTAACCTGTCCTAATCCCTGGCGGCTGCTTTCGTCCTCGCCAATAAATATGGCTGTTTTACCTGCGTAAGCGTCTTTAGGTAGTGGCACCGCGTTTTCGGCGCTGCATTTGCCCAGTGCTGTAAGTGTTCTGTTAGCTTTTTTGCTATAAACAGGGCCCAATGGATCGATAGCGTGGATCATTGACTCGCCGTCAGTTTCGCCTGCGGTTAAAAAAACCGGACCAAAACCGTATGTTTTTGAATCAACAAGTGTTGCTGAACAAAGGCGCATGCGGCCACCGTCTGCGTCAACAATATATTCGCCTTTTACCGGTTTTAAGTTTTTGTCAAGATAAACACGCGATACCGAAAAAAGGATCTCGTGGTTATTGATCATGATGTAACCATCGCCGTTAGGGTCCTTCATCATTCCGGCACCATCAGGTTGCGCGCCGTAAACAAAATCAGGTGATCCTTCCAGTTTATCATCGCTGCTTATAAGCGTAGTTATCTTTAAATTGTCAAAACCTGATAAAGTTTTTACTAACGAGGGGTTAACAGAGTAATTAGTAAGTTCTGTTGATGCCGGTGGCTGCTCCTCTTTGTTGTCGTTTTTGCGGCAGGCAACAAATGTTGTAGCAGCCAGCGCAACCAAAGCAACGTTAACCGTGATCTTAGTGCGTAAATTTTGTTTCATAGTTGAGTAATGATTTAGGGCAAAAGTATCCGGCGCAGGTAAAGCAGGTGTAAACACGGGTTTAACTTTACATTATAAAAAACACTGCATTTGTTAATATGCCTTAAAGAATGTTGCTTTATTGTTAAATTTAGTGTCCTTAAAGAGCATCGTCTGATTTGAGTGACAAGCATGCTATATCTTAATCCTGTCATCCTAAAAATCCTACAAATCTTAGTTTATATTTACAGCATATTAACTGATCGTATCGTCATGAAGCAATTCATAATTTTCTGCATGGCCCTTTGGGGCTTTGTTGCCAATGCGCAAACCCGCCTAATTCAATATGTTAAACCCATTGTAGGCACCCAACGCATGGGGCATACTTTTCCGGGTGCTACGGTGCCTTTTGGCATGGTGCAGTTAAGCCCCGAAACCGATACTATAAGCTACGAGCTGAACGGCAAATACAACCCCGATGTATACAAGTACTGCGCCGGTTATCAATACGAGGACAAAACCATAGTGGGCTTTAGCCATACCCATTTTAGCGGCACAGGGCACTCAGACCTGGGCGATATTTTAATTATGCCCACCATTGGCAAACTAAAGCTTAACCCCGGCAGGGCAGATGTGCCGCACAGCGGTTACCGCTCGCCATTCTCTCATCAGAACGAAACCAGCGAAGCCAATTACTATAAAGTAAAACTTGATGAGTATAACATTACTGCCGAAATGACCACCAGTAGTCGGGTTGGTTTTCATCAGTACACTTTCCCAAAAACAGACAGCGCCCATATTGTACTGGATATGATGGCCGGTATTTATAACTACCCCGATAAAAACGTGTGGACCTACCTGCGGGTTGTTAATGATACCACTGTGATAGGTTTTCGCCAAACCAATGGCTGGGCGCGTACCCGTACGCAATATTTTGCTATTACGTTTTCTAAACCTTTTGTAGCACATGGCTTTGCCAATAACACACCCCGCAATGTTTATGGCGGTTTTTGGGGCAGATTTGATCAAAGAAAAAATTTCCCAGAGATTGCCGGGAAACAGATCAAGGCTTATTTCGATTTTAAAACCGTTGAGGGAGAAAAAATAAAGTTGAAGGTTGCACTCTCCCCAGTTAGTATGGAGGGCGCTTTAAACAATATGTGCGCCGAAGTAATTGGCTGGGATTTTGATAAGGTAAAACGGGACGGGCAGCAGCAATGGGAAACGGCGCTGCATAAAATTGAGATAACGGGCAACCAGGAAACCAAAGAGAATTTTTATACCGCCTTGTACCATACCCTTATTAACCCCACAGTTTATATGGATGTAGACGGGCAGTACAAAGGGATAGATCAAAACGTGCACCACGCCGATGGTTTTACCAATTACACCACATTTAGCTTGTGGGATACCTACCGGGCGCTGCACCCGCTGTTTAACATAATTGAGCCCGAGCGTAACGCCGATATGGTACGCTCCATGCTGGCACACTACCAGCAAAGTCCGGAGCATTTTTTACCGGTTTGGTCAAACTCTGGTAACGAAAACTGGTGCATGAGCGGTTATCACAGTGTTTCTGTTATTGCCGACGCTGTAGTTAAGGGCAACGCAACATTTGATGTAAACGCTGCTTTAGAAGCCTGCGTAACAACCGCACGAAGCCGCAAATACATGAACATAGGGTTATATATGGATAAGGGCTACATCCCCGATGAGCGCGATGGTAACTCGGTATCATCCACTTTAGAGTATGCTTTTGATGACTGGTGCATAGCCCAAATGGCCAAAAAGCTGGGTAACACTGCTATTTACGAAGAGTTTAGCAAGCGGGCGCAGAATTACAAAAATGTATACGATCCGGCTACTGGTTTTATGCACCCGCGATTGGATGATGGCACGGTTCGCAAAAAGTTTGACGCATTAACAACCATAGGCCAGGGATTTATTGAGGGCAACGCCTGGAACTATACGCTATTTGTTCCGCATGACCCTGCCGGGTTAATCAAGCTGATGGGCGGTAACAAACGCTTTGTGCGCTATCTTGATTCGTTATTTACCATGCACTTGCCTGATCAATTTTTTGAGGAGACAGAGGACATTACCCGGGATGGCATTATCGGCAATTATGTGCACGGCAACGAACCATCGCACCATGTGGCTTATTTATACAACTGGACCGATAAACCCTGGAAAACCCAGGAACGCATCCGCATGATATTGCCTAAAATGTACAGGCCCACCCCTGATGGTTTGGGTGGCAATGACGATACCGGGCAAATGAGTGCCTGGTATATTTTCAGCTCGCTGGACTTTTATCCCGTAGCGCCGGGATCAGACCAGTATGCTGTTGGCAGCCCTGCTGTTGATGGGGCGGTTATTCAATTAGGTAAAGGCAAAACGCTTAACATTAAAGTGAATAACCAAAGCGAAAAGAACGTGTATGTGCAAAAGCTATTATTGAACGGCAAACCACTGAACACGCTATTTTTAACCCATGCTGATTTAATGAACGGCGGGGAGCTTACTTTCTTTATGGGGCCGAAGCATAAGTAGCTTTACCCGGCCATATTATAACGGCTCATGCCATCCATTGCATAGAGTTTGTTTTTAAGAATAGTGCGGGCGCGGCTCAAATTAGTGCGCGACAGTAATTCAGAGATGTTCAGTTTATCGCTTATTTCGCGGTGCGAATAACCTTGCAACGCGTGCATGTTAAACACATAACGGTAGTTATCGGGCAATTGGTCAACCAATCGGTTAAGGTCGTTAGTTGCTAATTTATTATCATTATAACCGGTACCTATTGATATACCTGTTTCAGCAAAATCATCTACCAAAACTGTTCTTTTTGCTTTGCGATAATGGGAAATTGCGCTGTGCACCATTATCCTGCGCAGCCAGCCCTCCAGGCTTCCCTCGCCACGATAGTTTTCTGCATTGGTAAATATCTTTATAAAACCATCCTGTAAAATATCCTGCGCGGTGTCTTTATCTTTAGCATAACGCATACAAACCGCCAGCATTTTAGGTGCCAGTAATTTATAAAGTGCCTCCTGTTGTTTGCGGTCGTTTTTTAGGCAGCCTTTCCAAAGTTGGTTTAAACGGGTTTCAGTAGTTGCAGTTGTCATTGTCTTATCAATTGTTGTTCGCAACCCACTATGCCAAAAAAGAACCCTTTTTATAAAACTCTGATAATAAGATAGATAAATTTTAAGCTATATTCAAAACTGTTCGCTAACGTACAGTTGCTGTGCCAATGACGAACAGTTAAACAAAGTGAAAAAGGGTAGGTTTATAACAATACATTCTACGCCGTTGCTGTTGTACTTTCACGGTCATTGTACTTAACGTTGGAGTCAATAACGAAGCGAAAAGAGTATTTATTTGCAAAAATTGTTTCTGATTGCTAACCCGGCAAGCACACTATTTTTAATCATGCTGATTTGATGAACGGTGGTGAACTTACCTTTTTATGAGACCGAAGCATAAGTAGTTTGCGCACAGCGCAACTTTAATGTAAGCCGAATTGTCAAATTTCTATCAGCGTGCTAAACACGCCGTCTATTACCTTGGCCAACCTCGGTATATCCAATGTTTCCATAGTATCGGTTGCTTCGTGATAGTTTTTGTTGCGATAGAATGAGGTATCGGTTATCATTAAGGCGCTGAATCCAAATTTCCAATAATTCAGGTGGTCGGAGAAATCAATACCAGGTACCGCGGCCGGGGCCGAAAACTTTTTCGTTCTAACCGCTTTGGTTGATTTGTAGGTTCGGCAAAACTTGCGGACAAATTGACCCGCGCCAAACTTTTTCACAAGAGTAATGTAATCGCCTTTGTTACCATAAAACAATGAAAGCAATCCGATGGGATAATTCTGCGATTTCTTTTCATCCCTGAAATAACCTATCATTTCAAGCGAGACCATGCCGTAAACCTCCACACCCTTATCAGCCAACGCTTTAGCGTGAACGTAGCTACCCATATACGCTGTTCTGAAATAAGGAGGTTCCTCCAGCGTGTAAGCAACCAGATCTATACGCTGGTTCAATTTCTTACCTTTTAGCAGTCTTGACAGCTCCAAAAGGCCTACCACCCCGCTCGCATTATCATCCGCCCCTTCCTGGTTGCCGCAAACATCATAATGCGCGCCAACAATTATTCCTTTTTTGTTTTCGGTACCAAAAGAACAAATTACATTTTTATATATCTGGCCATTTACCGTGTACTCCTGTAAAGAAACACTGTCGGAATACTGGGTAAAAACATTTTTAATATAGTCGGCTGTTTTGTTAAGCTGGTCAAGGTTTTTTTCTGTGCGAAATTTTGGCGTCTTGGTTAGTGTTGTTAAATGAGATTTGATTAGTGCGGTATCCGTATACCCGGCATAACAGGCACTTGTAATACAACAAAGTAAAAAAACGGATAAGATTTTGATCGGGTTCATTGTTGGTTTATAGGCTATAATTTAACCATGTTTTGCTGCAATTTATCAAAACCTGCGCGTTAACAAAAAATACCGCAATAAAATGGTGACACTGTTTTGTCAGTAAAGTTTGGCTTTATTAAATATAATAATCTGTTTATCAATTAGATAAAAATTTACAATGTGGTAGCTAAAATTTTTTTCGTCACCCATCTTCGCAATCTGCGGCGTAAAAAATCCTTTTTAAGGGGTGGCTCTACGGGTGGCTCAGGGTGGCTCACATCGCGCTGAGCCACCCCCCCCTTGGCTTATTTGATAACTATAAATTACAAAGCAGTATTCTGCTTTATGTAGGCTACTATCTTGTTAGTGGCTCCAATGTTTTGATGAACATATGTTTTGGCTTTTTGGCCGGCACTGGCTAAAGCCTGCGGATTATTTATGAGCTTGGCAGCAATGTCTTTTAATTCTCTTTTATTTGAAATACTAAAACCACCTCCTTCGGCAATCAAATCACGAGCCTCTTTAAATCGCGCATATTCCGGGCCAAATATTACCGGTAAACCAAAGGCGGCGGCTTCCAATGTATTGTGGATGCCCGCACCAAAACCCCCGCCTATGTAGGCAATTTCAGCATACTGATAAAGGGCAGAAAGCATGCCGATGTTATCAATTATTAAAACGTGTTGAGCGGAGAGCGGTGAGCTGAGCGTGGTGAGTTGTGAATGTCTTACAGTTCCGGTGGTTGGCAAAGATTTTACTAAACCTGTTATTTTATCTTCCCCAATCTCATGCGGCGCGAAGACGAATTTCCAGTCGGGATATTGCTTAACCAGTTCCACCAATAATACTTCGTCAGCAGGCCAGGTGCTGCCTGCAATAAAAAGTTTTTGTCCGTTTTTAAACTCGCTTATAACCGGAAGGCTTTTGGGTTGCTGCGCGTTGGCCCATACCCTGTCAAAACGGGTATCACCGCTAACAGTAGTTTTATCAATACCTATCCCACGCAGCAATTGCACAGATGCTTCATCCTGCACAAAAAAATAACTCACGAAGCGCAGCATTTTACGGTGTAGCCCGCCATACCATTTAAAAAAAACCTGCTCCTGTCTGAATATGCCGGATATTATATACAAAGGCACCTGGCGGCTATGTAACTCCGCGAAAAAGTAAAACCAATATTCGTATTTGGTAAAAACAGCAACAGCAGGGTTTATTTGTGTTATAAATTGGCGTGCATTGGCGGCTGTATCTAAGGGCAAATAATAAACAGCGTCAGCAAGGGGTGTATTCTTGCGTACCTCGTATCCCGAAGGGGAAAAAAAAGTGACAACTACAGGTTGTTGAGGATACTGCTGCCTTAGCTCTTCAAGTACCGGCCTCCCCTGCTCAAATTCGCCCAGTGAGGCGAAGTGAAACCACAAGGAATTTTGGAATTCAGCAACATGCTGACTATTGCGGCCCTGTACCCAAAGTTTAGCTTTTTTGTTAAAAAAGGAAACTATTAGCGCCAAAACATAGTATAAACGTATACCGAGATTATAAAACAACAACATTTTAAAAATTGGAAATGAGTAGCTGCATTCCGCTGTAAATATAGTAACAATACATTAACCTGCTTTTAGCGTTGCTACTATAGTTAAACACCGGGGTGGGTTACTTTTGTAATTTAAAACAAAAATATTTTTTGGAGACAATTGCGCTACCTTCAAAAAAGCTAAATTGCACACATATTGGCGTAACTAAACAAACGACACCAAGCTAATGGCCCGTAAACGAATTTTAATTACCGGCGCGGCCGGTTTTCTGGGATCGCACCTTTGCGATAGATTTATTAAAGAAGATTACCACGTAATAGCGATGGATAATCTGATAACCGGCGATCTTCGAAATATTGAGCATCTGTTCAAGTTAGAAAACTTTGAATTTTACCATCATGATGTTTCTAACTTTGTACACGTACCCGGTGAATTACATTACATTTTGCATTTCGCTTCGCCGGCAAGCCCTATAGATTATCTGAAAATACCTATCCAAACACTTAAAGTAGGTTCATTAGGTACACACAATCTGCTGGGTTTGGCTTTGGCCAAAAGTGCCCGCATGCTGATAGCTTCAACATCCGAAGTTTATGGCGACCCTAACATTAACCCGCAGCCCGAAGAGTACTGGGGCAACGTAAATCCGGTTGGTCCGCGTGGTGTTTATGATGAGGCAAAGCGTTTCCAGGAAGCTATAACCATGGCTTACCATACTTTTCACGGGGTAGAAACACGCATCGTACGGATCTTCAATACCTACGGGCCACGTATGCGCCTTAATGATGGCCGCGTGCTACCTGCATTTATCGGCCAGGCATTGCGCGGTGAGCCGCTAACCATGTTTGGCGACGGGTCGCAAACCCGCTCGTTCTGTTACGTAGATGATTTGATAGAGGGCATTTACCGTTTGCTGCACAGCGATTACGCGCAACCGGTTAACATTGGCAATCCTGACGAGATCACCATCCGTCAGTTTGGCGAAGAGATCATCAAACTTACCGGCACAGATCAGCAGATGATCAGCTTGCCGCTACCTACTGACGACCCTAAGCAACGCCGCCCTGATATTACCAAAGCGAAAGCACTTTTAAACTGGGAACCAAAAGTATCGCGCAGCGAAGGTTTAAAAATTACTTACGAGTATTTTAAATCGTTACCGCAGGAGGTGATAGAAAAAGTAGAACACAAAGACTTTAAGCATTACAGCAAATAAATTATATGAGTAAAATACTGGTGACCGGTGGTACCGGCTATATAGGCTCGCACACAGTTGTTGAACTGATACAAGCCGGATATGAGGTGCTGATAATTGACAACCTGTCAAACTCATCGCCTGATGTGTTAAACCGCATTGAGCAAATAACCGGCACGCGCCCGGCATTTATTAAAACCGAAATGTGCAACTACGATGAGCTGGAGCAGGTTTTTGTTAACAATACTGATATAGATGCTGTTATACACTTTGCGGCAATTTTACAGGTATTTGAGTCGGTTACGGAGCCGGTTAAGTATTTTGAGAACAACCTGTACTCGCAAATTAACCTGATGAAGTGCATGCGCAAATTTGGCGTAAAACCGCTGGTGTTCTCATCATCATGCACAGTTTATGGCAACCCCGAAAAGCTGCCCGTTACCGAAGCTACCCCTATACAAAAAGCGGTATCGCCTTATGGCAATACCAAACAAATGGGCGAAGAGATAATTGAATTTACAGCGCAGGCAGGGCACATCAATGCCATATCACTGCGTTATTTTAACCCCGTTGGTGCGCATAAAAGCGCTTTAATAGGCGAAGTTCAGCACGGTGTGCCGCATCACCTTATACCTTATATTACAGAAACGGCATCGGGCAAACGCGAGGCCCTGAATATTTTTGGCAGTGATTACAATACACCTGACGGCACCTGCGTACGCGATTATATACACGTAAGCGATGTTGCCCGTGCCCACATAAAAGCTGTTGAAAAACTGTTTGAAGTAAATGATAAACAAGGCTGGTATGATCTGTTTAACATAGGCACCGGCGAAGGTTACTCGGTACTGAACATGGTGAACGCTTTTGCCGAGGCAACCGGCATAAAAATTAAATATAACCTGGTGCCGCGCAGAGGTGGCGATGTTGCAGCGGTATACGCTGATACCGCCAAGGCCAACACGCAACTTAACTGGAAAACGGAAAACACCCTAACTGATATGATGCGATCTGCATGGGAATGGGAGCAATCTTTTAAAGCTAATCCTATAAAATGAAAAAAATTATTATTACCGGCGGCGCGGGTTTTATAGGGTCGCATGTGGTGCGCAGGTTTGTAAAAAACTACCCTCAGTATAACATCATCAATCTTGATAAATTAACCTACGCGGGTAATCTGGCTAACTTAAAAGACATTGAGCACGAAGCCAATTATAAGTTTGTAAAGGGCGACATTGTTGATATAGCCTTTATTAATGAGCTTTTTAAAGATGAAAAGCCCGATGCTGTGATACACCTGGCTGCAGAATCGCATGTAGACAGATCAATTGCTAATCCTGCTGAATTTGTAATGACTAACGTAGTTGGCACCGTTAATTTGCTAACCGCCGCGCGCGAGGCATGGAAAGGCAATTACGATAAGACCCGTTTTTATCATGTATCAACGGACGAGGTTTACGGCAGCCTGGGCCAAGAGGGTATGTTTACCGAAGAAACCGCTTATGATCCGCATTCGCCTTATTCGGCATCAAAAGCAGGCTCTGACCATTTTGTGCGGGCGTATCATGATACTTATGGCATGGATACGGTTATATCCAATTGCTCTAACAATTATGGCTCCTATCACTTCCCCGAAAAATTAATTCCGCTGGCTATTAATAATATCAAGAACAGTAAACCAGTACCTGTATATGGCAAGGGAGAAAATATACGCGACTGGCTTTGGGTTGAGGACCATGCTAGGGCCATTGATGTAATATTCCATCAGGCTAAAACGGGTTCAACTTACAATATTGGCGGCCATAACGAGTGGAAGAACATCGACCTTATTAAACTGCTTTGTAGCATAATGGATAAAAAACTGGGCCGCCAGCCTGGTACATCTGCCCAACTTATTACATTTGTTACAGACAGGGCCGGGCACGACCTAAGGTATGCCATTGACGCTACAAAATTAAAGAACGATTTAGACTGGGTACCGGGAATAACATTTGAAGAGGGTTTGGAGAAAACCGTTGAGTGGTACCTTGAAAATGAAGAATGGTTGAACGATGTAACTTCGGGCCATTACCAACAATATTATACCGAGCAATATAACGATAGATAATGTTTAGTTTTTTTAAAAAGAAAGAGAAGTCGAAAAAAGAAATAACGTTTAACTATAGTTCTATAGCGGTAGATATGCATTCGCATGTTTTACCGGGTATTGATGATGGGGCGCAAAATGTGGAGGAGTCTGTTTATTTAGTTAAACGGATGATGGCCCTTGGTATTAAAAAAATTATTGCCACGCCTCACATCATGATCGATTTTTATCGTAACACCCCAGAAACGATAAATAATGCGCTGGCCCTTTTGCGCACAGAACTGGCCAATCAGGGCATAGACATACAGGTAGAAGCCGGTGCGGAGCATTATTTTGATGAAACGTTTGAACCGCGTGTTGATGAAGGTAAGCTGGTACCATTCGGCGATAATTATGTATTATATGAATACCCCTTTATTAACCAACCTTTTAACTGGTTTGAGGTAATGCAAAAAATGCTGCAGGCAAGCTACAAACCTATATTAGCACACCCCGAAAGGTATCCTTATTTAACTACCGATACCATGACAATGATGCGCGGCTGGGGCTGCAAAATGCAAATGAATACCATATCGTTAACGGGCTATTACGGCAAAGACGTAAAAAAACGCGCCGAGGAAATGGTGGATCTGAAAATTGTTGATTTTATATCAAGCGATATGCATCACCCGCGGCACGCAGATGCGTTTGCAGACGTGTTAACTACCAGCTATATTGAAAAATTGCTTTTTAACGATTACCCGTTGAAAAACATAGAGTTGCTTTAATGTAGTCCGAAAGTCCGGGAAGTCGGAAAGTCCGAAAGACTTATACCGTCAAATATTATTTTAGCAAATATTTTCTGGAGATAAGCCTGGCTTTTAGGATTTAAAGCTATTTTAACCTTTCGGACTTTCCGACTTCCGGACTTTCCGACAACTTGCTACTCGTACCGTAACGCCTCTACCGGATCAAGATTGGATGCTTTTTTAGCCGGATAAAACCCTGATGCCAGGCCTATAAACGTACACAAGGCAAAGGCAGAAAACAACCATATCCACGGAACAACAAACTTACCGCTTATACCTACCGCTATCAGGTTACCAATGGCCATGCCCAATACTATGCCGCCAATGCCGCCTATAATACATATAACAACGGCCTCTATTAAAAACTGCTTACGTATAACGGCGGGTGTGGCCCCTATGGCCTTGCGTACGCCAATTTCGCGGGTACGCTCGGTTACTGATACCAGCATAATATTCATCAAACCAATTGCAGCACCTAGCAAGGTAATTATACCTATGCCAAACCCAGCTATGGTCATGCCGGTAATCTGCCCCGAGAGCTGCTGCTGAATTGAATCGCTTCGCACTATTTCAAAATTATCCGGCGCCGCTACATTAAGTGAGCGGATATTTCTAAACATAGAGGTAGCTTCGCCGGTGGTGGCATCCAGCGCCTCGGGCCCCTTAACCATAACGGCTATAGAAAATGAAGGATTAGCGGTTGTAGCAATTTGCTTTGCTTTTAAAATTGGTATCAAACATAAACGGTCGCCACCAAAACCTGCGCTTGATCCTTTAGGTGCAAACACGCCTATTACCCGGTATTTATGGCTGCCCACGTAAATAGATTTATTGATGGGGTCCTCTTTTTTAAATAGCTTATCCCTTATCTCTTCGCCTATTATAACTACACCGGCGCCATGTTGCAGTTCTGTGTCAGAAAAATTTCTGCCCAAAGCCAGCTTATAGCCATTGGTTAACATATAGTTTTCGTTTGAACCCGTTATGCTAACGTTAGGGTTAGTTTTATTACTGGCGTATTTAGCAACAGCCGTACCCGAAACATTAAGGTTAATGGCTGTTGTCACCGGCAGTTTAAATTTATCGCGGAAACGGGCCGCCTGATCATACCGTATAGGCGGAAAAGTTTTTCGGCGGCCGCCACCAAAACGTATGCCCGAGCCACGGTTTTGAATAGTGAACGAATTGGCACCCAAGCTTGAAAAAGCATCAGTAGTGTACTGCTTTATACCTTCAACAGCCGTTAATATCCCTACAAGAGCCATAATACCTATGGCTATAATAAGTGATGTGAGCGACGTGCGCAAACGGTTACCGGCAATAGATTGCAGGGCAATAGAAACATTTTCGCGAAAACTGGTTTTTACCGGCATGGTATAAATATAGAAAAACTAATTGTAAGACTATCCACTACAAATATTGTTACACAATTTTTGATAAACAACGGCAACGAGCAGTGCTTTTTCAATTGATTTGTAATAAAAATAAGCTTTAAGTACTTAGGTGCTTTTTTTGTTATTTTTGCCACTTATGGCAAAAAAAGGCATATTACTGGTTAACCTTGGCACGCCTGATAGCCCCGAAACGGCTGACGTGCGTAAATACCTTAACGAGTTTTTGATGGATGGGCGTGTAATTGATATTAACCCAGTATCGCGCGCGCTTTTGGTTAGGGGCATTATTGTTCCGTTTAGGGCGCCCAAATCTGCCAAATTGTATAAAGCAATATGGAGCAAAGACACCGGCTCGCCCTTGTTGCACTATAGCGTTTTACAGCACAAAGCTTTGGTTGAAAGGTTGGGCGATGAGTATCAGGTTGAGTTGGCTATGCGTTATCAAAGCCCATCAATAGAATCGGCGCTGGAAAGATTGAAGAAAAACCTGGTGAGTGATATTAAGGTTATCCCTTTGTTTCCGCAATATGCATCTGCAAGTACCGGTTCTGTCCACGATAAGGTAATGAAACTGGTAAGCGAGTGGCAAACCATACCTAATATAAGCTTCATCAATTCGTTTCATGATGATGATTTGATGATCGCCACCTTCGCCCAAAACGCACTAAAATATCAGCCCGAAACTTACGATCATATTTTGTTTAGTTTCCACGGCCTGCCACAGCGCCAATTGATGAAATGCGACCATACAGGCAGCTACTGCCTTAAAGTAGATGGCTGCTGCAACACTTTGAATGATACCAATAAACTCTGCTACTCTGCTCAGAGTTATGATACGGCACGTTTAATTGCCGGACAGTTAAATATTCCTCAAGAGAAATATACGGTTTGTTTCCAGTCGCGTTTAGGGAATGATCCCTGGGTGCAGCCCTACACCAGCAAGGTGATTGAGCAATTAGCAAAAGAGGGTAAAAAACGCCTGCTGGTATTTTGCCCGGCCTTTGTTGCCGACTGCCTTGAAACGGTTTATGAAGTTACCGTGGAGTACGGTGATGAGTTTAAAGCACTAGGCGGCGAACATGTGCAACTGGTTGAGAGCCTCAATGATTCGCCTATGTTTATTGACGCGTTGGAACGGATGGCGAGAGGGTAAGGATTTCTGACGAGCAGCGCGAAGGCCTGAACATTGACGCGAAAGAGAAGTTCTTTCGAAGGGTAAACCCAACGTTGTCATTTCGAAAGAGCATGGGCTGTTTGTGCGGTGGGGCGAAAGAGAAACCCTTTCGAAGCGATATTTTAATAGTAATACTATGTGGAATTACAATTTCTATGTTTACATCACTACTAATCCGACAAGAACCGCATTGTATATTGGCGTAACCAATGATCTCGACAGAAGATTATGTGAACATTTTGAAAATAAAGGTAACCCTAAATCCTTTGCAGGGAAATACTATTGCTATAATTTAGTTTATTATGAACACTTCACTCACATCGAATATGCTATCGATCGTGAAAAAGAATTAAAAAAGTGGAGAAGAGAAAAGAAAGACACCTTGATTGCGTCATTCAATCCCGATTGGAAGTTTTTGAATAAGAACATAATCAACTGAAAACGGCAATATCGCTTTCAAAGGATTTCTCTTTCGCGGCCGCCGCTAAATCCTCCGCTTGCTCTGTCGAAATGACAAACTTATAAAACATACAAGGTCAAATTACACAGCTATCGGTAACTCCTCGTCATTAGCAACTATAATAGGATTAACCGTTTCATCATCCTTCTCCACCCTTAAATTACCTATAATGTGCTGTTGGCGGGCGGGTGTGTTTTTACCCATAAAATACTCCAGCAAGCCTTTAATATTGGCATCTCTTAATATCACGGGGTCAAGGCGCATATCTTTGCCTATAAACAGGCCAAATTCATCCGGAGATATTTCGCCCAAACCCTTAAAGCGGGTAATTTCCGGCTTAACACCTAGTTTGGCAATGGCGTTGCGGCGTTCTTCGTCGCTGTAACAATAAATCGTTTCTTTTTTATTGCGCACTCTGAAAAGCGGCGTTTGCAGAATAGACACGTGCCCCGCCTTTACCAGATCAGGGAAGAACTGCAAAAAGAAGGTCATGAGCAGCAAACGGATGTGCATACCGTCAACGTCAGCATCGGTAGCAATTACAATATTGTTGTAGCGCAGGGTGTCAATACCGTCCTCTATATTCAGCGCGTGTTGCAGCAGGTTAAACTCTTCGTTTTCGTAAACTACTTTTTTGGTAAGACCAAAACAGTTAAGCGGTTTACCCTTTAGGCTGAAAACAGCCTGCGTCATCACATCGCGAGATTTGGTGATAGAGCCAGATGCCGAGTCACCTTCGGTAATAAACAAGGTTGTATCCTGCCGGCGTTCGTGTGTATCCTCAAAATGCACTTTACAATCGCGCAGTTTACGGTTGTGCAGCGATGCTTTTTTAGCACGCTCGTTAGCCAGTTTTTTTATACCGGCAATATCCTTTCGTTCGCGTTCCGATTGCAATATTCGCGCCTTTAATGCATCGGCAGTGGCTGCATTTCTGTGCAGATAATTATCTAGTTCGCGCTTTACAAAATCGCCTATAAAAGTTCTGACAGATGGGCCCTCAGGTCCTATATTCTGCGACCCGAGTTTGGTTTTGGTTTGCGATTCAAATACCGGTTCCTGTACTTTAATGGCTATTGCTGCCACTATTGATGCCCGTATATCGGCAGCGTCATAATCCTTATCGTAAAACTCGCGGATGGTTTTAACCACAGCTTCGCGAAAGGCCGCCTGGTGGGTACCGCCCTGCGTGGTGTGCTGCCCGTTTACAAACGAGTAATATTCCTCGCCATATTGCTGCCCGTGGGTCATGGCTATTTCAATATCTTCTCCTTTTAGGTGGATGATGGGATAGCGCAGGGTTTCTGAGTTATCAGTTTTTTTGGTTAACAGGTCAAAAAGGCCGCGTTCCGAAAAATATTTCTGCCCGTTAAAGTTAATGGTAAGACCGGAATTGAGATAAACATAATTCCATATCATGTTCTCAATAAACTCCGGTATAAAACGGTAATGCCTGAAGATTGATTCGTCAGGATAGAAATTTATAGCGGTGCCGTTGCGTTGTGAAGTCTCTTTTTCGGCTTCGTCGCGTATCAATTCGCCTTTGTCAAATTCGGCTATTTTGGTGCGCCCATCGCGGTAAGATTGTACAGTGAACGAGGTTGACAAAGCGTTAACCGCCTTGGTACCCACACCATTTAAACCTACTGATTTTTGAAAGGCCTTGCTGTCATACTTACCACCGGTATTTATTTTTGATACGCAATCAATCACTTTACCCAAAGGTATACCCCGCCCATAATCGCGTACAGAAACTTTATGATCGCTTATAGTAACCTCAATGGTTTTACCGGCACCCATTACAAACTCATCAATAGAGTTGTCAATTATCTCTTTCAGTAAAACGTAAATACCATCATCATAAGCAGAGCCATCGCCCAGTTTACCAATGTACATGCCCGGGCGCAGGCGGATATGCTCTTTCCAGTCGAGCGACCGGATACTGTCTTCACTATAATTAACCTCAGCCATATGCAGATATAAAACACTACGCGCATAAAAGCGCGTACAGCAAAAATAAAACTTAGCGAATGAACAAGCGTGTTAAATAAATTAACTTATTAACATTATTTGTCCGTTTTTTCCGGGGATTTGAATTTGAGGCAATTACTGGCTTCAAACATGTTTTTAAAAAACTCGGGACCCTTATTATTACTCAGGCAAATGGCAAATACACTGCCTGTATTAAATTTGGCCAAAACTATCATCAAGGCATACCTGTAATGGTTAGTTATTGGCGAGTCTTTTAGGTTTACCAGATAAGTTTTACCAACGTCGGCATTGTAACGGTTTAAAATATAAGGTGGGATAGCGCGTGTAAGCCAATCATCATCACTTGAAAAAGTGGTGGCTTGCTGTTTAATAATAAAGGAATAGGCCGAATCAACATTGATACGCATGTTATTATCGCTCAATAAGTCTTTATTTTCTTTTACAGAATTAACGCGCAACCATATTTCAAAATCCTTATCAGGCAGTTCTAAAGCATAATTAAACTTAAAATCGCGGTTGCTGACCGCTTTTTTTTCTTTAAAGCCGTCTGGAAATGTAAAAGCTATGCCAGAACTACTTAATGCCTTTTCAAAATTCTTAAATTGTTGGGTGTTGTAAGCAGCGTTGCCTTGTGCACTTACCGATGACATAGAGCATAGCATTAGTATCGCTATTAATAAACGTTTAATTTTTAACGGGGTTATTTTCATTTTTGGTTATGCCACAAATTCAGGTCAAAATATATTGCTCAGACTAGAGAAGCATATTTTAGTTTAAATATAAATATTAAATTATAAAATTATTTTTAAACTAAAGCGATAGTTAAAATTAGATAAAATTGTTACTAATCCCATTGTTTGTTTTAAAGTAGATAGTCTAATATACGTTTATTTATATCAAAAGGTTTCACAGCGTTCAGACACAGCTCTTTAATTGCCAGGTTCAGCAACTCATGTTCTGATAAAACACCATTTCCGCGTTTGCCGGCAAAGTGTTGGCCAGCCGCCTGTAAAGCTTCAAGTGGTATAAGCCCTATCAGTTCGCTGCCAGTTACTACGGTACCGTGAGCTTTGGCTTGTTCAGCAATGGTTTCAAAAACCGTGTATATTGGGCTAATGGCTATATCTGTAATATTGGTTGATACCTGCGCACAGCCGTATTCTTCCATGTACCAACCTATGGCTTTTACCCCCTTTAATAAACCAGGCACCCGCACTTTCCCCTTATGGCTTGTCACCAACCGGCCAGATTCGCGCACATCAGCAGCAATTTCAGCAGCTAAGGCTACAGAAGCACTGTTAAGGTTAACATTATATGCTATTAAAAAATTACGTGCGCCTATAACCGTGGCACCGCATTTGGCGTTCATCCTGGCCGGGCCAAAATCAGGGTGCCAGCCGGGGTGTTTTATCTTTTCAAAAAAACCCTCGTACTCGCCAGACCTGATGATAGAAAGGTTACTCCGGCTTTTATCCGGCTGCGAAAACTCATATAAATAAACGGGGATATCCAATTCAGCGCCAACCCTTGCCGCTAGCTGCCTGGCGTATGCGTCAACCTGCTCAAGCGTTATATTACTTACAGGCACCAGCGGGCAAACATCCGTAGCACCCATACGCGGATGTTCGCCTTTTTGGGTACGCATATCAATTAGTTCCGCAGCTTTTTTTATTGCATTAAAAGCGGCTTCCACAACAGCTTCGGGCCGGCCCGCAAAGGTTATAACGGTGCGGTTAGCATCCCGTCCCGCATCAACATTCAGCAATTTTACCCCGGCAACCTTACTAATCTCTGCTGCAATTTTATCTATATTGCTACTATTAACGCCTTCGCTAAAGTTGGGCACACACTCTATTATTTGCTCCATTATGGTGCAATTTATAGGTTTTAATGTAACATCTGCAGCCAAACTTTGTCTCTATATAACAATAAAGTAAAAAACCTGTTGTTATAATAAAATAGCAAAACATTATTGTAATATTGTTACTTCTCAGTAAGAGGCAGACAATTTAGCCTGTCTTTTTTTGTTTGTATTTAATTAGCCGGTTGTTAGGCACAAGTATTGTATTGATGTTTCATTTAGTTCCTGATTTTAAGACAGTAAAGCATATGTTTAAGAGATTTTATTTTGTACTGGCTCTGGGGGCCGCACTGGCCTGTAACGCTGCACCATCAAAACCCGTTAAGGTTGATGGCTCGCTTAACTTAGCGCCAACAGAGCAGCAAAGCACAGCTGTTAAAGCGGTAGCATCCCTTATATCAGGTTATAACTACAAAAAAGTACCGCTGAACGACTCCATGTCGACCATTATATACAACCGCTTTTTGAAAAGCCTTGACGAGAACCATACGTATCTGCTGGCATCAGACGTTGCCGACTTTGATAAATACAAAACCAAACTTGATGACGATATTAAGGCCGGAAACCTGAACAACGTTTTCTATATCTTCAATGTGTTTCAGAAAAGATATGCTGAGCGCCAAAACTACTCGTTAGCGCAATTAAATAACGATTTTGATTTCTCTAAAGATGAGGCTTTTGTTTACGACAGGGAGAAATTACCCTGGGCATCGCAAAGCGAAATTGATGCCTATTGGACCAAACGTGTTAAATATGATATAATTAACCTGAAACTGGCTAGCACAGACATGGTTAAAAACAAAGAAACTTTAAAAAAACGCTACGAAACCTATTTAGCGCAAAACAACAAACTGGAAAGCGATGATGTGTTTCAGATGTTTATGAATGAGTTTACTGAGGCTATTGACCCACACACCAATTATTTTAATCAGTTTAACAAAGCTCAGTTTAAAATGGAAATGTCGCGCTCACTGGAAGGTATAGGCGCTACATTGGAAACCAAAAATGAATACATTAGTATTAACAGTTTGGTGGCGGGCGGCCCGGCCGACAAAAGTCATCAGGTTAACGTAGGCGACAGAATTGTTGCGGTAGCGCAGGGGAAAGATGGCGAATTTCAGGATATTATTGGCTGGAGGATAGACAATGCTATTAAGCTGATACGTGGCAATAAAGGCACTGTTGTAAGGCTAAAATTATTACCACAAGGCAAAGCGGTTTCTGACCCGACCAGATTGGTGGAGATAATTAGAGAGAAGATTGTTTTGAAAGATCAGTTAGCTAAAAAAGAAATACGCAACTATCAGCAAAATGGTAAAAACGTTAAAATAGGTATTATCAACATCCCGGCGTTTTATGTTGATTTTGAAGCAGCCCGTTCTGGCAGTACCAACTACCCCAGCACTACCCGCGATGTTAAACTGATACTGGATTCGCTTAAGCGCGAAAATGTTGACGGAATTGTTATTGATCTGCGCTCAAATGGAGGTGGCTCATTAACCGAGGCAATATCGCTTACGGGTTTATTCATCAAATCGGGCCCGGTAGTACAGGTGCGCGATACCAAAAACGAAATTGAAGTAGACAATGACGAAGATCCTGAAATTGCCTACGCAGGCCCGCTGGCTGTTTTAGTTGACAGGTTTAGCGCTTCGGCATCCGAGATTTTTGCGGGGGCTATACAAGATTACAGTCGCGGTATAGTTTTAGGTACACAAACCTATGGCAAAGGCACCGTACAAACGCAGATAGATCTGGATAAATATATAACATCGCAATTGGGTAACCGAATCAATTCTATTGTTGGCAATGTAACAGGAAAGGCTGCTACTGCACAGGATTATGGCCAGCTTAACCTTACCATAGCTAAATTTTACCGTATCAGCGGCAGTTCAACCCAACACAAAGGTGTAATTCCTGATATTAACTTCCCGTCGGCCATACCATTGGATAAATATGGCGAAGACACAGACCCATCTGCGTTGCCGTTTGATGTGATCGCTAAAAGCCAATACACCAAGGTTAGTGATTTCTCTGCCGTATTGCCGCAGATTAAACAATTGCATGATACCCGTGTAAAAAACAGCGTGGTGTTTAAAAACATGCAACTGGACATGGCTGATTACAGAAAAAATGAAGCTGAGAGAAGCATCATATTAAACCTTGATAAACTAAAAGCCCAGCGCGAACAGGACGAGCAAAAAACATTTGACAGAACTAACGCCCTGCGCGTTGCAATGGGGAACCCCGCTTTGAAAAAAGGGGAAGCTAAACCTAAAAGAGAAGACCTTGACATTATAAAAGTTGAAGCCGGGCAGGTGTTGGTTGATTATATTGGCATTGCCGACAAAGTTACCAGCGTTATGCCAAAAAGTTTTTAAACAGCAACGTTATTCATATAAAAAGCCCTTTCGGTATACGGAAGGGCTTTTTGCGTTAAAACCAATTGCAGAAAACAGGGTTACTTTATTATGGCTAAAAAAAAGCTGATTGAATTTACTGACAACGGCATTTATTGCGCACAAGGCAATTTTTATATTGACCCCTGGAAACCTGTAGAAGACGCGGTGATAACCCATGCCCACAGCGACCACGCCAGATGGGGTAACCAACGGTATCTGGCTCATCACTTATCAAAAGAGGTATTACTTTACCGCCTTGGCGATATTACCCTGCAAACGGTAGAATACGGCGAAATGGTAGTGAAAAATGGCGTGGAGATAATGCTATATCCGGCAGGCCATGTAATAGGCTCGGCGCAGGTGCGTATTGAATACAAGGGCGAAGTATGGGTGATATCAGGCGATTATAAAACCGAGGACGACGGCGTATGCGCTGCATTTGAGCCGGTAAAATGTCATCACTTTATATCAGAGTGTACATTTGGCATGCCGGTGTTTCAATGGAAACCCCAACAACAGCTTTTTGATGATGTAAATAACTGGTGGCGCAGCAATGCGGCTAACAACGTGGCTACAGTAATTGTTGGCTACTCATTAGGAAAAGCACAACGCATTTTGCAAAACCTTGACCTTTCAATAGGTAAGGTTTATACCCACGGCGTAATTGAAAACACCAACGAAGCCTTGCGCCGTAACGGCATTATATTGAATGAAACCCACCGCATAACCCCCGAAACCACTAAAGACGAAGTGCGTAAAGGCATCATACTGGCTCCGCCATCATCAGTAGGTACTCCCTGGATGCGCAGGTTTCAGCCTTACAGTTTTGGCTATTGCTCTGGGTGGATGGCACTGCGCGGGGCGAAGCGCCGCCGCGCTGCCGACCGTGGTTTTGTACTCTCGGACCATGCCGACTGGAGCGGTCTGATCAGTGCTATTGATGCCACCGGCTGCGAAAGCGTTTACTTAACACACGGCTATACCGCACCCTTTGCCCGTTATTTAACAGAGGTAGGTTTTGATGCGCACGAGGTGCACACTTTATTTGGGGATGATGAAGCCCCTAACGCCACGCAGGCTGATGGCGAAGAAGTGGCCGAAGAGATTGGAGGGGCACTATGAAAGCATTCGCTCAGCTTTTTCTTTCTTTAGACGAGACCAACAAAACCAATGAGAAGGTTAAGGTTTTGAAAGATTATCTGAATTGCGTACCCGATTCAGATAAAATGCACATGCTGGCACTTTTTACCGGCCGCAAACCTAAGCGGGTTATCAATGCTACGCAGATACGTACATGGGCAAATGCCGTAACTGGTATCCCGGTTTGGTTATTTGAAGAAAGCTACCACATAGTAGGTGACCTGGCCGAAACTATGGCGCTGCTGCTGCCGCAAAATACCCAAAGCAGCAGCGATAAAACCCTTACAGATTGGATAGCAGAACTTAACACCTTAAGCGAAAAAACCGAAGAGGAACGCAAACTCTGGCTAACCGATGCATGGGCCGTACTGGATACCCAGGAACGATTTGTATTTAACAAGCTGCTTACCGGCAGTTTCAGGGTTGGTGTATCGCAAAGTTTAGTGATCAAAGCGCTGGCAGACATCACGGGTTTAGATGCTGCCACCCTTACCCATCGTATTATGGGTAATTGGATGCCCAATACTTATTCATACGAGCAGTTAACACAAAAGGGCGATGCGTCCGACGATGTATCACGGCCCTACCCCTTCTTTCTGGCTTACCCCATACAGGAAACATCCGACAAGCAAAAGTCAGCCGATGAGATAAAGGTTACTTTGGGCCAGGCTGATGAGTGGCAGGCCGAATGGAAATGGGACGGCATCCGCGCCCAATTAATTAAACGCAATGGGCAGATCTTCATCTGGAGCCGGGGCGAGGATCTGGCTACCGAGAAGTTTCCGGAGCTGCACCCTTTTTTAAATGCACTGCCTGATGGTACGGTGATTGACGGCGAGATTCTGAGTTTCAGGGATGAACTGCCTCTTCCATTTAATATTCTGCAAACCCGCATCGGCAGAAAAAATCTGAGCAAAAAAATATTGGAAGATAGTCCCGTTGCTGTTATCGCTTATGACTGCCTGGAATACAACGGCGAAGACATTCGCTATAAAACACAATCGGAAAGGCGGATTTTGTTAGAAAGTTTACAATCTGATACGCCCCACCCCGAAATATTCAGGATATCGGCACTCATAAATTTTAACAGTTGGGAAGATCTGGCGGAGGTACGTACACAATCGCGGGCGATGATAGCAGAGGGTATTATGCTTAAGCGTAAAAGCGCCGCTTACCAGGTGGGCCGCCGCAGGGGCGATTGGTGGAAGTGGAAAATTGATCCGCTTTCTGTTGATGCGGTTATGGTTTATGCCCAAAAGGGACATGGCCGACGCGCAGACCTCTATACGGATTACACCTTTGCTGTATGGGATGGTGATAAGCTGGTGCCCTTTGCCAAGGCCTATTCGGGTTTGACAGATGCTGAGATAAACAAGGTAGATTACTTTGTAAAGCGTAACACGTTGGAAAAATTTGGCCCTGTACGTACGGTAAAACCTGAGCTGGTTTTTGAGATAGGCTTTGAAGGCATTAATCGCTCTACCAGGCATAAATCAGGCATTGCCTTACGGTTTCCGCGCATATTGCGCTGGCGGCATGACAAACCTAAGGAAGAGGCTGATACGCTGGAGAATTTAAAGGCGCTTTTGGGAGACGGGTAAATAATGAATATTGAATATCCGGTGTTCGATATTATTATTTCAGTTCTACCTTTTCCTCCTTCCCAACCAAAGGGAGGTTAGTTATAGCCACCTCGTTACCAACATCGTATATCTCAACATCTTGCGGGTGTTTAGGTGCCCAGAAAAGATAATAATAGGCCAGGCAACCCACCCCCATCAAAAAAGGAACAATGGCCATATGTTTAAAGGTAACGCTGCCATAAACTATTGAACTATCTATTCCTATAAACTCAGTGGTCATCCAATAAGAATTAGCCAGTATCCATAAGGTTATGGCCAGGTTATGGGTAAGCTCGGCCATCATGTGCCGGGTGCGCCAGGCTATTATAATTGATATGATAAGTGTGGGGAATATCATTACAATGCCTAGTGGCTTCCAAAGCAGGCACCAGCCAATATCTTTAAAGATCCAGAAAACAATATGAAGATTCTCCATCTTCCGGTACTTGAGCGGGATAGTATACACAGACATAGTGCTAAAATAAATAAAAAATGGAAATGAAGAGGATTGCCCAAATATTGCGTTGATTTTTAAAACATTATACGTTTAACACGTTTATATGTAAATTGTCGCCTTTATCTGCTCCCTTGAAAAAACTCATATATACCTTATTATTTTTGCTGACAGCGATTGTCGCAAAAGCGCAAACCACAAAGCCCGATACGGTTAAAACCGGCATCTACATTACCAGCATACACGATATTAATTTTAAGGATAAGGAATACAGTATAAACCTGTGGCTTTGGCTTAAATACAAAGATAAAAAGTATGATTTTGTTCAGAACCTGGAAGTTCCGCAGGCAAAATCAGTCACCAAATCGTATTCAACCATTGATAGCACCGGTGGGAGTATTTACCTGTTGCTAAAGCTGCAATGCGTAATGAAGGATTCGTGGGCGATAGATAATTTCCCGTTTGATAGCCAGCGACTACGATTTACTATAGAGAACTCGCAGTTCGATTCGCGATCGCTAATTTTTGTTGCCGACACTATGGGCAAGCATTTTGATCCGCGATTTACCTTGCGTGGCTGGAACATTGACAGTATTAATATAACCACCGGTACTAAAGTTTACGAAACCGGTTTCGGTGATGAATCGCTAACCAAACCGCAGGCATCCTACAGCAACTATAAGGTGCTTTTACGTATTAACCGCGATGCCACGGGCCTGTTCTGGAAAATGTTTTTAGGCATGTACACCGCTTTCTTCATTGCTTATATGTGTTTTTATATACATAAAGACAGCATCGATTCGCGGTTTGGCTTAAGCGTGGGGGCGCTATTTGCCGTTATTGGTAATAAATATATTGTTGATTCGGCCCTGCCCGACTCCACCACGTTTACGCTGGTTGATTCGCTGCATGGCATTACCCTGCTGTTTATATTAGCAGTTATAATTGCAACTGCCTACTCATTAAAACTCATTAAAAAAGGCAAAGCCGTGCAGGCCAAAAAATTTGATTTTATTATTGCCCAGGTACTTTTAGCAATTTATGTAATATTAAACGCCTGGTTTATTTACACGGCAAGTTCTGCCGTGTAGTACCGGTTTTTTGTGTTAAACTAACCTGATTTTTGGATAGTTAGGCAATTACCGCTTTTGATCTTTTACGGGTTAAAAGTTTAAAAAGCACAAAAACAACCAGCATAGCAGCTATAGCAGTTGCTATTGTAACAGGATATTTAAGCTTGTTCTTTTTTAACGGCAGTTCCGGTTCGTCAACTATTTGCACCGTTGGGGTTTCCTGCGCCAGCATGGTTTTACTCGCTTCCAGGTTTTTAACCGTTTCGGTAAAAATGCTGCTTAAAACAATCTTGTCCCTTTCTTTAACTTCAATGCTTGCATTGGCAGTGGTAAACGCAGGGTTAAGATCTAGAATAGCCTGATTGGCTGACGATACTGAATATGTTTTGCGGTTTAATAGTTTTTCAAGGCTGTCTGCTCTTGTTTCCAGGCGTGCCACATTATTGCGCAACCTGGTAGTTTTTGTTCGTATAAAAAAATCTGTTGATTGTTTTATCATGCGGGTACAAAAAATCTGAGCAAGTTTCTCATCTTTCATGGTTGCGTTAACCTCAAAAAAGCCCAGCTTTTTATCTGTTTTAGCAATACTGAACCGGGATTTCAGAATGTCATCTGTCATCTCATGTAACAAACTATCTTGTAAGCGGTTAGTAGGCTTGTCGCCCGTCGGAAATTTAACCACCTTTCCATCAGGACTGTATTTTACCCAGGTTTTACTGAATTTATAAACATCGGCGTATTTGTCGGCAAGGGTTTGTGTATTATCATAAGGCGTTTGCAGCGTAGCCTTTATTAAGTTACGGCTCCTCATAAGCTCTTCAACGTTATCGCCTGCCAACACCCCGCTGGCGCCACCAAGTCCGTCTAAGCTAAAGCCAAACTGTCCGGCCAGAGAAGAAAGCCCCCCCATACTCCCGCTTGATTTAGCATCATCAATAACAAACGTTAACCTTGCGGTATAAGTTGGCGCTTTGTACCATGCCACAAAGCAGCCAATAAGTGCACCGGCTATTACAAACAACGCTATAGTTTTTTTGAAACTAAGCAAATATTTAAAATCGTCTAAAAAAGCGTCAACTAGTTTTTTAAATGAGAATTCCTGCTCAAAGGCATATTTTGCATTATCCTGCTCCATGGTTCTATCTACTTAAAATAGCTATTAAACTTACAATAGCAGTTAACGCGGTAGCCAGTGCGCCAAATTCGGCTATAGTTACCTTAGCTCTTCCATTCGGATTTTTTTCCGGCACAAAAATTTTGCTTCCGGGGGTAACGGTAGGGTAAGTGCGGAAAAATAACACATTTTTAACAGGCTGATTTAAGCCATTTGGATAGCTTATATACGCGCCCTTTATTCGGGCATCTTCGGTTAACCCTGCAGCGGCATCAATATAATATTTAAAGCGGCGGTTTTTATAGGTAATGTATTGTGGATTATTTACAGCACCCGCCACCTCAACGTATGATATGTTACGCGGAACGTAAACACTATCGCCGGGCAAGAGGATCATTTTATTGGTTATGCGCGGGTTTTTATTGGTTAGGTCAACGTTTACCCTTGTGCTTTCGCGAAAAACCTGAACATTCTCCAAAGAACCATAAGGCGTTAAGCCGCCGGCTCTGGCCAAAAATTCCAGCGCTGTTTCATCTCTTTTTTGCACAGAATAATCGCCGGGAAAAACCACCTCACCGGCAATGGCAATATTGCCCAACGGGCGATAATTAACAAGTCTTCTAACAAAAACAATGTCCAAAGCCTGTAACTCCAACTCGCCGTTAGCTTTAGTGCTATCACTTAAATCAACCACAAAGGTATTTACCAATTGCGTGGCAACAACATCTGATTGATTTTTGATTATTCTGGATATTTCAATTCTGTGTGGCGCTCCCTCAACATCTAAGCCACCTGCCTGTGCAATCGCATCGGCTAGTTTTAAGCCTTTACGATAAGTAATTGTAATGGGTTTGTGTACATAACCCTCAACAGTTACTACCTGCTCTGATATAAAGGCGCTGCGCTCAAATATCACAACCATATCCTCGCGCATTAGGGGTATATCATTTTTACCGCTTAAAACTTCAATAGGATTAAATGGTATAGCTGTTTTTTCAAGATCAGGCAATGTTCTGTTTATTATGCCGCGTTCAGAATAAGCTTCCGGTTTCAATCCCTGTGCTTTGCTTAACAGATCTTTCAACGTAAAACCCGCTGTAAGCTCGTAAGTGCCGGGTTGATAAACTGCCCCCTCAAGCACAATGCGGTTAGTATACCTGTTGCTTACTTCCTGAATCTGCACCACATCGCCACTGTTGGGTAAATAACTGGCGAACATAGTTGACGGCACATCTTTTATCTGCCGCTGCAAATCATTTATCTGATCAATTTTGGCAATCGCCTGGTAGGCTTGCGGTGTAAAGCCGCCTGCATATTTTATCAGATCAGCAAGTGTTTCTCCGGCTGTTAACTCATATAAGGCAGGTCTTTTAATTTCGCCTTTAATGCCTATACGCTTTTTATACACCGGGATGTTTAATACATCCTGATCTTCAATGCGAATATTTTCGCTTAACCCATTTTGCAAAAAGCTATAAAAATCAAGCGTTTTATAAAGTTTGTTATTTCTTATTAATTGAATGGTTCTAAGCGAGCCGTTTTCATTGGGCCCACCCGCGTGATACAACAGATTAAAAGGGCTTGCCAATGCCGAAATTGTAAAAGTGCCCGGTATGTTGGCTTCGCCAATTACAGTTACCTTAATACTGCGGGGATTGCCTAAAGTTAATGAAAGTTTGGTTTGCCCCGTTCTTAATGCCGGATAGATCTTGGCCATTTTACTGGTTACCATTTGCGTGGCCTGCTCAATAGTAAACCCGCTTACATGTATTATTTCTGCATGGGGTATTTGCAAGTTACCTTCGGGGCTCACTTTGTTGGTAACCGAAACCTCATTTAAGCCGGTTAATAGTACAATCACTTCATCGCCGGTACCTAATATGTAGCTTTTAGGGGTAGTTACAGAAAAGTTAGGTTCAAACGTAAACTCCTTTTGCTTAAATAGATCTAAGCCGTACACCTCCAGCTTTTGAGATTTTACCGGGAAACTGGTTAAGGCATCGTCTATAGTACTAGCGCCCTGTGGTGGGGGTTCAGTTAACTTATCAGTGCTAAGGACTCCTTCTCCAGTTCTGTAAGTACTTTGAGAAGCAGCAGGCAAAGTATTGTTACGGCGGTTGTTGGGCAGTATCACCGTGTCATTTTGCCTTCTTGTGTAATCAATTGTGCTTTTATTAATTGAAGAAGATGTTTCAGAATTAGCACCGCTTTTTTTGCCGTTAAGGCCCAGCAGCGTTACACGGTCTTTTAAAGCTTGAATTTGAACGCCAGGCATTCCCCTTTTTAAAAGCTGGCTGTAAATTTCGCTGTCAGCTAAGCCTGTTCCTTTCAATCTTTGCCATACTGTAGTTATTTGTCCGTCAGACAGCTGATCTACCTTTACGGCCTGCAATTGCTCTACAGTGGGCATTTGCGCAATAGCTTGCGTAGTGCAAATAATGGCAATAAAAAATAATATGGTGGTTAACAGGTATTTAAATCGCATATGTAAATAAATAAATAGATGCACAAATATAAAATATTATATCTGTGTAATTGATAATTGAGCTGTGTGGCATTGGTTTAATTACCTGCGGCAACGTTTAGGCTGTCAGTTAAAACTTCTTTTGAATTTGCTGTTGCCAATTCGTATGCTTCTAACGTTTGCTGGGCTGCTTTTAGCCAGGTTCTGTCGGCAATAATTTTCAATGCAAGCGTTTCATTAACGGGTGCTTTGCTGGCCTGGTCTACTGCCTCTTTAATACTCTCAGGGTCCTGTGGCTGGCAATAAAACGCATCATCACCAAAATATTCCCTGGTGTCGCCCATTTCGGTAATTACAATATTACACCGCATAGAAGCGGCCTCTAAAGAGCTAAGGCCCGTAGTTTCAAACCAACTGGCCAAAACATGCACCTTTGCCAATTGATAATATCTCAACAGGTCATCATGGGGTATTCTATTTAAAAAAGTAACATTAGCACCGGCAGCAGAACGGCAACGATCATAATAGCTAAGCTGGTTTGCTGATGGTTCGCCAATTAAAACCAATTTGTAATGGGTGTTATTTAAAGCTTTTATCAGGTTAAGCTGGTTTTTTCTATTTTCTATTCGCCCTACACAAATTATCAAATTATCGTCTTTAGGCACAGCATGGTCATATTCAAACTTGCCGGGGTTAATGCCATTGGTAACCGATATTGAATTTACTTTGTCTGTGTATTCCCTCCTCAGGCGGTTTGCCTCAGAGTCAGAATTAGGCAGTATAAAATCAGCTGTTTCCAAAACCTCAATAATAGTTTTACGCTGCCCCTTTAAAAAATAATCAACAGATGGGCGATGGTCTTTACCCACCAACCAGCGTGCTATTGTTTTAAAATACTCCATTGTATCTGAAGACATGAACGCGAAAAAAAAGCCCACGCCCTGGCGGTTATGTTTGTAATAATCGCCATACGTACAGTGTATAGTTGAAACTACAAACGGAATTTTAGCACGCTTACTATGATACGCCATATCGCCGGGGCGAGGGATGCCAAAAAAGTGGAGTACATCGTATTTTTCGTAGGGTATTGGATCAACAGATCGCAACATATCAACCTCCACACCCAAATTGCGCAATTGGCGGGCGGTCTGTTCTATTTGTACAGTGTCGCCACCGGCAATTTTATAAAGATTTAAACGTGTAACAAATGCTACTTTCATTATTAATTGTTAAGATGAATGCCTTACAGCGGCCAACGGACCAAATTTAATTATTTAATTCATATGCTTTTGATGAACCAAATCAGCCCGTTCTTTCAACGCGCCAGGAAACTGGCATGCTGATTGTTTATTAACGATAAGGGTACTTGAATTGACCCAATTTTGTTTTAATTATTCATTAAAAATTACAATAATTTTTAAGTGTTATGTGTGCTTATGTTAAATTAATAAAATAAGGAGTAAATATTTTTAATAGTTGTTACAAACAAAATACAAAGCGACTTGTATTTATACTATTACTTAAGCAATCTAATTTTAACAATTAAATAACAATACATTTTCATACGGATTACTTATTAAAATAATGTAAAAAGCGAATCACTTAGATTATGATATTTTCAGATAAATACCTTATTTTTAAATACATTTTCTGAAAAATTGCCAACTCGTTTAAGTTTTTTTAAACATACGCCGTATTTTTTATAAATTATAACAAATATTTTTTACTATCCTCTGGCACGAATAAAAAAAAAGAGTAAATTTGGGGAATTAGGCGCGTGCGCCTAATCGTACTTTTAAAACATCTGCCAGATGTGACCAACTTGGTTAAACATTGAATATGAAAAAAAGAATTTACATTGCTGGTGCTGGTGGAATGCTCGGAGAAGCATTTTATCGCATTTTTAAAGATAACTACGATGTTAAATGTACTGATAAGGACGTAAACGATACCTGGCTTGACTTTTTAGACTTCAGAAATTTTGAAGCATATAAAAAGGATGTTGAGTTATTCGGTGCCGACTACTTATTTCATCTGGGTGCCCACACAGATCTGGAGTACTGCGAATTAAACCAGGACGATGCTTACGCCACAAATACTACAGCTGTTGAAAATGCTGTATTTATTGCCAATAAATTAGGTATACCAATTTTATACATAAGCACCGCAGGCATATTTGATGGCGAAAAAGATTTTTATGATGATTGGGACGAGCCAAACCCACTGGGTCACTATGCACGTTCAAAATACATGGGCGAACGTTACGTACGCGAAAACGCCAAAAAGTTTATTATTTGCCGTGCAGGTTGGATGATGGGCGGTGGCCCTGAAAAAGATAAAAAGTTTATCAACAAACTTATTAAGCAAATTGCAGCCGGTAAACGTGATCTTTATATAGTTAATGATAAAGACGGTACGCCAACCTTTACCGTTGACTTTGCTAAAAACGTTAAATTGCTGCTTGAACGCGAATACTGGGGCCTTTACAACATGGTTTGCGGTGGCGAAACAAGCCGGTTTGAGGTTGCTGAAGAGTTGATTAAGATTTTAGGCTTGCAGGATGAAGTAACTTTCCACGATGTACCATCAAGCTATTTTGAAGATACTTATTTTGCGCCAAGGCCTCCGTCTGAAAGACTTGTAAACAGAAAACTGGAGTTGCGTAACATAAACATGATGCGCGATTGGAGAATTGCATTAAAAGAGTATGTAGATACTTACTATACAGACTACTTAAAAGAAAAAAATATTTACACGGCTAAAGATAAAACAGTTACTTTATAACTTTTATCTTTAATTGATGAGAATAGCAGCCTTTGGCTTTCGCTCCCTGCCGCCCGAAAAAGGTGCGGCAGGAGCTGATAAATTTGCACTAGAATTATTCCCCAGATTGGTAGCCCGCGGCCACAGCGTTGTAGCTTATAACCGCCGTTATCCTGATGCCTTTGTTGATGTAACTGAATACAAAGGCGTTACTATTAAAACCTGTAAAACAATAAAAAAAGCAGGGTTTGATACCCTTTTGCACTCCTGCAAGTGCACCTTCGATATTATTGTTAATAATACTGCCGATGTTGTACACATACAAAACGGAGGTAATAGCATATGGGCGCTCCCGCTCAGGCTTTTTGGTAAAAAGGTTTTTATAAGCCAGGATGGCGTTGACTGGAAACGCGATAAATGGGTTTGGTATGCAAAGATATACCTACGCATTTCTGCTTTTATTACCGCGCATTTCCCCAACCAGGTAATATTTGATAATGTTATAGCCAAAAAGCTTTTTGAAGATAAATTTAAAAAGCAATTTACCTTTATTCCGTTTGGCAGTGAAGTTGAGTACCCAACTAACAGCCAGGCCGCATTACAAAAATTTGGGTTAGAGAAAGGCGAATACTATTTATTTGTGGGCAGGTTTATCCCGGATAAAGGGCTGCATTACCTGGTACCGGCATTTAAAAATTCGGTATCAAATAAAAAGCTGGTTTTAATTGGCGGCTCCCCCAATCCTTCGGAATATGAAAGTAAAATTTTAGGCCTTGCTGATGACCGGGTGGTTTTTCCGGGCTTTGTTTATGGCGATGAGGTAAATGCGCTTATGGTAAATGCTTATTGCTACATACAACCATCTGATGTAGAAGGTCTTTCGCCTGTTGTGCTTACCGTTATGGGCCTTAACGTACCACTAATTGTTAGCGATATTGAGGAAAATCAATATGCTGTTAGAGATACCGCCCGTACGTTCAAAAAAGGCAATATTGCATCACTTACCGAAGAGATTAATTTTTGCGAGCAAAACTACCCCCAAATGCAGCAGCTGGCTATAAAAGCCCAGGAGCGTGCGTTAAGTGAATTTAACTGGGAAAAGGTTACGGATCAACACATTCAAGTGTTTACTGATTATTAGCTACCCGTTTAAAAATCGTTACCAATTGCACAGCGGCTTCACGCCACGAAAATTTTTCAAGTCTTTGCCATCCTTTAACTATCATAGCTTCCCGTAAAATATTATCTTCCAACACTTTTCTTATAGTGTTAGCCATATCGTTTACGTTAAAAGGGTCAAATGTTAAAACTGCTTCGCCACCCACCTCGGGTAGGCAGGTGTTATCAGCAACCACAACCGGAATGTTGTTGCTAAAAGCTTCTAATACAGGCAAACCAAAACCCTCGTTTATGGAAGGAAAGGCGTATAACAGCGCGTTTTTGTATAGTACCTGAAGGTGCCCGTCAGACAGGTAGCCCGTTAAAATAACATCATCTACTAAATTGTGCTCTTCAATGGCGTTTATTACCTCCCGATAATCATTTTCAGCTTTGTTAACCGGCAAGGGGCCTGCCAGTACTAATTTAAGATGCGCAAAGCCCTCAGCTTTTAACAAAGCAAAGGCCTTTACCAACCTGGGGATGTTTTTCCGGTTGAAAAATGATCCGGCATGCAGTATATATTCCTTACTGTTTATCGGTAATTGCAAAACATCCAGATCAGTTAATTTATTTGCTTTATTATCACTTCGCGCACCTTCAAATACAACGGCCAATTTATTGCCGCTGATGCCTGTATAGTGCTGTAGTTGCTTTTTTGAATAAGCGGTAGGCGTAATAATAACCGGCGAGCGCTTGGCGGCAGGCAGCGCTGTTTTCGTATACAACCATAGCCATAGTTTGCCATAGTTTTGAGGCGTTTCAAAAAAAAAGGCATCGTGAAAAACCGGAACGGTTTTATACCCCAAATGCACCAGGGGCACAAAATTATCTGTGCAAAAAACAATATCGCAGTTTTTAACCCATGCCTTTGCAGGCAGCGACAGCTGTTTCCATACCTGGTACTGAAAATGCTCCAAGTACTTCAGCAACTTATTATTGCCTGTATAAACAGGCAGCGAAGTATCAATGAATTTGAATTTAACGGTGTCGCTTTGCAGTTGTTCAAACTCACGGCAAAGTTCAATTAAATAAGTACGCGTACCCGTTTTAGCAATTTTCAGGTCGCGGATATCAACACCTATAATCAACGGCTCTGCCATTTTAAACCTCTCCGCGTGTTTTAATAACCTTTGCCGGTACACCCGCCACGATGGAGTTAGCCGGTACCGATTTGGTTACCACACTGCCCGCAGCTATTATGCAACCATCGCCAATGGTTACGCCGGCCAAAATAGTTATACCACCGCCCAGCCAGCAATTGTTGCCCACCACAGTGGCTTGTTTGGTAACCCCTTGATCTTTTATGGCTATAGTAATATCATCAAAATTATGGTTCTCAGAAAAGATCTGGATGTTGGGCCCGGTAATAACATCATTACCTATTGTAACGCCACCCTGGCCGCCAATAAAGGCGCGCGCACCTATGCCTGTGCGGTGGCCTATGGTTATGCCTGTACCTTGTTGTGCAATAACCCCAGTACAAAAAAGTATAGCATCCCGCGCTATAGAAACATGATCGCCTAACTTTATTCCGTTTGCAGATAGCGCGTTTATACTCACATTATCATCAAGTATGAGGTTTTTTCCGGCTGATAGCAGGTAAGCGTGTTTTACCTTAACATGGCTGCCTACAAATACTAAGCCCGATGAACTTTTTAAAAAAGGTTTAAGAAACAGGCCCCGCAGCGCTTGCCAGCCGCGCCCCCACGCTACAATAAACAGATCGCGCCCGGTATAGGTGCTCTCCCATTTATAGTCGGGATCATTTTTTAACTTTCTTATTATCGTCTCAATCATTGTTAACCGTTTCAACTTCAATTTCTTCGCGGGGCCGCATTAGTATACTGATAAGCAAACCCGACAGGAACCAATCCATATAGGAAATATAGGAAGATGATTCCACTTCGGAAGTAAGTGACGGAATTAAAAATCCTATCTTCATTAACAAAACCAACATGCAAACCTGGCGCTCTTTCCCTGTCAGATACTTTAACCCCCTAATGCCGGTTCTGATAAACAAAATGTAAACAGCAAGGTAGGCCAGCAATGCCAATATACCGGTTTGTACACCAATAATAATAAACTGATTTTCTCCACCCACGTTTTCGCCTAAGCTACCGGCCACACGGCCCGATGCACCTAAGCCCATCCCCAACGGGTGCTCTATAATGGCATTAATACCCGCCAGCCATTCAACAAGGTGGCCAACGCTTGATGGGTTACTAAAGTCAATAGTATTCATCAACACCTCAACCAGGCCAGATTTACTGCCGCCTAAACCACTGAATAGAAAGCATATATAAAGTATTAAACAAACCCCAAATGCATGAAATACTTTTAAAAGATTTTTTTTATTTGTAACCGAAGCATAAGCATATATTATGATAATATATGAAGCCAATGGCGCACGAGACAGGGCAAAAATAATTGATAACACACTGGCTACCAAAGCCGCCATACCTATATTGTTTATTTTAAACCTATTGTCGTCTGTTGTATATAATGCTAAAATGGCTGATATGGCCAGCAGTGCCGCCGCTGCGTGCTCAAGCGGGCTGGCAAAAAAACTGGCAAAACGCTTATAACCTCCTTCTGATTCGAACGTTGAGTTTAAACCAAATGAGCCGGCGGGCTCGAAGTTAAAGTAGTAAAGGCTATAGTCTGCATAACCTGTAATAGTTTGCAGGTGCTGATTCATAATAACTTCGCCTGCTAATATTACCCCTGCAGCTATGGTAAGCAGCACAAGGTAATTAAGGTATTTACTTACATATACGGTTCTTGGATCAATCAGTCGCCCTGCAAAATATACCACTATATAAAAGGATGTGCTTTTTAGCGCCAACAGCCTGTCTGTTAAGCCTTGCTCGCCAATAGGCAATATTGCGTAAAGAATGTTATAGGCAAGGTAACCGAATACCAGGTAATCTATTAAATGAAACCTGGGGCGGTACTTGATACTTACCACGTTAAGTATAAGCACCAAAAACACAAGTATCTCTTTAAAAAACTGAAAAAACGGTATTAAAAATCCCATACCGTTTGTAAATGCAACCGGCATTGCCGTTAAATAAATTGATAAGCCGAAAATGATGAAAATAAGTATGCCCCCATGATGACCTCTGTAAACTTCGCGTAGCGAAGCCGCAAAGGCTAACACATAAATTAAGGGGAATATTAATAACATGTATGCTGTAATTGATTTATGATTTGGGCCAAATTATACTTTTTGGTGTAAAAAAGCCTTCCTTTAAACCCTTTATTAAAAACTGAGCCTTTTGTTTACGGTTACGCAATTTAAAATATAACCATAACGCGCCATAATAAGCGCCGTTATATATAAAATTAACAGGGTAAAATACAGGCGAACCGTATTTACGTAAAAACCAAATATGGTTGCGGCTTATATAATAATGTATAACCGGACTTAAAAAGCCTTCTTTTTTTGGCGCGCCGGTTTTTGCAGACACGCCGGCTTCATGATACATTTTGCACGATGGAAGATAGTGCACCTCAAATCCATTGTCGCGCAAACGGTATGATAGCTCCACATCCTCATAGTACAAAAAGAAAAGGTTATTGAGCAGTCCGCTTTTTGCCAGTGCCGTGTTTCGCAAAAGCACGCAGCAACCTGTTGCCCATTTAACGCTCTTATAAGGTGCATCAGCAGCGGGCACATCTGTGTCAGACACGGTGTTGCCCGTTATTGTGTTAAACTTTCCCTCCCCGTTCCATATCTTTTCAGGGTCGTGCATCCAATAAATGGCAGGTTGTACAGCAGCGGCCTGCGGGTGCGCGCTTAAATGTGTTACCAGTTTGGTTACAATATCCTCATCTACAAGCGTATCCGTGTTAATAAGCATGGAATAAGTGTACCCATTTGCTAAACTGTAATCCAGTGCGCGATTGTTTCCTTCGGCAAACCCCAGATTGCTGCCATTATCAATAAAAACAACATCGTCAAATTCTTTGCGCAGCAGGGTAAGGGAGTTATCAGTTGAGCCATTATCGGCTACAATAATATCAAACAATGCGGTGTCACAAAATTGCTTTAATGATGCTATACACGCCGATGTGTAATCGGGCGTGTTCCAGTTGAGCAAAATAACGGCTACGGGTTTAGTCATGCTGCACAGAAGGTTTGGTTATAACATACTCATACATTAAACAGCCGCATATTTCAACAATCACAGTAAATGCCCCTATTAAAAAAACATTGCCTGTTGTTGTTAATACCACAGCCAACAAGGTTGAAATAACAAGCAGCAGTGTTGCTATTCTGAAAATATAAACGTTATGTTTTTTTATTAACTGATCAAGCGTATTAATGGTATTCAATACCGAAATAACCGGTACAAATGCCATTATTCTTAAAAACAATATAGCCGTAACATCGGGCCTGTCTGAGAGGATATCTATTATCAGATCTGCAAGTACAAAGGTTATTAAGCCGCCGGCAAAAAATAAAGCCATAAACAAGCGTTTTATTTTGCGGCGGTAATTGTTCCATAGTTCTAAGCTTTCAACATATATGCGTACCGCGTTGGGGTATATGGCATTTGCCACTATATTTAAAATATTACGTATCTGGCCAATAAAACGGTCGCAAACAGCGTAGGCTCCTAAAATATTGGGCGTGCTCCATTTAGTAAGCACAAAAATGATAACATTTTGCTGCAGGTTAGCCGAGGCATTATTGATGGTGAGGTAAAAATTATCTGTGGCCAGTTTTTTCAACCCATCTCTATGTGGCCATATTAACGGAAGTTTAAAACGTATAGCAAATTGCATAAGCAAAACACCGTAAGTGGCTATGTTGGCCATTCCTAAAATAAAATTCACAAAAAGGGCATCGTCTGCGCCATGCACCATAAATATAATGGCCCCAAGGGCGGCAACGTTGGAGATAAGATTGTATATGTTAAATGTTTTAAGCTTTTCTACACCAATGTAAAAACATAGCGGGTTAAATACTTCGGCCAGTACAACAGGCATAGAAAACCACACAAACTTGCTGTAAAAAAGGCCCGTTACCTGCAATATAAATATAGCAACCAAAAAAATTAAGAAAATTATAAGTCTTAACAAAAGGGTAGTGTAAAACACGTTGCTTAGTTTAACAGCATTGCCCTGGGTTAAGGCGGTATCGCGTATGCCTGATTGACCGGTGCCATAATTTATTCCGGACCCGGCCAGCAATGCAAACCGGTAACCCGATGTAACCAAACCAAATGCTACAATACCCACGGTACGGGTAACTATAACCATGGATAGCAAAGCCAGTAACATGTTACTAACCTGAATGCTACCCAGGTTTAAAAAATTAGATAAAATGCCTGTGCTTTTTAACTTGCCGTAAATGCGTTTTACCTGGTTCATATCATATGCGGTGTGTTAACAACTGCGCCGCCTTTTTGTTGCAGGTAATATGTTTTGATGATGGTGCTATATATGCCATTTAATATCATCCTTTACTTTTTTTACCGGCACCCCGGCATATAATGCAGCTTTATGCTCCAGCTTTTTAGTAATTACAGAGTTAGCACCAATTACCGAAAGATCAGGTATTTGCGCGCCTTTTAAAATAAGGCAGCGGCAGCCAATCCAAACATCATTCCCGATAATAACATCCTGCGGTGCGTTTTGAATTTTACCGGCTGCATCCATTACGGTATGCATATCGGTATCCATTATTAAAACCTCCCATGACATGAGGCAGTTGCGGCCTATATAAATGTTTTTATGACTTATTATGGATGACGCGGCTGTTATCTGCAGATTATCGCCAATTACCAGCTTGCCTGTTTCGGACACATCAATTTTTGAACCATAGCCTATATGGGCCTGCCCTTTAAACACAACTTCGCCGCTTACAAACCAAATGGCCCTAAACTTTATGTCATCAACTATACCAACTGTGCCAAACCCTATTTTTATAAGCCCCGGGCGTAGCGGTGCCTCTACCGTAACTTTGCCTTTAACCCGCCTTAAATAAACGTTTTTTGACACAATAACAGGTAACCGAAGTGCTTCTTTAAAAGAGAAATACTTAAAGTTAAAATAGAGTGTTTTGTAAAAGCTGATTCTTTTTAGGAGTTGTTTATCCATAGGCCTGCCGCCGAAATGAATGTTAAATATAGCAATAAATTCTGCACCGCTTAAATAAATTGTTGATACAGGCCTTAACCTATTTAAACCTATTACATAACATATTCTGCGCCAAGTGCAAAACCGGCAGTTACGTTTGATCAAAGTGTAACTGACAGGTAAAACATAAATGCTATAAATTAGTTATCTTGCGTAGAGAAAAAAGAATTGATCTATGAACTATTTAAACGCGAATATAAAGGACCTTAAACAGCTGGGTATTGATAAGCAAAAGGAATATTTAAGCGCAGAACCATTCCCTAATATTGTAATTGATAACTTTTTTAATGAAGAAATTTTAAGCCAGGTTTTGGCTGATTTTCCTGACCTTTCAAAAAAGCAGGATGTTAAAACTTACGACAATCACAACGAAAAGAAATTAGAAGCTAAAGGCGAAAAATACTTTAGCGATGTTACCAAAGGCTTTGTGCATTTTTTAAACTCGCAGCCGGTACTTGAGTTTTTGCAGGAAATTACCGGTATTACTGAAACTTTGGTGCCAGACCCTTACCTGGTAGGCGGTGGTTACCATGAAATAAAGCCGGGTGGTTTGTTAAAGGTGCATGCCGATTTTAATAAGCACGATATGACCTGGCTTGATCGGCGGATAAATTTGCTGGTGTATTTAAATAAAGATTGGGAAGAAAGCTATGGCGGCCATTTTGAGTTATGGGACAAAGACATGACCCGCTCCTACAAAAAAGTGCTGCCCATATTTAACCGGATAGCTATATTTTCTACTACTGATTTCTCTTACCATGGCCACCCCGACGCGCTTAGTTGCCCCCCAGACAGAAGCCGAAAATCCATAGCCTTATACTATTACAGTAATGGCAGGCCAAAAAGCGAAGTGAGCGAAAACCCTCATGCCACTTTATTTATGGGGCGGGCCGGTAAAGAAGGAGACATTGAAAAAGAACCTGTAACCGTTAAAGATGTAGTGCGCGAAATTGTGCCACCGGTATTATTCAAAGCAGCTAAAAAGCTATTCGGAAAATGAGTAAAGTTGTAGTGTTTGGCGCTTCGGGCCAACTGGGCAGCTGTATTAAAAGCCTCAACGGGGATAATACCACAGCATTCTATTTTCCGAAAGAGGCAGGGGCCAATATTTTGGATATTGAGGGGCTTGATAAGGTTTTCGTACAGCATCAACCAACCTACATTATAAATTGCGCAGCCTACACAGCTGTTGACAAAGCCGAAGACAATGTTGAACTGGCAGAACAAGTGAACGTTACCGGTGTAAAAAACCTGGCAAAGCTGTGTGCAGAATATGGAGCAACATTGATCCATGTTTCAACAGATTTTGTTTTTAAGGGTGATGTCGCACGTCCGCTTAACGAAGCCGATGAAACCGCGCCTATTAGCGTTTACGGCCAGACTAAACTGGATGGCGAAAAAGCAGCGGCCGCAATTGATAAACATTTTATTATACGCACAGGCTGGCTGTATTCAGAGCACGGTAACAACTTTGCAAAAACCATGCTTAGGCTAGGTGCCGAGCGCGATGAGCTACGCATAATAGCAGACCAGGTAGGTACACCAACTTATGCTATTGACCTGGCCGCATTTATATTAGAAATAATAAAGCAACAAAGCCCGGCGTATGGCATTTATCATTACAGCAATGAGGGTGTAACCTCGTGGTTTGATTTTGCCCGCGCGGTGTTTGATATTTCTGAAACGCAGGTAAAGGCGATACCTATCCGTACAGACCAGTACCCTACACGTGCAACGCGGCCAAGCTACTCTGTAATGGACAAAAGCAAGGCAAAGCAAACCTTTTCTATCGAGATTCCGTATTGGAGGGATAGTTTGATAACGTGTATTAGTAAACTCCAACAGCAATAAAGTATACATGAAAGGAATAATTTTAGCAGGCGGGTCGGGCACCAGGCTTTATCCTATTACAAGGGCCATAAGTAAGCAATTAATGCCTATTTATGATAAGCCCATGATCTATTATCCGTTATCGGTACTGATGCTGGCCGGCATACGCGAAATTTTAATAATCACTACTCCCGAAGATAACGAGAGCTTTAAGCGCCTTTTAGGCAATGGCCACGAACTGGGTTGCAATTTTGAGTATGCTGTGCAGGCAGTACCCAATGGCTTGGCACAGGCATTTGTTATTGGCGAAAAGTTTGTTGGCGATGATAAAGCTGCACTGATTTTGGGGGACAATATTTTTTACGGAAGCGGTTTTAGTACACTTATACAAAGCTTTAACAACGTAGATGGTGCCGCTATTTTTGCTTATCCGGTTGCAGACCCGGAACGCTACGGCGTTGTAGATTTTGATGAGAATTTTAAGGCGCTTTCTATTGAAGAGAAGCCCAGTCAGCCAAAATCAAACTTTGCGGTGCCGGGACTTTACTTTTATGATAATAAAGTAATTGAGATAGCTAAAAATTTAAAACCATCGCCGCGAGGGGAGTACGAAATTACCGACGTAAACAAGTATTACCTGGAACAAGGCGAATTGCACGTAGGCGTAATGGACCGCGGCACGGCCTGGCTGGATACCGGTACTTTTGATTCATTAAGTGATGCCAGCGAGTTTGTGCGGGTTATTGAAAAACGCCAGGATACCAAAATTGGCTGCATTGAAGAAGTTGCGTACCGTATGGGCTTTATCAACAAAGAAGAACTGCACGAGATTGCCAAAAAGTATATTAAAAGCGGGTACGGGCAGTATTTGCTAAAAGTGGTGTAATACTAAAAAAATTGTCATTTCGATAGAGCCAAGCGCGGGGTAGTGCGCCGGGGGCGAAAGAGAAATCTTTTCGAAGCGGAATAAGCAGGCATAATTCGAAAGGATTTCTCTTTCGCGCCACCCGCAGTTTCTTCACACCGCTCGATCGAAATGACAGCGGATCTTAATTTTTTAACATCTCCGCCACCTTCTCCCCTGTCACTTCCTCAGGCTTAAGCCAGTGTATCTCTTTGTCTTTGCGAAACCAGGTGAGTTGCCGTTTAGCAAACCTGCGCGTATTTTGTTTTATTAATTCTATAGCCTTACCAATATCCGTTTTACCATCAAAATAATCAAATAGTTCGCTATAGCCTACGGTGTTTAGCGCGTTCAGAAGTCTATACGGTAAAAGCGATTGTACCTCGTTAATCAAACCCTGTTCCACCATAATGTCAACACGGTTATTTATGCGGCCGTATAATACATCGCGGGGCAGATCCAGCGCAATTTTAACACAGCGAAATGGCCGTTTATTAATTGCGGCCTTACGATAGGAGGAGAACGGTTGCCCGGTACTGCGGTACACCTCCAACGCTCGAATTATGCGCTGCGGGTTATTGATATCAACCTCATTGTAATAATCAGGGTCAACAGATTTAAGTTCCTGCTGTAGCGGCGCTATTCCATTCTGGGCCAACTCGTTATTAAGCAGCTCACGTACACCCTCATTGCTTTGCGGAATATCATCAAAACCCTCACAAAGCGCTTTTATGTATAGGCCCGATCCGCCTACTAATATTACAACATTATGCACTTTAAACAATTCATTAAGCAGGGCCAAACCCTGCTTTTCAAAATCGCCTACCGAGAACAGATCATTAATGCTGTGCGAATCAATAAAGTGATGTGTAGCCGCTGACAATTCTTCCGCATCAGGTTTGGCTGTACCGATGCTCATTTCCTTATAAAATTGCCTTGAATCTGCCGAAAGGATTACCGTATTGAAATATTGAGCCAGCCTTATAGCAGCCGCCGTTTTACCGGAAGCGGTAGGACCTGCAATTACGATTAGTTGATGGTTCATGGTTAATAGTTCATGGTGGGTAGTTCATAGTTCATGGTTGATAGTTCATAGCAAAATAGCCATTAATCTAAAACGAACTACTTCTATCATCTTCAACTACAAAAAATCCATGAACCAAGAACCATCAACTATAAGCCAAACTAATAATCATCCCTGGACGATTTGCTGTCATCTTCAAAGCCTTCGTCATCGGCAAACTCGCTGCCAAATTCGTCCTCTTCTCCATCATCTTGCGTGTCGGCAGCAACTTCCTCGCCGGTTTCGTCCACCTCGGTAAAGTCGTCTGCATCCTCAGGGTTCATGCCTACTTCGTTAAAAAAGTCAAACTCATCAACCTCAGTAGCTGCAGCGGCTGCCATGGCAGCGTCTGGGCCGGTAACAAACTGGCGCGGTGCCTCGCCTGTTGATTTTATAACAGCAGGGTAGGTAACCTTAGTGTCCTCATCCAGAATGATCTTCATCAGTTCAATATGAAAATCAAAAGGGCGGTCAAAGTTAAATGTATAGTAAAATTTTTGGTGCGGATCATCAATGCGGCTGCTTAGTTTTACCTTTTCCATCAGGGCCACGCCGCGGTCAATGCGGCGCTGATTAGGCAGGTAAGTTATTTCCTCGCCTTTCATCCATTGGTCGTTACTGATGTAAAACGAGGATGAAAATTCAGGGTTATATTTAGTTGACTGGTGTATTGCGCGGTGCAGATCTTCAAAAGTCTGAGTTGATTTTATGTCAATCACCCGCGATACATCGTCATAATCCTCAAAAGTTACGCTGAACCTGTATAGTGCCATTGTATAAGATAGTAGTGTTTTTTTGCAAAAATAATGTTTTTACTTTGTGTTTGAGCCTTCCACAACTTTTAAGCCAATTTCTTGCCCGCGGGCTATGGTAAATGCAATTGCTTCATCGCGGCTGTTGGGTATCTCTCCTTCCAATATCGCTTCGCGTATCTGGTTTTTAATAATACCTACCTCGCGGCCCTCTTTAATACCAAACAGTTCCATAATATCTGTACCAGTAACCGGTGGTTGCCAGTTGCGTACGCTATCGCGCTCTTCAACGTCTTTTAATTTTTGCTGCACCAACTGAAAGTTGTCGCGGTACTTTTTCTTTTTGTAGTCGTTTTTGGTGGTAACGTCTGCTTTACACAACAGCATCAAGCCCTCAATGTCATCGCCTGCCTCAAAAAGCAAACGCCTCACGGCCGAGTCGGTAACAATAGATTGCGACAACACAATAGGCCTCAAATGCAGCTGTACAAGTTTTTGCACCTGCTTCATTTTCTCGTTTAGCGGCAGCTTTAGCTGTGCAAATATTTTGGGCACCATGCGTGCGCCCTTGTCTTCGTGGCCATGAAAGGTCCAGCCGTGGCCTGCTTCAAAGCGCTTGGTGGCGGGTTTGGCAATGTCATGCAATATAGCGGCCCAGCGCAGCCAAAGGTCGCCGGTAGTTTCACAAATGTTGTCCAACACCTCCAATGTGTGGTAAAAATTATCTTTATGGCCCTTGCCGTTTATGTAGTCAACGCCGTAAAGCGCCACCATTTGCGGGAATACTTTATGCAGCAGGCCGGTATCAAACAAATAATTAAAACCGATGGATGGTTTTGGCGACAGGATGATCTTGTTCAGCTCATCAGTAATGCGCTCCTGTGATACAATGCCGATACGGTCGACATTGTTTTTTATGGCCTCAACCGCTATCTCATCAATTTTAAAATCAAGCTGCGTAGCAAACCGAATAGCGCGCATCATGCGCAAGGGGTCATCGCTAAAGGTTTCAACAGGGTTAAGCGGCGTGCGGATGAGTTTGTTTTCCAGATCAGCCAAACCATTAAACGGGTCAATCAGGTCGCCGTAAGTATCAGGATGCAAAGATATGGCCAGGGCATTAATAGTAAAATCGCGGCGCAGCTGGTCATCCTCTAAAGTGCCATCCTCCACAATAGGCTTGCGCGAATTGCTGCGGTAGCTCTCTTTACGGGCACCAACAAACTCCAGCTCCAGATCGTGATAACGTAAGGATGCTGTACCGAAATTTTTATACACCGCCAGTTTAACCTTCAATTGTTTGGCAACTTTCTCAGCATAATCAATGCCGTTGCCTATCACTACCAAATCAATATCTTTTGAGGGCCTGTTTAAAAAAATATCGCGCACAAAGCCACCAATGGCAAAAACGGGTAATTGTTGCTGCCCGGCAATCTGGCTTAGTATTTTAAAAACGGGATGTTGAAGGTGTTTTTTCATGTATGCGTTCGCGGCGAAGCGAACGGCAAAATTACGGAAATTATTTGGGAGGGGATGATGAAGTCGGCGGTTTACCGTCCACAGTTGTAAAGCATAGCTAACAAGAAGCTTAAAGCTATCTTTAAGTATTAATCGGATTTACGGCAAAAATGGAATTATTAGCAGCTAATTGGCTAATATGGTTTAACTTATATTTATATTCCGCATATAATTTCATTCATGCAAAAAGAGGGCGGCAATTTCTATTTAACGGCTAAAAAAATATGGGGAGGTGTAGTTAAAAACGATACTTCTAATCCCGTTGAAATAAAGCATCAGCTCGAACTGCACAAACGCCTGCTAAATGTTTTCCAGATAGGGCGGCATTATTATATGATATTTAATGTCTATCAAACTCAACTTGAATTTATTGGTGACGGGATAACAGAGGTGTTGGGTTATGAGCCGCAAGAGATGAATGCCATGCTGTTTCTAGACCGCATACATCCTGATGATAAGCCTTATTTTTTGAGCTTTGAAAACCGGCTGACGGAATTTTTTATGCAATTGCCGTTAGAAAAAAGAGGTAATTACAAGTATCAGCACGATTACAGGATAAAAACCAAAAGCAACAAGTATATACGCTTGCTACACCAAATATTGCCCATTGAGTTTGACGAAAATAACTATTATCGTAGCCTTGTGCTCCATACAGATATATCGCACATTAAATCCACTGGCAAGCCATCATTGTCAATAATAGGCTTAGAGGGCGAACCTTCTTACTACAATGTGCAGGATACGCCGATATTTACGAAATCATTCGACTTGTTTACAAGGCGCGAAAGAGTGATATTAAATTGCATTATAGAAGGCAAAAGCAGCAGAGAAATAGCCGAAGAACTCTACTTAAGCCTGCATACAATAAATACGCACCGTAAAAACATCCTCAAAAAAGCTGGTTCCAAAACCTCCTTAGACCTGGTTACCAAAGTGATAAAAGAGGGTTGGGCATAGGCATGTAATATCGCTATTGTTAGGTATTTTTTTAGCCCAAAATGTAGTTAAATTTATACCATCCGTAACAAGCACATAAGCAACGGACTGTATGCGGTTTAACCACCTAAAACATGAAAAAATAGCAACCCTTTTTGCATTGATGTTTCAGCTAACAGCTGTTTTTGCGCAATATGGGCATGGGCATCCTATGCTAAAATGAGTTGTTACCAAGAGGCTACGCAGCAAGTTTAAAAGAAACATTCAACTAATCATCATGAAAAAACTATTGCTATTTCTGGCTTTATTGTTTCAAATTACGTTATCATTTGGGCAAACTTGTGAGCAAAGGTTAAAAACGGTTATAGATGGTTTTAACAGCTTTAAAAGTTGCAGTCAGCGTGCGGAAGTGAATACGCTTTTAAGGCTTTCAACAACTGTAATAAACGAATGCCCACTTTACTATGCCGAGCACGAAGCTGAATTTTTGAAAGCAAAAAAGCATGTAGAAACAACATACGAAAAGTTAGGCTGTCAGGTGCCGGGTATCGCGACAAATTCTGGCATAGTTACAACAAACAGTAACCCCAACGCCGCCGTGAGCGATTTTCTATCACAAACGTTAGCAGCCCAACCCGGCAATTATAATGCACAGCAACAGGCCATTTTACGGCAACAGCAGGATTTGCAGCGCAACCAAAATTTGCAGCAAGCGACCAACCAACTGGCGACCGGCCTTGTAAGCCTGATTCTTAATGGCCAGGCCAGTAAAGAACGTAAACGCCAGGAAGCACTTGCAAACTATCAGGCCGACAAACAACTTATAGCAGACGCGGATAACGGCGATTTTAGCAAACAGTTAAAATTGGCAGAAACTTATGTCGAGCACTTACAATTCGCTTTAGCCGAATATTATTACGGCATAGCCATTCAAAATGCTAAGGAGGCGGAAAACCTTCGCAATGATGTATTAGATGAGTATATCACCACCCTTGCCTTGCAGGGAAAAAGCAAAGAAATGGCTGACATATTCAGGTATACCAGCAATAACCATATTAATAATGGCAAGGTGAACCTGGCATTTACGCTATTGGAAACTTTTTGCGAGGATTTTTCAGCAGGCACCGTGAGTTGCAGCGATAGCGCCAAAGCGGAAGGTATCCGCGCACTATTGGCAATTCAGGCTGATAGTGTTTGGGTGAAGCCTATAATTTGTTACATGCAGGTTACCGGCGAATACGAAAAATACGGCGTTCCGAAAAATAAAGAATTGGGATTGAAGATGCTTGAGTCGATGACGAAGGAAGGGCAACCGCATGATGTGGCGCTGTATTACCTCGGCATGATCTATCTTAATGGCACCACCGATATAAAAAAGAATGAAGGGAAGGCCTTTCGCTATTTCCTCAAATCGGCTTATTTAAAAGGTGGAATGCGTGATTACAGGCAAGCACCATTCCACCTGGATGACACTTATGCGTTCATCAACTATCGATTGCTTTCGTACATTAAAGCAGCGTGGTTTGTTTCGCGAAGTAACTCCGGTATCGATGCTTCAATGGCGGCCATTATGCGCTCGGAACTTGCCCATTACCGATACATGGTGCCTAAAAGTGATAAGCAATACTTTCCAGATTTGTTTGGTAGTAAATAACTGCACTAAACAAACAACTACCAGCTAGGTGCGCTCATTTACTACATGAGGAAGCGAGGTATAACCCGCTGTTCGAAGTCTCCAGACTTCGGTCGTTTATGCGTGTAGTCTGACTACCGTGCACATTTTTGTTGGACGGCCGAGCGTGTTCAGACGGATTTGACGACGGGTTATTATTTTTAGCACTGTAGTCAAAGACTATGTATAGAGGAGTTATTTTAAATGACTAATCTCGTATAATCTTATACCAGGTATAAATTTAAAATCCTTTATGTTATATGTAAATAGTTCGATATCATAAACAACGCTCATGGCACCAATAAGTGCATCGGGGATTTGAATGTTGTGCGACAGCTTGAATATGTTGATCAATTCCGTAGCCACTTTAGATACATCCTCGTTAAAATGAAGAATGTTATATTGCTTTATCTTCTTCTGCATATCCATCATCTCCTTTTTGTATTGCATTCCCCTGTACAGTTCCATAACAGAGACAGACGGCATTAAAACATTATTGCTGCCTATCATTTCCAATTCTTCTATGGTAGGCCGGAGATTCTTAAATAGCGAGATAAAGACGTTTGTATCGCAAACTACAAAGCTCAAATCCTATCCCCCCAGGCTTTTTCGCGCAATTCCTCCAAATCAATGTCTCGGCCTTCCCAAATACCCGCCAAGGCAGTTACGTCGGGATTTTTAGCATAACTAATAGGCAGATGAGCGGATTGTTTTTCATGTTGCGGCTCCGTGTTTTTTGTAGGCACTCCTATACTCATGTCAAACACCTTGGCCAAATCTTGCAGGGCTTTCAAAGCTCTTTCGTTTTTGTATTTTATGAGTACTTCCGGCATAATGCTTTACTTATATGAACAAATATAGTTATAAATGCGGCGAAAGGAAAAACGGTTAATGGGTTGAATATTAAACTGTCTTATTATTGCGAATACTAGGTAGGGGGTTTTATATATCGCCGGAATATTTTGGTACTGCAGAAGCCTCGAATAATTTTACTATAAGTATTGTATTTTTAAAAAGCTTTTGCTAATTTTATCCCACTGACAATGATTTATTTAGGATCATTTTGAGGCTGTTTGGTTCTTTGACATATTGGCGTGTTTTAAATGCTACAATTAAATATGTTAAGGATATACTAATACCAGACCCATGGAAGCATCTCACAATCCACAAAACGTACCTAGTGAAAGTGGAGGGAACAAAATAATTGATTTGATTATTTCATTACTCCAGTTTTCCCAGCTTAAATTGTTGCTCAAGCCCTATATTATTGGTTTACTTGATCGACTTTTTTACTTTAAGGGATATAAAATTCGCAAAGATTTGGAGAATCAACGATTCGCCAATCTTATTGCCTTTGAGAAATCCAGTCAAGACTTGACTATTATAGATAAAAGTATTGAAATAGACTCCAAGCTTCAAGCTACACATCTGTGTTTGCCCACAAAAAAAAGTACTTCAATCGAACGTGCATCGAAAGGAAAGAAAAATAAAAGATAGCTTATTTCTATTAAGTATTATTTCTCATACATCTCAAAGGCCCTTATTATGGGTCTTTTTTTATTTGTAGTGGTTTCATCTTTTAAAGATGGTTGGGCGTTAAACTAAAAGAAGCTTACTCAAGATACGCTAATCATGTTTCAAATGGAGATTTACCTTCGCTATCCACAGGCTACAGAAGTCTGATAAAAACTTTTTACATTTATATAGATATCTTAATCCTTAATGGCCAAATCACAATTTTTAGTTAATCTAGACGCTATGATAACAAGAGCAGACTTTGCTCAAACTACTGGTAATGATAATTCATCAGAGATAATAGATAGAATTTCTATTGCTGATTTCACAACTGGTCTAACCGGTCGCCTGTTAAGAAAACCTGATTTTCAACGAGAAACAAACCATTGGACACCCAATCAAGTTTTTTCTTTATTAGAGTGTTTTATCAATGGCGATCTTATTCCGTCTGTTATTTTATGGAAATCACCAACATTTTTATTTGTGATAGATGGAGGACACCGATTGAGTGTTTTAAAAGCTTGGGTTGAGGACGACTACGGGGATGGGCCATTATCACAAAAGTATTTTGGCGACTCGATATCGTCGAATCAAAAGAAAGCGGCGGAAAAGACCAGAAAGCTGGTAGCTGATAATTTCGGAACCTATCAACACATACGTGCAAAACTCGAAAATCAAGAGATTGATGCGAAGGTTTCGAGTGTGCTCACGCGGGCTTTACCAGTCCAATGGGTTAAAGGTGATGCTGAAAAGGCCGAGGCATCTTTCTTTAGAATAAATACACAAGGCACCCCATTAGACGAAATTGAACATGCACTTCTGGAGTATAGAAAACGCCCTATAGCCATATCTGCCCGAGCAATTATTAGGGCAGGTAAAGGACACAAATATTGGTCAAGTTTTTCAGAATCTAATACTGTTATAATTGAAGATATTTCGAAGAAGCTTCACTACAATTTATTTGATCCCGAAACGACGTCTCCTACAAAGACATTAGATCTCCCACTTGGTGGGTCTAAAGGTATTAGAGCAGCGCTACAAATACTAATAAACTACTTGAGCATAACTTGTTTAAGCCAGACTAATAAAGACGTAACCATAGAGTATGGTGGTGACGATCTTTCAGGCGAGCTAACAATAGACGTGTTAAAAAAAGCGCAAAAGGTCACTTCAAGAATAACGGGAAATGAAAAAGGTAGTTTAGGCTTGCATCCTGCAATTTATTTTTATGGCCCTTCGGGAGTTCATTCAGCGCCATTATTTTTGGGCACAGTGAAATTTATAGCTGAGAAACTAGCAAACAACGACAATGAATTTTTCAAAAATTTTACAAAAGTCCGCAGTAAAATCGAAAACTTTTTAATTGATCAAAAAGACTTAATAGCGACTATATTGCAAAAGCAAGGCTCAAATAAAAGAGTTAATGTTTACTCGAAAATCATTGATAATGTTTATTTGGCTTTTAAAGGAAATAAAACAGTATCCGAACAAGATATAATAGATTGGGCCTTATTAACAGGGAAAATCTTTGTGGGGACGGAAAAGCAAACATCTGTAAACTTTTCAGATGATGCAAAATCTCGAATTTTTATTTATTCGACATTGAAAAATGAGCCAAAGTGTCCAGAATGCCAAGGTTACATAGATGCTGAAAAATCAATTTCCTACGATCACATTGTTAGAGTTCAAGATGGTGGAGTAGGAGGAGCAAATAATGGGCAATTAATGCACCCCTATTGCAATCAAAGTATTAAAAATTAAATGCAGGATACTCACTATTCTCAAGTTGTCCAAGTTAAAACTCCCGCTGTCCGAGGTTTATAACTTTGGATTACTATGTATGTAGTCTCTGACTACATACTACCCTTATATGTAGGCAGAGACTACGGATAGCGGGGTCAATATCATATTCCGATACCCTACACCACCGTCGTTTCAATAACACTGCTATGGCTTAATATTTTATGTAGCGGGCAGGCATTGGCAACCGCTAACAGCCGTGCGCGTTGTTCATCAGTAAGGTCGCCCGTAAATTGTATTTTGCGGATAAAGGTGGTTTGCCCGTCTGCTTCCAATAGCTCAATATCGGCATAAACATTTTCAAGATTCCAGGCTTTACGGTCGGCATACATACGTACCGTGGCGCAGGTGCATGCGCCCAGTGATGATGCCAATAATTCTTTGGGCGAAAATCCTTTATCCTGTCCCCCCTTGTCTACCGGTTCGTCAGCAAAAACCACGTTCCCGGTGGGCGATTTTAACTCTATCTTGTACAGTTCTGTACCTATGCTTGCTTTAATTGCTATCATGCTATTTTTTGTTAAAAGTTGGGTACGGTACAAACTCGTTTTCTTCGCCCGGTATTTTATCAAAGGCCTGGTCCATCCATTTTTGTTTGGCCCGGTTTATCAGTTCTTTATCCGTAGCAACAAAGTTCCAGTCTATAAACCGCTGCTCGGCAAAAGGCTCGCCGCCAAACAGGTAAATGGTACTATCCGCCGCCATGGTAAAGTTGCAAAGCGAGCTTTCTTTAGCCACCAATAATTGTTTAGCATGATAGGTATTGCCATCGTTTTCAATACTGCCTTGCAGTATGTACAAGCCAACTTCGCCATAAAGTTCATGGCTGATATCAACGTTTTTACTGCTTTTGCTTTTTATCTCAATCATAAACAGCTTGCTATAAACCGGCACAGCAGACCGGCGACCAAATGCTTCGCCGGCTATCAGCTTAAATTGCAGGTCGCCATCTGTCCACGCGGGTAGCTGCGCGGCATCAATATGAAAAAATTCCGGGTCCATCTGTTCCAGTTCCTTTGGCAGGGCCACCCAAATTTGCAGGCCATGAAATACCTGCTCGGCATGGCGCATATAATCGGGCATCCGTTCAGAATGTACTATGCCCTTGCCGGCGGTCATCCAGTTTACAGCGCCTGGCTTTATTTCGGCAACGGTACCCAGGGTATCGCGGTGCATAATGCATCCTTCAAACAAAAAGGTTAGGGTAGAAAGGCCAATATGCGGATGCGGCAGCACATCAAAACTTTGGCGCTCGTTTAGCTTCACAGGCCCCATGTGGTCTATAAAAATAAAAGGGCCCACCATTCTTTTCTCGCGGAACGGCAGCAGGCGGCCCACCATAAAGTTGCCAATGCTGGCTGCCCGCTCTTCAATAATAAGGCTGATGTTTGACATAAGATAAATTGTAAAACGCTGCTATTTTATATAGCGGTATGGTGTTTATGTTATTGTGCTACTACTATACATCCATCGGCTTGCAAGTTTTTGTTCCGCTACCGGGGCAAAAATTTCAACTTTGATAACCATACTGTATATCAATACTATAACCTAAATTTACAGCTAATTTTCCTGACTTATAAGTTGCGTCACTTTGTTTCACCATAAAATTTAATTTACTGCATACCAACTGCTTACAAAAAATTTCGCTCCGGTTTGCTCCGCTTGTTTCGCATACTACAGCGGAACAAACATGCATCCTGGTATCAATAACGCTCTATCCCTGCCGAGTCGACATTCCAAAACTTACCCGTTTCCGCATTCTGGGTAATGGCCTTGTAAATGCCGTTAACAGATTGTGCAATGGTAGTCGGTGCTTTAGCGCCACCCATGCTGGTTTGCACCCAACCCGGATGCAGCGCCGTTACCCGGATGTTTCTTTTGGCCAGGCGCTCACTCAGCATCACCACGTACATATTCAGCGCCGCTTTTGACATCCGGTAAGCAGGGCCGTCAGGCGCAGCCGCCCGCAACAACGACATAATGGTTGACAGGAAAAGGATCTGCCCGCCGTCGGTCACTTTATTTAACAGCGCTTCTGTAAACAGCGCGGTACCCGTGGTATTGGTGGCAAAGCTGGCGTTAAGCGCAGCGGCTGTGGGTATTTCGGTATCAAAATCTACCCCAACACCTGCATTGTTTATCAGGCAATCTACGGTAAAGTCTAATTGATTTACCTGCGTTGCTATCTTAGCAATGCTATCTTCATTACTGATATCGCCCTGTAGAACGGTGAGGTTAGCGTGCTCAAAACCAACCTCGCCAGAGCGCGTAACGGCAATTACTTTAATGCCTTCTTCCAGAAGTTTTTTGGTAAGTTCAAGCCCTATACCTTTGTTGGCACCGGTTATAAGCGCAGTTTTTATCGTGTTACTCATATATACTTATTTGTAATTTTATCAGGATGTAAAGCAAGCTATTCCTCTTCATTTTTCTTCTCAAACAGATCTTCTGTCAGGTCATCAATTTCGCGGCGGTCGCGTTTGGTGGGTCGGCCCGTACCCCTGTCGCGTTTAAGCATAGGCGCATGGAACATAGATTTAAAGGCCGGAGTTTGTTCAACAGGCGTAACGTCTTCATAAAAGCCAACAGCGGTTTTAGCATCAACGCGATTCTCCAACAAGCCAACAACGCGTATAATTCTGCGGTCGGGCCCTTTGGATATTTGGTAAACTTCGCCCAGGCGTACCTCGTGCGATGGTTTTATGTTATTGCCATCTAACTTTACACGGCCCGCCTTGCAGGCATCAGATGCCAGTGTGCGCGTTTTAAACTGACGGATGGCCCACAGGTATTTATCTATACGGAGTTTTTCTTTTTCGGGCATGATATAAAATAGTTTACAGTATGCAGTTGGCTGTTCGCAGTGTTTTAATAGCAATCGGTAACTTCCTACTGCACACCGCGTACTGTCAACTGAAAACTGAATCAAACAAATCTCCTCAAAAATCCTTTAATTTGCTGCAAACTTTTAACATATCCAATGCAAGAGCTAAAGAAACTGATTGAACAAGCCTGGGAAGACCGTAACCTGCTTGCTTATAACGAATACATTACCGCCATTGAAACCGTTATTGAACGACTAGACAAAGGCGAAATACGTGTTGCGGAACTTATTGGCACCCGCTGGCATACTAACGACTGGATCAAGAAAGCCGTTATATTGTACTTCCCTATCCGCAGTATGGAGGAAATTGAAGTTGGTCCGTTTGTGTTCCACGATAAAATGAAGCTAAAAACTGATTACAAAGCTACGGGCGTACGCGTGGTGCCGCATGCTATTGCCCGCTATGGCGCGCATTTGGCCAAAGGTGTTATTATGATGCCTAGCTACGTAAACATTGGTGCTTTTGTTGACGAAGGCACCATGGTTGATACCTGGGCAACTGTAGGCTCGTGCGCGCAAATTGGTAAGCATGTTCACCTTAGCGGTGGTGTTGGCATTGGCGGTGTTTTAGAGCCCGTACAGGCTGCCCCTGTTATTATTGAGGATAACTGCTTCATAGGCTCGCGCGCTATTGTGGTTGAAGGTGTGCATGTGGAGAGCGAAGCCGTTTTGGGCGCTAATGTAGTACTTACCGCATCAACCAAAATTATTGATGTTACCGGCAGTACCCCGGTTGAATATAAGGGCCGTGTACCTGCCCGCTCTGTAGTTATTCCGGGCAGCTATACCAAAACCTTCCCTGCCGGTGATTTCCAGGTGCCTTGTGCTTTGATCATCGGTACACGTAAAGAATCAACCGATAAAAAAACCTCATTGAATGACGCTTTGAGGGAGAATAACGTGGCTGTTTAATTAGAATCAAGAGTCAAGAGCCAAGAATCAAGATTTAGCTGTCTTGGCTCTTGATTCTTGACTCTTGACTCTTAATTCTAAAACATGAAAATACTCATAAGGCTACCTAACTGGTTGGGTGATGTGGTGATGAGCACCGCTTTCGTTAACGCGGTTAGGCAGCTTTATCCTGATGCAAGCGTTGATGTTATTATCAAAAAAGAGCTAAGTTCTGTCGCTTCGCTTATACCTGGCATCAACAAAATCCGCTCGTTTTCTAAACAGGATAATCCCGGCTTGGGTGGCGTTTATCGCTTTGGTAAATCTTTAAGAGCTGAAAATTACGACCTGTTTTTTAACCTGCCGGATTCTTTATCTTCAGCAGTAATGGGTAAGGGAACCGGTGCTAAAAAGCGGGTTGGCTTTAGCAAAGAAGGCGGTTTTTTTTTACTGACCAAGGTTTGCCGCCGACCCAAAAACGTGCATCGGGTAGACGAATATCTATCTATACTTGAACAGTTCACCGGAAAAGCTATCAGTCAAAAAGAAGTTAAACTACAGCCGGAGCCACAAAAAAAATCCGACCTTATTTTACTGAATTTTAATTCGGAGGCAGAATCAAGGCGTATGCCCTTGGATAAGGGCCGGGAATTGCTGGCACTGCTTACCAACACTTTTACCGATAAGCAATTTGGCTTTATAGGCGCCCCCAAGGAATCTGTTTACGTAGAAGAACTGTTGCAAGGTGCCCCTAATACTGATCGTATAAGCAATTACTGTGGCAAAACCACACTGGTAACGCTGGCCAATTTAATGGCAGGGGCCAAAGTGCTGCTGAGTACTGATTCCGGTCCGGCGCATTTGGCTAATAGTGTGGGGCTGCCGGTGGTAGCCTTGTTTGGCGCGGGTAATGAGCGCAATACCGCACCCTATAACGCTGATAAATTAACCGTAATACGTGCCGGGCAATTACCCTGCGAGCCCTGTGTGCGCAACGTTTGTAAATTATATGGTATACCCAAATGCATGCAATTGCTTGACGATTCGCGAATTATTAACGCGCTCAGCGTATATTTGAACCATGCTTAAAGACGAAGTTGCAAAAGCTTTTAAAGCAGTGCAGGAGGGCGGGATAATACTTTACCCTACCGATACCATTTGGGGTATTGGCTGCGATGCCGCAAACACCGATGCTGTAAAGCGCATATTTGCCCTTAAGCAGCGAGACGAGGCTAAAAGCATGATCATACTGCTGGACACCGATAACAAACTACAAAGTTATTTGCAGGATGTGCCGGAGCTGGCCTATAACCTGATAGAGTACGCAGAAAACCCGCTTACACTTGTGATGCCGGGTGCAAAAAACATTTCACCAGCGCTTATTGCCGATGATGGCAGCGTGGGTATAAGGGTAACATCGCACCAGTTTTGCCAACAGCTGATACAGCGTTTGCGCAGGCCGCTGGTGTCTACCTCGGCCAATATCAGTGGTGAGCCGTCTCCGCAGTATTTTGGGCAGATAGCTGATGAAATTATAAACGGGGTTGATTACGTGGTTGACCTGGA